>Ga0209159_1000736_pt1 | contig 27829 bp, 31 predicted proteins | sample GraSoiAngelo_144_FD_185901 | JGI IMG/M metagenome (GOLD analysis project Ga0209159, IMG submission 185901) | Grasslands soil microbial communities from the Angelo Coastal Reserve, California, USA - 14_1009_02_40cm (SPAdes) (version 2) | ecosystem: Environmental > Terrestrial > Soil > Grasslands ...
ATGGCCAGGCCTATTACTACCGGGTCAGCGCCGTGAACCGGGTGGGAGAAGGAGCGCTCTCGGTGGAAGCTTCGGCCACGCCCTCCTCCGGCCCTGCCGTCCCCGCCTCTCCGCAGAATCTCGTGGCGACGGCGGGGAATCGGGCGGTCACGTTGCGATGGTACGCTCCCGCATCGGACGGAGGCAGCCCGGTCGAAAACTACACTGTTTATCGCGGGACGTCGCCGAGCAACCTGGCGGTCCTGATCTCCGGTTCGAAGTCGCTGTCCCTCTTCGACGGCGGGGTGACGAACGGGGTCACGTACTATTACGCCGTCGCGGCGGTGAACGCGGTCGGGACCGGACCTCGAAGTCCTCCGATCTCCGCGACGCCGAAGGGATCGAGCTCCGGCCCGGACACGACGAGCCCGACCATCGCGATTGTCTCCCCGGGCCCAGGAGCCCTCGTCGCCCCCGGGCCTCTGAACGTGTCCGGGACGGCGTCGGACGATGTCGGTCTCGCATGGGTCGAAGTGAGCGCGGATGGCAGGACCTGGACCCTCGCCACCCTGGGGACCGCATCATGGAACGCGATCATCAACTTGACGATTGGACCGAGGACGATCTACGCTCGGGCGATGGATGGTTCGGGGAACAGCGCGGACGCGAACGTCACGGTCACGGTCTCGCCCGATGCGGGGACGAATGCGGCCGGCGGCGACCCGTCGCGATCGTTGATCGCCACCGCCGTCATCTCGTTTGCCATCGCGGCCGCAGGTGCCTGGTTCGTGCTCGACCGGCGCCGCCGCGAGGGGGGCCCTCGGCCCTCGATGTCGAGGCGGCCTCCGGACGATCCCCTCGCCGGAGCGGGAGAGAATCCTGCGGTCAAGAGTTCTGTGGCCACTGTGACGACGCAACAGCGCGTCGCCGTCGTGGCTCCCACGGCAGAGAAACGACAGGCGTCCCGTGATTCGCCGCCGAAGATCATGGGGCGGTGGCGAAAGTGACGCGAACCTCGTCGGCCTCGAGAAAGCGGCCCAGGTCGTGGGCCTCCCGGTCGACGAGCTCGCGGATGCCGGATCCCAATCGCCGGAACGGCTCGATCGTCACGCGGAGCCGCGTCCCCTTGAAGGCGTGACTCCACACGCCCGCGACGCGGCCGTCGATGAGGAGCACCGGCGAGAGCCAACCCTGAGGCCGGTACACCCTCTTGTGATGCGTCGCCTCGACGAGATGCCCGTGGTCCTTCTGGCCAAGGAGGAACGAGTCGAAAAACGGGAGCAGACGCACGATGGGCCCCTTCAATCGGGCCCGCTTCAGGATCGGCACGTCGTCTCGCAAGACCCATGCGATCCGACCGTCGGCGTCCACGGGTGCAAGATCCTCGGCGTTCCGATCCCAAATCGCGCGAGCCGTGGTCGCGGTGACGTAGGTCCACCACGCGAAATCGGCCGGGGTCGCGGGACCGTGGGCCTTCAAGTAAGCTCGCAGGAGCGCATCCTCCGCGTCCTGCACAGATAAATCGCGCCACCGAGGATACCAAACGTCGGGCCGGACGAAAGTCCCCTCATTTCCCTGCGGAGGCCCCGCGCAGGCAACGCCGCGAACGCACGCGTAGGAGAGGAGGCCGCCGACGGACAGGGGGCGGCCACCGACCTCGAAGGCATCGACCTCTCCCTCTTTGCCCCACCCGCGGCCGGATCGGATCCGTTTCGTCCCGAAGGATTCGCCCAACCGCGCCGCCAGTTCGGTCCGCGTCAGTGGACGATCCAAGATTTCGCCGATGTGCTTCAACAGCCCTTCAATCACCTCGATCGATCGCCCGCGCCGGACCATCCACCGCGCGTCGCGATCGGCGCGCCCCGCGCAGCCGCGGACGAAAACGGTGTAGTCGTTCGAGGGGACGAGATGGACCGTCCCTCGCATGCACCACACTTTCGCGAGGGTGCGATCGTGCCAGAGGGCTTTCTCGACGTCAGATCGGCGAAGGCCACGGGTCCGGGCCCACAGCGACATCTGGGCCGCCGACATCACCTGTGCCTGCGCGCCCGCCATGTCGCCGGCGACCTGGGCCAGGTTGAGGGCGGGAGCTCGCGACGTGAGATGGTGGCGCGTCAGGCGAAACGCTGCGACTTTCTCCGTCGAGATCCGTGGCGCATCGCTTACGGTAGCGTCCTTCGCCATCCGTGAAGGCATCGCGATCACAGCAGGAAAGGCTTTGCGACGGAGGGCGAAAAGGTCATTCCCCGTTTTTCCGAAACCTTAAGATGAGCCAACAGTTCCTCGCCTGGGTAGCGGTCTTCATGGGGAAAATCGAACGGCCGAGTCTCGAGAGCCTGATCATGGACTTCGCGATGTCTCTCACTCGCCGGGCCACGTGCAAGCGAGCCCAATTCTCGTGCGTCGTAACCTCAGAGGATATGACCCAAATTTACGGGTTCGGCTACAACGGCACCGCTAGGGGCTTCTCCCATGATGATTGCAAGTTCGATCAGCCGGGGAACTGTCAGTGCGTGCATGCCGAGCAAAACGCACTCATCAAGGTCCGCGTCAATGACCCACGGAAGGTCGTGTTCGTCACGGGCCAGCCCTGCGTGACGTGCGCGAAGCTCATCATCAACAGCGGCGCTTCGAAGGTGTACTACCGTAGCGCCTATCGCAGCGATGAAGGGCTCGAGCTTTTCAAGAAAGCAGGGGTCGAAATAGAACGCGTCTGAACCGCCGGCGGTATCCCTGGTCGCGGCCGTTTCCACTCATGGATAGGCCGGGATCCCACCCGGCGCCGGCACGGATCCGTCGACGGGTCCCTTCTTGAGAACGGGTGCGGGCGCACCGGCTTCGGTCGTAGTTGGCCCCTTGGGAAGCTTGGCCAAGAGATCGCGGATCACCGGCGTGAAGGGGTCCACGAGCCCTCCGGCGAAACCTTTCTCCCCGAGGCGCAGCACATCGGACTCTTGCAACCCGCCTCCGACGTACAGATCAAGGTCGATTCCGTCGAGGGTCGCAAGGAAGGCCGGATCGGGTCCGAGCTCGGTCCCGAGGCGGCGGAGGTCCATCACGCAGGCGGACGGGAAACCGATTCCCCGCAGGAGGTTCGCGACGTAGCGCAGCTCGGTCGGACCGGCGTGGCCTCCCCGCCAGAGGACCTTCCCGTCCCAATCGATGCACGGCAAGACGTCGTTCGAAAGGGCGTAGAGCCCCGCGAACGCGTCGGGAGAGCGCAAGGTCTTCGTGCCCGCGACGACCCGCTCGACGTCGAGCATGTAGCCGTCCATCACTTCCTCCGGTTCGCGGCCGCCCGAATCAAGCCACACGTCGGAGCGCTTCACCAAGTGCCGCGTCACCTCGAAGTTTGGGTTCGCGCGGTTGATCCCCGCGAGATCGAGCATGAACACGCGAGCCGCGTTGTACCGCGGCCCACCGATGGCGTCCCAGTAATCCTGATACGAAACGTGATAGGCCGTTGGACCAAGTCGTGCTCCGTCCCATCGGACGCCGGTGACGCTGGCGGCCCGACCGGGGAGGTGCTCGAGAATCTTGATCGGGAGGAGGGGATCCGTCTGAATCGGGAGGATCGGGATTGTGAGGACCTGCGGACCGGAGGGCTTCACGTCCTCGGCCCACAGTCCCTTCTTCTCTCGTTCGAACTGGGCCCTCGCCTCCTGCGTGTCGAAGAAAATCGGAAGGCCCTCATGGCCGCAGGCGCGGCAGACGTACGAGCGGCTGTCGCTGTCGATCCCCGCGATCGGTCCCATCACGAGGAGCTTCGGGTGGACGCGACCGCTCCCGCATCGGCCGCAGGCCGCGAAGTCGTTCGGTCCGAACCGGCTCGGCATCGCGGGACCTCAGTCGACGCGGATGACCTTCACGCGTTTGCCGATCCAATCCGGAGGCAGATAGACGCGGCCGGAACTCCCGCTCTTGGCGACGATCTTCTCGACCATCTCCTGACCGAAAACCTCGAACTTGGCCTCCTTGCGGGCGCGCGCCATGCCGTAACTCCCCCGGTGCGAATAGGCGGGGTGGACGGATAAGGCTTGCGCGAGGACGACTATCTTGTAGCTACGAAACCGGGAGGCAAGAATCAAGATGGCACCCCCGTATCCGGCCCGGACGATGGCGCGGTCCACGCGGAAGGCTCCGTCGGGATCCTCCTTCGAACTGTACGCCCGCGCGATGCTCGACCGCTGGCTCGGCAAGTCCGTCACCGTCGAGTTCGAGCGGGACGACGGATACCGGAGCGAGTCGAAGATCGACAGCTACTTTACCCCGCCGAGCAAGTGGCCGCGGATGGAACGGGAGGCGATCAAGCTCGTCCGTGGGCGCACGCTTGACCTCGGCTGCGGCCCCGGCCGCCACGCGATGTTCCTCCAGAAGAAAGGGTTCGACGTCGTCGGCGTCGACGCGTCGCCGACCCAGGTGGCCCTCGCTCGCATCCGGGGCCTCGCGAACGTGTACCAGGCGAGCGTCCGTCGACTGCCACGGGGCCTGGGGACGTTCCATTCCGTCCTCATGCTCGGGAACAACCTCGGCCTCGCGGGCGACCTTCCCCGCTTCCGTCGGTTCCTCCGCGAACTTCGGGGCATCACGCGAACGGGCGGGCGCCTCATCGGCCACAGCCGCATCCCGGGAACGTGGTCGGAGGATCACCTCCCGTATGTCAAGTGGAACGTGCGACGCGGTCGGCCCGCGGGGCTCCTCACTCTCCGCGTGCGGTACAAGGGACGTGTCGGCGATTGGTTCGATCTCCTCCTGATCCCTCCGGACGAACTCGCGAAGGCGGCGCATGAGACCGGATGGGACCTCGTCCGCGTGATCTGGGAAGGAGGCTACCAGCCCGGCGACTACGTCGGCGTCCTCGAGAAGCGTTGAGGGCGCGAGAAAGGTTCATTCCCCTCAACGTGCATCGCAACGGTTGGCATGGCTCTCCTCGACCAGTTCCGAATCGAGGCCCTCCCGAAGAAGTGGGCGGACGAGGGGAAGCGCTGGCAGGAGACGTACTTCCCCGAGATGCCGACGGTCTTCGATCGGCCGAACTGGTCGCGCTTCTACCCGGAGACGCCGATGCCCCGACTCAGCGTGATCATGGCGAAGAACGATGGCTTCGCGGGATTCGCGCAGAAGGTCGTCGGGAACACCGCCGCGACCGGGGACCTCTCCGGCCGCGTCTGGACGGCCGACAAGATGCCCGATGCGCAGTTCATGACGGCCCTGAGGATCATCCGGGCGCAAGCGTCCACGGAGCTCGGGTCGATCCAGCAGCACCGGATGGTGTACGAGCAGCTCGACGGCGGCTCCCTCACGGGCCTGGACAAGGAGATCGTGGAGGGGATGCATCGGACGGACCCGACCGGACACCAACTCGACGCGATCTCGTTCTCGAAGAAGCGGGTGTGCGTCGAAGAGCTCCGGCATCACATGCAGATGGCCGGCGTCCTCACGTTGGACGAGACGTTCGACAAGGCCCGTTGGGGCCGCCACTGGGCGACGGAGACGATGGAAGAGCTGTTCGCGATGCGACCGGGCGAGCACGTCCTCGATGCGTTCAACATCGAGTTCAAGAGCCTCATGGACTCCGCGACGTTCATGTCCTTCATCGATCGCGTCGGGAAGTTCCAGCTCGAGATGCAGCATCACTTCCTCTACGGCCCCATGGCCGTCTCGATGCCATGGATGCGGTTCCTGGAGGAATCGTACCACCTCGCGGCGGGAGAGACCCTGATGAAGGCGATCGCGGTGGCGGCCATCTCCGACGGCGGGAACTTCGGGATCGAGGACCTCCAGCACACCCTGAACATGTGGTATCCTCGCGGCCTAGAGATGTTCGGCTCGGAACTCGGCGGGGACCTCGTCAAGGGCGTCTTCAAGACGCTGAAGAACGCCGAGGCGCAGCGGATCTACATCGACGAGGTCCTCGGCAAAGTCAAGGACGTCAACTTGGCGATCGTCCAAGCGAAGGCCCGGTGCACCCGCGAAGAAGCGGAGGCGATCCTCCGCCGAGTCCTCGAAACGCGGGAGGCCGTCAAAGGGGTCGGCCCGGACGACCTGGTATTCCTCCCGGATCGCCGGTTCTTCCGGATCCGCGGGCTCGCGGAATACGGCGACTATCGAATGGCCGGGTCCGAGGCCGCCGGCGTGGGCTACGTGTACCTCCCGTACGATGTCCACGGAAATTTGCTGACGGACCGCGGGAAGCCGATCGAACGAGGCGCCTACGTCGACTACCTTCGGACGGTCCTGCCCGATCGGTACATGAGGAGCCGACACTGGGAGTTCGTCAAAGAGGAGTTCCTGTTCAACGAGAAGTGGGGCACGCCGGAGGCAGCTCCGCGCGGGTAAGGGCCAGCGTTTATTATGGCCTGATTCCTTGCAACGCACCGAGGCGAAGGCGATGGACCTGACGTACATCTCGCTCGAGAAGAAAGACCGCGTCGCGGTGGCATGGATGAACAAGCCGAAGGCCAACACGTACGATGCGGACCTCATGAAGGATCTCAGCCGGACCATCGATGCGGTCCGATTCGACGACGACGTCGACATCTGCGTCCTCGCATCGAAGCTCGATGGCATCTGGTCCGCCGGTGCGGACATCAACCTCCTCGCCTCGTCGACGCCGGACTACAAGGCGATGTTCTGCCTCGACTGCCAGGAGATCCTGAACAAGATGGAGAGCACGCCGAAGCTGTTCATCGCGGCGATCGACGGACACTGCGTCGGCGGCGGCCTCGAGATCGCGATGGCGACGGATGTCCGGGTCGCCTCCGACGGCGCGTGGCGGGTCGGCCTGCCAGAGGTCACCCTCGGCGTCCTGCCGGGAACCGGCGGGACTCAGCGGCTCCCCCGCCTCGTCGGCAAGAGCCGCGCAATCGACCTCATGGCGACCGGGCGCATGATCACGCCGAAGGACGCCCTCGAATGGGGCCTCTTCAACCGCGTCTTCCCGCGGGCGAAATTCTGGGAGGAGACGATGGCCTTCGCGAAGGCCTTGACGTATCCGCAGCATTCCGGCCGCGCGGTCGGATTCATCAAACGGTCCGTCACCGAAGGGACGGAGATGCCGCTCTACGAGGGTTTGGCGCTCGAGCGCGAACTCCAGAACCGATTGTTCGCGATGGCCGATGCGAAGGAAGGCTTCCGGGCCTTCCTGGAGAAGCGAGCCCCGAAGTTCCAGGGCAAGTGATCCGAGGACCAGGCCGGGCCGCGATTCGTCATGCGACGGCCAGATCAACCTTATTCAAGGTTAACTCCGAGGCGAGGACTCAAGTCGGTCCATGGCCTTGCCCGGTGGCCGCGATGCAATTCGAGACCCTCCTCGTCCAGCCCCGCGATTCGACGACGCTCATCACGCTGAACCGGCCCGACAAGCTGAACGCGATGTCGATGATGCTGAAGGCCGAGCTCGTCCGGGCCCTCCAGGAACTCGACCGGGACTCGGGGACCCGCGTCATCGTGATCACCGGCGCCGGATCGAAGGCCTTCACCGCGGGAGCCGACATTCGCGAGTTCGAAGGACGGACTCCGATGGAGCAGTGGCGCATGTACGAGCACGGCACGATCTATGACGCGGTCGACCGGCTGTCGAAGCCGATCGTCGCGATGGTCAACGGCTATTGCTTCGGCGGCGGCCTCGAACTCGCCATGGCCTGCGACATCCGCATCGCATCGAGCCGCGCGACGCTCGGCCAGACGGAAGTCAACATCGGGATCATCCCCGGCGGAGGCGGAAGCCAACGTCTCGCCCGTCTCGTCGGGCTCGGCAAGGCGATGAAGCTGACCCTGACAGGAGACCGCATCGATGCGGACGAGGCCCTCCGGATCGGCCTCGTGGACGAGGTCGTCCCCCATGAGCGACTCGAGGCCCGGACGTTCGAGATCGCGGACAAGATCGCCTCCCACAGCGCCCTCGCGGTGCGGCTCGCGAAGGCGGCCGTCCGGGCGTCGGCGAGACTTCCACTGGACCAGGGGCTCCGGTACGAGCAGACGCTCTTCGCCGTCGCCATGGCCTCGGCCGACAAGGAGGAAGGGGTCCGCGCATTCCTCGAGAAGCGGGACGCGAAGTGGAGCGACCGCTGAGGGAGCCGCTATCAGAATTGATTGGACGTTGTCAGAGCCGATAACCACGTGGGAGGCCTCTTAACCGGAGGGCCGCCTCGTTTCGGCGGCCATGTCGTTCTGGTCTGGCCTCGCCGCGGCGGGCGTAGCCATCGCCCTCGCGTTCGTCGCCTTCGGCCAACCCGTCTGGGGATACGAGCGAGCCGACGCCCAGACCCAGGAGACGTGGACGTTCAGCGCCTTCGTCGCGAGCCAGATCGTCGTCAACACCAGCTCCGGCGTCACGACGTGGCGCAACTATTCGTACGATCAGCTTGCCGGCCTTCCCCCGGGACGAATGCAGCCTCACGTCGCGAAGGTCTTCGGTGACTTCCAGCAGCTGATGATCCTCGCGCTGATCGCGGCCGCGGGAGGCCTCGGGGCCGCCGCGATTTCGAAGTGGAAGAAACTTCGCGGCCTCTATGCGGGCCTCGCGTTCCTCGCGCCCTCGGCCCTCATCCTCTACGCAATCTTCACGATCGCCTTCGCCCTCCCCGGCGCCGCCGCGCAGGATGTGAGCGCGAACATCCGCGAGTTCACGGGGAACCTGAGGACGGTCACGGGATCCCTCGAAGAAGGGTGGGGTCCGCAGATCGGATGGTACCTCCCCATCGGCTGTGGCCTCGCCTTCGCATGGGCCTCCTCCGATTTCTGGCACCTGCGACCTCAGCGGAAGGCGATGCCCGCGAAGACGGACGTGACCGTGAGGCGCATCGCTCCGGCGGCCCCCCAGCCTCCGCCGCCTCCCCCCGACGTCGAGCCCGCGCCCATCGAGACGCCCGAGCCCCAGATCGAGGAGGTCTTCGTCATCGGCTCGAACGGGCTTTTGATCAAGCACATGGCCCGATCGCTGATGACCGACAAAGACCGCGACGTGGTCGGGAGCATGATCTCGGCGATCTCCTCGTTCGTCCGCGAGGCCTTCACGGAGCGCGATGGAGAAGTGCACGAGGTGAGCCTCGGGGACCATCGGTTCGTGATGTGCAACGAGGCCGGCCTCGTCGTCGCCGTGCTCGTGACGTCCGGTCAGACCGAGGACATCGTGCATCGCCTGAAGCATCTGCTCGTGGTGCTGCGGGACCGGTACGGGGATCGGCTCGCGACATGGCAAGGGGAGCCGATCGAGGGGATCGAGGACGAACTCGGGGCGCTGTGGAACCCGTACCACCTACCGCCACCGCCGGTCTCGTAGAGCTTGAATTCGCCGCGGCGCGCGACTCTGGGACAGATATTTATGGCTCGGCGGCGTCCGCCTCGGGCCGGTCGCGAACGCTCCGCGGCGGCTCACCCGGGTCCTGTTGATGGAACGCGCGATCATCCTCCTGTCCGGCGGCCTCGATTCGGCGGTGACCCTGTGGTGGGCGAAGGGGCAGGGATGGGACCTCCGACCCCTCACGTTCGACTATTTCGGTCGGCCGCGCCGCGAACACGAAGCGGTCCGCACCCTCGCCTCCCGGGTCCACGCGGACGCCGTCCGCACCGTCGAACTCCCCTTCCTCCGAGAGGTCGACGACCTCCGGCAAGGGGGCTTTGAAAACCGCTACCTGCTCGATTCGCCGGAGGGATACATCCCCGGGAGGAACCTGATCTTCTACGGCCTCGCCGGCTACTATGCCGAGCTCGACGCGGTCCAGTACATCATCGGCGGACACAACGGGATCGACCCGGAATCCTTCCCGGACTCGAGTCCGAAGTTCTTCAACTTCCTGAACTCCGTGTTCCACCTGAGCCTCTGGTCGTACGACAAGTCTCCAGTGAAAATCCTCGTCCCGCTCAGCGGCAAGTCCAAGGAGGACGTGATCCGCATGGGCCTCGCGATGGACGTCCCCTTCGACGTCACGTGGTCCTGCTACTGGGACAAGGCCGTCCACTGTGGGATCTGCGTCTCCTGCCGTGAGCGCCGCGAGGCCTTCGCACAGGTCGGGATCGAGGATCCCGTCGAGTACGAGGCGCCCTTGGGACAATCCCCGGGTCGCTCGGATCCGCAAGGCCGTCCGCTTTCGCAAAAAGGTTAATGGGCCCGAGGAATTGTCCCGCCGCCCGGCATGTACTCGACCACCGTCCGGTCGGTCGCAGCCAACCGTTTCTTGGAGGAAGGCAGTCGCAACGTGAAGATGAGGCAACTCATCGGCCGGGAGGACGGCGCGCAGAAGACCGCGATGCACGAGCTGATCATCGGGAAGGGCGGCTACTCGACGATGCACCGACACGACTGGGACCACCAGTTGGTCGTGACGGACGGTCGCGGCCTCGCGATCCTCGACCGGAAACGGATCCCGTTGCGCCCCGGCGTCGTGTTGCTGATCCAGGCGAACGAGAAGCATCAGTTCCTTCAGCGAGGGCAGAAACCGCTCCACTTCCTCACGGTGACGCCCCTCTGAGGCGAACACGCCAAGCTTTATGGCCGGGGTCCTCTTGGTCCGAATTCGATGAAGCTCGGGGTCACGGAGTACATCGATTGCGCGCACCACCTCCCGGGCCACGAGCGGTGCGGTTCCCTCCACGGTCACACGTACCAGGTCGACGTGTTCATCGAGGGGGACCACAAAGGCGGCATGCTCCTCGACTTCGCCGACCTGAAGAAGACGCTGCGGACCATCCTCGCCGACTACGACCACAAGGACTGGAACACGTTCATCGAATACCCGACCGTGGAGAACATCTGCGAACTGATCTCGAAACGGATGCACGAGAAAATCAAGTTCGCGATGCACGTCCGCGTTTGGGAAGGCCACGGGAAGTGGGCGGAAATCTGAGCGCAGGCTGATTACCTTCGAGCGACTTTCGGCGAGGCATGTCCGACCTCACCGAGGCGATCGCGGCCGAGGCGCTCGGCGACTTCGCCGGCGCCCTCGAGCATTATTCCCGACTCACGGAATCCGGATCGCCGCTCGACCGCGTGGGGATTTTTCAGGCCCTCGCCCGATGTGCCGAGAAGCTCGGCCGCCTGAAGGACGCCGGCGGATGGCGACGAAAGGCGGGACAGGCCTATCGCGCCCTCCGAGACGAGGAGATGAAGGCGGACGAACGCGATTATCTCGCCCTCGTCGAGTACCGCAACGCGGTCCAAGATCTCCATGGGGACGCGTCCCTCCCCGCCGTGGCGAAGGAATATTCCGCCGTCCTGAAGGACAACTTCTCCGCGGGGGCCGAGGGACTCACCCACGAAGGGCTCTTCGCGGGCTTCTTCTTCCGCGCGCTGGGGGACCATCTGACCGCCGCGAAATACCTGTTCGACACCGCCGAGGCCATGAGCGAGCAGGCCTCGACGACCGGTGATGCCGCCCTCCGAGACTCGACGATCGAGACGTACGAGAAGGCCATGGACTCCGCGGCCAAGGCGGGGCGAGCGGACGTCGCACGCGTCGCGCAGATGCGCGCGTACGACCTCAAACAGAAAACGTGAGGATTGCGGAATGTGCACCCTCATCGGGCTCTGGCGGTCGGTCCCCGGCTACGACTTGGTCGTCGGGATGAATCGGGACGAAGCGTCGAGCCGCCCCTCGGATCCTCCCTTCGTATGGGATGGGACGCCGGTCGTGGTCGCGCCCCGCGATCGCCAGGCCGGCGGCACGTGGATCGGTGCGAGCGGGACCGGGCTCGTCGCCGCCCTCTCGAATCGCCGGGGGAGGACGTCGAAGACCGCGCGGTCCCGCGGACAACTCGTCCTCGATGCGGTCCGGCAATCCGGCGTCGCCGGGGCCGATGTCTTCCTCCAGCGAGAGGTCCACGAGCATGAATACAACCTCTGGAATCTCTTCGTCGCGTCGCGCAAGGACCTCCGTTTCTTTCGATTCGACGGCGAGCTCTCGATGACCCGCGGCCACGAAGGGCTGAACGTCTTGACGAATGAGGGCGGGAACGTCACGACGGACCCGAAGGTGCAATTGGTGCAAGGAATCCTCGCGAAGGTCCCTGCCGATCGGGACGAAGCCATGAAGGCCCTTCAAGGGGCCCTGCGGACCCACGCGTCCGGTTCGGGTCAGGTGGGCCTTTGCGTCCACGGATCAGGATATGGGACGGTCTCGTCGACGATCTTGGCCCTCAGCAATGCGGACCCCGGGGAAAGTGTCCTGCTCTACGCGGATGGATCGCCCTGCGCGACGCCGTACCGGGATTACCACGAGGTCGTTCGTCGGCTCCCTTGGCCGGTTTGAGACGATGATCACCGATGTCCACGTGCATCTGGAGCCCTACGAGGCGTTCAGGCCAGCGGTCCGAAAGGTGATGTTCGACCGCATCCCCGACATCGAACGGGTTCGCGGCCTTCTGTCGGACCCGCGACGATTGCTCGCGCATCTCGATTCCGCGGGCGTCGACCGGGCATGCCTCATCAATTACGTCGCCCCCGAGGTCATGGGCTTCACCGAAGACGCCAACCGCTACGTTGGCGAATTCGCCCGCGAGGATCGGAAACGGTTGATCCCCTTCGGATCCGTCCATCCGAGGCGAACGAAGAATCCGAAGCGGGACGTCGAACAGCTCGCGTCGAAATGGGAAATGGGCGGCATGAAAATCCATCCGCCCCATCAACTGTTCGCCGCGAACGCCTACGCGGACGGAAAGCTGCCCGCCCTCCGGAGGATCTACCAGACCGCCGAGCGACTCCGAATGCCGGTCATGATCCACACCGGCACATCGATCTTCCCCGGTGCTCGATCGAAGTACGGAGACCCGATGGCCATCGACGACGTGGCCCAAGATTTCCCGGATCTCACCATCATCATGGCCCATGGCGGCCGACCTCTCTGGTGCGACACGGCCTTCTATCTGTTGCGGCGCCACGCGAACGTCTTCCTGGACATCTCGAGCATTCCGCCGCGACGCCTCCTGGAATGGTTCCCGCGACTCGAGGATATATCGGACAAGGTCCTCTTCGGCTCCGATTGGCCGGGGCCCGGAATCCCGGGCATGAAGGAAGAGATTGACGGACTCCGAGCCCTCCCGCTGAAGCCGGAGACAATCGAGCGGATCCTAAGCCAAAACGCGGCGAAGCTCTTCCCTTGAGGAACGGATTCGGTTGGAAACATGGCAAACCTTCATCCTCAAGGAACCCGGATGATGGGGCGAGGGACATGATGGCAAGTCCGAATCCATCTCGTGAAGTCACGACGATCGCAGGCGGGTGCTTCTGGTGCCTCCAGCCGATCTTCCAAGAACTCCGAGGCGTGGAGAAGGTCGAAGTGGGATACTCCGGCGGCCGTCTCGCGAACCCGTCCTACGAAGCCGTATGCACGGATACGACGGGCCACGCCGAGGCGGTTCAGATCACGTTCGACCCGCAAACGATCCCGCTCGTCGACATCTTGCGCATCTTCTTCTCCGTGCACGATCCGACGACCCTCAACCGCCAAGGGGCGGACAGCGGGACGCAATACCGATCCGCAATCTTCTATCATTCCCCGGAGCAGGAGAAAGTGGCGCGGCAGGTCATCGCGGAAGTGAACGAGGCCGAAATCTGGCGGCATCCGATCGTCACCGAGGTCAAGCCGGCCGGTCCGTTCTACCGAGCCGAGGAATACCACCAGGACTATTTCCGCAAGAATCCGACCGCCGGATACTGTCGGGTCGTCGTCGCCCCGAAGGTTGCGAAGTTTCGCAAGCAGTTCGCCGACCGTTTGAAGAAAGCCTAACCCGATCTGCGTTCGCGGCAAACCCAGCGAACCTTTTTCCGCACGGTCGGGACGTTCCGTACGATGAAATCCGGCCATCCGTGTCCGAAGTGCGGGAGCTCCTCGATCGAGCGATTCGAGAGTGTTCGCGGGGGCGATGGTCCCCTTGCGGTAGGCCACATCCTCGCGGGCGCGTTCTCCGTCTTCTCTCAATTCGAGGCGTTCGTCTGCAAGAACTGCGGCTACACGGAGTTCTATCGGAAGTGAACTGTCCGGCCCCCAAAAGGCCATAGCCCGCGGGGTCCTTGCGTCGGACGGATGACGGAGAAGCGGGGGAATCGCCTCTCGAAAGAGACGTCCACGTACCTCAAAGGCGCGGCGCATCAGCCCGTCGACTGGTACCCGTGGGGCGAGGAGGCGTTTCGGCGTGCGAAAGAATTGGACCGTCCGATCCTCCTCGACATCGGGGCGACGTGGTGCCACTGGTGCCACGTGATCGACCGCGAATCGTACGAGGATCCGGACCTCGCGAAGACGATCAACGATCATTTCGTCGCGGTCAAGGTCGACCGGGACGAGCGCCCGGACATCGATGCGAGATACCAGCAGGCGGTCGGGGCGATCGCGGGCCAGGGCGGATGGCCGCTGACCGGGTTCCTGACGCCGGACGGGAAGGTCTTCTACGGAGGGACCTACTTCCCTCCGAAGGACTCGCACGGCCGCCCGAGCTTTCGGCGCGTGTTGCTCGCGATGTCCGAGTCCTACCGGACGAACCGGGTGGACACGGTCCGCGAGGCGGAGGCCCTGCATCAGGCTCTCGCCGAAGGCCGGACGTCCCTCGCCGACGACGGCGTCGCGAACGAAGCGATGCTCAAGGAGAGCGTCGACTCGCTGCGAGGCCAATTCGATCCGGTGAACGGCGGGATTTCCGGCCAGCAGAAATTCCCGCACGCGGGGACGATGGAATGGGTGATGGCCCGGTATCGCCGTACTCGGGAGGACGGCCTCCGGACGATCGTCACGCGGACCTTGACCTCGATGGCCCAGGGCGGCGTTTATGATCAGGTCGGCGGCGGGTTCCACCGCTACTCGACCGATCCGCGATGGATCGTCCCGCACTTCGAGAAGATGCTCTACGACAACGCGGGGCTCCTCGCCAACTACGTTCACGCCTGGCAGCTCACCAAGGATCCTCTCTACCGCGAGACCGCGGAAGGAATCCTAACCTGGGTCGACGAGGTCCTCTCGGACCGCGAGCGAGGCGGGTACTATGCGAGTCAAGACGCGGACGTGGGACTCGACGACGACGGCGACTATTTCACGTGGACCTTGGAAGAGCTGAATGCGGCCGTGAACCCGGAGGAGGCCCGAGTCCTCGCCCTCCTGTACGAAGTCGGCGAGCGCGGAGAGATGCATCACAACCCGCGAAAGAACGTCCTCTTCATCGACCAAGGACCGGAGGCGATCGGGAAGGCCCTCGGCCTGCCGGTCGACCGCGTCCGTAGCCTCATAGCAAGCGGGCGACGGAAACTCAAGGCCGTGCGCGACACGAGGACGATGCCCGCGGTCGACAAGACGATCTTCGCCTCCTGGAACGGGATGATGATCGCGGCGGTCCTGGAGGCGGCGATGGCGTTCGACCGGGAGGACCTTCGGACCTTCGCCCTCAAGTCGCTCTACCGAATCCGGACCGAGATGTGGTTGAAGGAGCAGGGCATGTGGCATGCGTCTGTCGATGGCGAGCAGAAAGTCCGGGGACTTCTCGAGGACCACGTGTACCTGGTGGACGCGCTGCTCGCCGCCTTCCACGCGACCGCGGACCCCGCGCACCTTCGGGCCGCGGATGAGATGATGACCTTCGTGCTGAAGCATTTCTGGGACCCGGCGGGCGGGTTCGTCGATCTCGCTGCGGATCTCCACGCAGGCGACGGAATCCCGCTGCGGGAAATTCGACGCCGTCCCTTCGAGGATTCTCCCTACGCCGGTGCGAATCCGGTCGCCGCCCTGTGCCTCCAACGGCTCCACGCGCTGACGGGGAAGGACGAGTATCGCTTGCGCCACGACGAGCTTCTAAGTTCGTTCGCGGGCCAGGCAAGCCGGTACGGTCCCGTGTTCGCGGGAACGTATCACCTCGCAGCCGAACTGTGGGTCCATGCGCCACCGGAGGTCGTCATCCTGGGCGCTCGAACGAGCCCGAAGGTGCAGTTCCTTCGAGCCGCGGCACTCGAGACGTTTGCCCCCGGCAAGACGGTCCTCGTCGTCGATAAGGAGGATGCCTACGTTCCCGCCCTGATCGGTTCGATGCGGAACACGAAGGAGGCGAAAGCGGGGCCCGTCGCGTTCGTATGCGAGGGCACCGTTTGCTCTCGTCCAACCTCGGATGTGGACCGCCTTCGCGACCTCCTCGCGGGGACCCCGCCGAGGGTCGGTTGACCCGCCTCTCCGGGGGATTTGTACCCTAGGCTTCGAGGGCACCTTCCAACAGCCTGCGAAAGTCCGGCGGGATTGGCTTCGGTTTCCTCCGCTCGTAATCGTACGACACCTGAACGCTTTTCGCTCGCGCCAGCACGCGACCGCTCCGTTTCTCGGAGATCTCATAGCTCAGGGTGAAGGACGAATTCCCGATCTTCGAAGGCCACGCGGTCACCTGGATCTCATCGCCCCATACCGCCTGCGATTCGAAGTCGATGTCGACGTGCGCCAAGATGAAGTCGATATCCTCGAGCGTCTTCTTGCGGGCGTGCTTCATGTAGAACTGGGTGCGGGCGAGCTCCGTGTAGGACAGGTACACGGCGTTGTTCACGTGGCCCATGCCGTCGATGTCCCGGAAACGCATCTGGATGTCCGTCGTGAATCGGGTCATCGAGGCGCGGATGCGCTGGCCTGCGATAAAACGTTCGACGAATCAGTCCTTGCGGACGAGACGGGCCATCTCGTCGGACGGGCCGAGGGCGATCTGCCTCGAAGAGTTTCCTTGGAGAGGCGGCTTCGCCGGGAGACTCTGCTTCGCGAGTTCGGTGTAGGTAGACCATCCGATCTCGATCCGGCGTCGATGGTGCTCGCGGACGGATCCGATCACTTTCGCGGGCACTCCCGCGATCACGCTCGCGGGAGGCATGCGGTCCATCTCGCGGACGACCGCGCCGCTGGCCACGAGGGAGCCGCGGCCGATGACCGCCCCGCTGTTGATCGTCGCGTTCATGCCGATGAGGCACTCGTCCTCGATCGTGCATCCATGGACGACCGCGGCATGTCCGACCGTGACCCGCGCGCCAATCGTCGCCGGCATGCCCCGATCGACATGCACGACGACGTTGTCCTGGACGTTCGAGTCGCGGCCCAGGACGATCGCGTCGAAGTCACCCCGCAACACGGCGCCGTGCCACACGCTCGCGCCGTCCTCGATGGACACGTCTCCGACGACGACCGCGGTCGGTGCGACGTAAATCATCGGCTCACTCGAGGTTCACGAGGACGTTCTTCACGTGCGTGTAGAAGAGGACCGCGTCGACGCCTTGCTCGAGGCCGAGGCCGGACTGTTTCCATCCGAGGAACGGCGTCTGTGGGAAGGTGACGGGATACTCGTTGATCGCGACCATGCCCGCCTGGAGACGCTTCGCAATGCCGTGGGCCTTCCCGACGTCCTGGGTCCAGACGCCGGCCGAGAGCCCGAAGGGAGTGTCGTTCGCCTGGGCGATGGCCTGATCCAGGTCCGCGAACCGGAAAGCCGCGACGACGGGCCCGAACACCTCCTCGCGAGAAACGCGCGCTTCGCGGGGGGGATCCTCGAAGATCGTCGGCTGGAGGAAGTTGCCGTCCTTCAGTTCCCCCGCGTCCGCTCGCCGACCTCCCGCGAGGACCTTGGCCCCTCGGGAGACGCCCTCGTCGATCGCCTTGGCCACACTCGCGGCGTGGTCCCGCGACACGAGGGGGCCCATCTGTACGTCCTCCTTCAGCCCGGGGCCGAGCCGAAGCTTCTCGGTCTGGTCCTTCAACTTCCCCAGGAATGCGGCCGCGATGTCTTGATGCACGAGCAACTTCGATCCGGCCCAGCACATCTGTCCGGCGTTCTGGAAGGCGCCCCACAAGGCCCCCTTGACCGCGCGATCCATCTTGGCGTCCGGCAGCACGATCTGCGGATTCTTGCCGCCGAGCTCCAACGTCGTCGGGATGACACGATCCGACACGATGCGGAGGAGCTGCTTGCCGGTGTCCGTCGAACCGGTGAAGGTGACGGAGTCGACCTCGCGGTGGTTCGCGAGGGCCTCGCCGACCGTGCGGCCCGGTCCCGTGACGATGTTCACCACGCCGGCGGGAAATCCCGCGGCGCTCGCAAGCGCGCCCAATTGGAGCGCGGTGAGCGGAGTGAGGGTCGCGGGTTTCAGGACGACCGTGTTCCCCGCGGCGAGGGCCGGCGCGATTCCGCGGCACGCGAGGAGGAGCGGATAGTTCCAGGGGGCGATGTGCGCCGTCACCCCGAGCGGTTCCCGGAGGGTGTAATCGAGGCGGGCACCCGGCACGGGAATCGTGTCTCCCTGAATTTTATCTGCCAAGCCTGCATAATATTCGAACAACTTGTACACGTAGGCAACGTCCCCTTTCGCCTCGCGCAGGGGCTTGCCGACGTTCAGCGATTCCAGACGCGACAGTTCCTCAAAGCGGTCCCGGACCTGCTGGCCGAGGAGCCACAGGAACCGTCCGCGCTTGCTCGGATCGAGGTCCCTCCAATCGGGCGATTCGAAGGCGCGCCTCGCGGCGTCGACGGCGGCATCGACGTCCTCCTTTCCCCCGGATGCGACGCGGGCGATCGGTCGGTTCGTCGCGGGGTCGAGGACTTCGAAGCGGGCCTCCGCCGCGGCGGGAACTTGTTTGCCGGCGATGTAATGGCCGTGCTCCGTGACGTCCATGTCGGGAATCCGTCACTCCCATCGGGACCCGGACTATAAGCGTGTGGATTTTTCGAAGTCCACCGGAGCCTCTTATCCCTCCCGCGCGATGTGGAACGCGGCGATCCGGTGCCCGACGTCGTCCGCGTGAACCGCGACCTCCCGTGGCGGGAGGCCGCGAAGGACGCCGACGCGCTCCGGCCGATGCTCCTCGACCAGATCCGGCATGAGGATTTCCGCGGCCGCCGCGTCGTGGACCTCGGCACGGGGGAGGGCCGGCTGGCCTTCGTCGTCGCGGACCTGGGGGGTCGCGTCATCGGCGTGGACCTCGACCGCGTGAAGCTGATGCATGCGCGCGCCTACGCCGGGATCCGCGACTTCCGGAACGTCGAATTCGTCCTCGGCGATGTCGAGAAGACGCCCTACCACGAATTCGCGCGCGACCCGATCGACGCCGTGGTCAGCAATCTGTGCATGTCCCCGGAGATCGTGTGGCACTCGTCGAGGGCTCTGCGGCCGGGAGGCGCCTTCATCTTCTGCGCGCACCACGGGGACCATTGGAAAGAGACGCGCCGCGGCTCTCGATGGGCCTTCTACGAGGATTCGATGCGCGATCTGCTGGAGGAGAACCGCTTCCAGGTCGAGTTCCTCGGCGTCGACACGACCGCGGTCGCGTTCGAGGATCTCCGAGAGGTCGAATTGTTCCTCCGAGACGCGACGGTCCGCCGATGGGTGGAGGATGGCCGCTGGCAGGAACTCGCGGACGCCTTCGACCGGGGGGAGAGGCACCTGACCCTTTCGTACCTCATCGTGAAGGCCCGCCGGACCGCCGCGCCGTATGCGGTGGACTAAGGCCTGCACCATCGAAAGTTCGGCAAAGCTCATCCGCGGGCCGAGGATTCCGACGGGAGGGAACACCGTGCGCCTGGGAGCCCACGTCTCGATCTCGGAGAGCATCGCGCTCGCTCCGGTCCGCGGGAGGTCCGTCGGCTGCGAGACCATCCAGATCTTCTCGCGGAGTCCGCGGATGCTCCGGAAGACGAAGCCGATTCCACCCGAGGAGGCCAAGGCCTTCCAGGACAACATGGCCAAGGGCGGACTGTTCCGCGCGGTCATCCACGCCAACTATTTGATCAACCTGAGTTCGTCCACGAAGAACGGATTGCGATACAGCCGGGTCGCCTTCGTCGAGGAACTGGATCGCGCCCAGGTTTTGGGCATCCGAGACGTGATCTTCCATCCCGGGGCGCACATGGGAAAAGGCGAGGGCCGGGCCCTCAAGACGATCGCCGAGAGCCTGGACTGGGCGTTCGACCACGCGGTTGCGCCGGACGTGGCCGCGGTCCTCGAGAACACCGCGGGCCAAGGCACCGTCGTCGGCCACAGCTTCGCGCAGCTCGCGGAAATCATCAAGGGGTCCTCGCATCCGGAACGCCTCGCAGTCTGTATCGACACGTGCCACACGTTCGCCGCCGGTTACGAGTTCCGGACCCCTAAAGGGTATGAGGCCCTCTTCCGGACCGTGGACGAGACCGTCGGACTTTCCCGCGTCCGCGCGTTCCATCTCAACGATTCGAAAGGCGAGCTGGCGTGCCACGCGGACCGCCACGAGGACATCGGAAAGGGGAAGCTCGGGAAGGACCCCTTCCGATTCCTGGTGAACGACGAGCGCTTCCGCGACATTCCCGGAATCCTGGAGTTCCCCGGAACGGATGGGGGCTACCGCCGAGAGTTGAAACTGCTCCGGTCCTTCGTCACCGGGCCAAACCCGCCGACGTCGCCCGAGCGTCCACGCGGCAAACGAGCCGGTCGCGGAACCGCGTGAGGAATTGATAGAAAGAGTGAACGGCGGACATCAACGCGCCGGAACCGCGGAGGATCCGGCCGAACCCCGCCCCCATCGGCAAGGCCTCGATCAGGACGGGGACCGCGTCCCCTCCGGTCGCCAGGCCGCCGCTCGGCGTGATCATGTGGAACGCGTCGAAGATGCGGTCCTCTGGGACGCCCCGCAGCAAGTCGCGTCCGGATTGAATCGTCCGGAGTTCGATGCGGCGCCGTAGGTCCGCGGCATGGACCCAGCGGCCGAAGGCGCTGCAGATCCCGCAGTCGCGATCGAAGAGGAGGATGTACTCCGGCGTCGCCATGATCCCTCAATTGCATGGAGTCGAAGCGACATAAACCCGAGGTACCCACCGAACGAATCCTTATCGAGCGTCGACCGTTCCTGCCGCCCGAGGCCCGTCCATGATCCTCGATCCGGCATCGGTCCCCGAGCGCCAAGCCTATCGCCTGATGATTTCCGCTTTCATCCCGCGGCCGATCGCGTTCGTCTCCACCGTGAGCCGTGACGGGGTCGACAATTGCGCCCCGTTCTCCTACAGCATGGGCGTCTCCAGCCATCCGATGGTCCTCGGGGTCTCCATCGGGGACCGCGATGCATTGCCGAAGGACACGGCCCGCAATATCCTCGACACACGGGAATTCGTCGTGAACCTCGTCACCGAGGAAATCGCGGAGAAGATGAACCTGGCCTCGGGCGACTTTGCCTCGCAGGTGAGCGAGTTCGACGAGGCGGGCCTTTCGCGGGCGCCTTCGGAGGTGGTGCGGCCACCGCGCATCGCGGAGTCCCCGGTGAACTTCGAGTGCCGCCTCCTGCGCGCCGTGCGCGTGGCGGACAACACCGTGTTCTTCGGGGAAACGCTCCGGCTCCATGTCGATGATCGGGTCCTCACGGACGGACTCGTGGATGTCCAGAAGGTGCGGGCGATCGGCCGCCTCGGCGGGCCGCGGTACTGCCGGACCCGGGACGTCTTCGAGATGGTTCGGCCGAAAATCACCGGACCGAAGGCGGCCCGCCCGACGGAAGCCCGCTAGATTTCCGTCTCGCGATGGTCGAAGGATCAAAACGGAAGTTTGCTGAGGCCGATCGCGAGGGGCAGCAAGGCTTCGTCCTTTCCGAGGAACTTCGCCGTCTGGAGGACCGCGTTGAGGTAGCTGATCGTGTGCTCCTTTTCACCAACGGTCCACTGTCCATAGAAATCGACCACGGATTCAAGAATGGCGTCCAGAGGAACGTCGGATTCGAGCGCGTGTCGCACGGTTTCCTCCGCCGGCGGCGACTTGTATCGGAGACTCGACTCCAAAGCCGCCATGATGGCCGCGGGCTCGCGGTGCTCGGCCGCTCCAAGGCGCAGGAACTCGGGGTATCCGAAACGGGTCGTGAGAGTTCGGTACAGCTTCCAAGACAGCCACGCATTTTCCGCGGGCGTGAGGAATCGGCTCGCGAGTCGGGCGGTGTGCACCTCCGTCAAGGTGTGGCCGAGGAAACCTGGGTCCGCGCTCGCGGCAACGAGCAACGGACGGTACGCCTGGTCGGCCTTCCCTTCGGATGCGAACGCCCGCAGGATCGGCTCCACTCGGTCAAACTCCCATTCGTCCAGGAGCGCGGCGAGTGCCTCCCCGTCCGCTTCGGCACTCCTCGACCGGTCCAGCGGAGGAATCTCCCCTGGAGGCACCGATTGCAGTCCCACCGATTGTAGCTGACCGAGGTTCGCGATCGGCACGAGACCCCGCGGCAGGCCGAGGACCGACGCGAAGTCGGCATAGCCGACCGCAAGGGCCAGGTTGTGGCCGAGGCGACCGAGGTCGTCAAGGGAGGCCCGCACCGCGAGATGTCCCGCGGCCTCGACGCCCTGATCAAGGGCGATGCGGGCGAGCAGGAAGGACGCCTTCGTCCCCATCCGTTCGAACACGAACTTGCGGTAGGCCACCTCCTGCTCCTCCCGCGACGCGGAGGGAATGGCCCGGGCCGCCGATTCGACCTGGGATGGCGTGAGAGCCTTCTTCGGCAAGCTGAAGTTGTACAAGACCAAGAACCGCAGGAGGCCGAGCCCGCCGGGAGGACGCGTGAGGCGGAGGAGCTCGCGGCCGGCCTGGACGGTCAGGACGCCATGGGGCGTGTGCAGCTGCGGGTCGTCGTGATTCGAGACAACCGCCAGCAATTCCTGCAGGATGGGCGCCGCGGTCGACGGGTCCTTCGCGACTTCGTCGAACAGCCGGATGCCTTTCTGGTGTTCGAACGTCGGCAGGAGAGCAAGAAGCCGATCGAGGTCCTTCGACGCCACGTCCGGAGGAAAGTCGCGGTCCCATTTAGGTTGCGCGTTCAGAGGCCAGAGGAACGCTTATGCCGAACCGGGACTTTCTAACCGATGGCATGCCCCCTCCATACGATGTGATCGTCATCGGCTCCGGTCCCGCGGGCCTGACCGCGGCGATTTACGCCACTCGAGCCGCCCTCCGGACCCTCGTGATCAGCGGAACCGCGGCGGGGGGCCAACTGATGATCACCACGGACGTCGAGAACTATCCCGGCTTCCCGAGCGGAGTCCAGGGTCCCGAACTGATGGAACTTTGGAGGAAACAGGCCGAGCGGTTCAAGGCGGAATTCGTCGACGATAACGTGTCGAGAGTGGAGTTCGGAAAGCCTCCGTTCCGGGTGTGGACCTCGGATGGCACCCATCAGGGTCACTCAGTGATCATCGCCACCGGAGCGAACGCAAAGTACCTGGGCCTTCCCAACGAACAGCGCCTGAAGGGCCACGGGGTGAGCGCGTGTGCGACCTGCGACGGTTTCTTCTTCAAGACCCTTGATGTGGTCGTCGTCGGCGGGGGCGATACCGCGATGGAGGAGAGCCTCTACCTGTCGAAGCTCTGCAAGACCGTGACGGTCGTCCACCGCCGCGACACGTTCCGGGCGAGCAAGATCATGCAGGAACGTCTGTTCAAGACGCCGAATGTCAAGGTCATCTGGGATTCCGAGGTCGTCGACGTCCACGGTGAATCCAAGGTCGAGGGCGTCCGGATCCGGAATGCAAAGACCGGCAAGACGACGGACCTGAAGGTGCAGGGCCTCTTCTTGGCCATCGGGCACACGCCCGCGACCGAGGTCTTCCAGGGGCAGTTGAAACTCGATCGAGGCTACGTCGTCCTGCAGCCGCATGATGGCTTCTCGACCGCGACGTCCGTAGACGGCATCTTCGCTGCGGGCGATGTCCACGACTTCCGCTATCGACAGGCCGTGACCGCGGCCGGCTTCGGCTCCATGGCGGCCCTCGACGCGGAACGGTGGCTTCAGTCCCGCCGTTAATCGGAGACGAGAGGTGCCGGTCGCGCCGTGAAACCCAGAATTTATGACCCCGGCGGCCCGTCCTCCGCAGGTCGATGGTCAAGCCACGCTGGAGCGCCGCCTCGTTGGCAGCCGGCTCGGCTGCTATTCTTGGCGGCATCGCCGCCGTCGCTGCACTGCCGATCCTCGTCTATGCGGAAGTCAGCGCGGGACTCAGATGTTTATCCAACAGCCACTGTGTCCGGAGTGTTTGGTCGCCCCTCGAATTCATCCTGCCTTGGACCTGGTGGTTCGCGGCCCCCGTGATCTCGACGTTTGTGCACTTTTGGGTCGGTTTCGCTGGGGTGAGCCTTGGACGCCGGGCGTTCGCGGGCCGCTTCATCGACGTAGCCTCCCCGGCCATCCTCGCCCTCGTCGCGTTGCTCGGCGCTTTCCTGCTGTACTCAGGGGTCCTCGGACTCATCGCAGCGGGGTGCTTCCTGGTCGCCACCGTGATCATTGCTACGACGCGAGCCGCTGCCGGCTCGATGACCTCGTCAGGCTGAAGAAAGCCTGAAATAGGGTGCGCTTTCTCTGCCGCACCTGGGGCACGGTTATTGGTTCGGATCTTTCGCGGTGGGGTCCTCGACGAGCGATTCGAAGGTTCCGTCGTGGTCATCGGTCCGAGGCCAACCACCATGACCGGACTGGTGCGAGGTGACCTGTTCGTCCGCGACAACAGCGTGTGCGACGTCACCGGCATGGTATCAGGGAACCTCCTCGCGGAGCGCACGGGCAAGGCGATCCTCCACGGCCTCGTGACGAAAGCTGCGAAGTCGGCGGGCGGCGACCTGGAGATCTACGGATTGGTCCAAGGCGATGTAATCAACGAGGGAGGCCGTCTCTTCGTCGACAAGGGGGCGGTGGTCCGAGGAAAAGTCATTGGGCAGACGCACACCGGCGCGATTCCGCCGCCGGAGAAGGCCCCGGCCGCGCCCGCGACGCCACCTGCGCCCGGGGTGACTCCGGCCGCGTCAAAGCCTCCGGCTTCCCCGGGCCCCTAGCTCACGTCTCGATGCTCGGCTCGAGCGGCGTCTCTTTGAGGAGCATCTTCTCGGGCTTCTTCTCGCCGACCGCGAACAGCTGGAGGTACGGGATCAGGTTCCCCACGATCCGGTTCTCCGCCTTTCGCAGGTGCTCCTCGTACGTCGAGCGGCTCACGCCGAGGCTGCGCGCGATGTTCTCCGTCGTCACTTCGCGGGGGGACGTGTAATACCCGTAGCGGTGGGCCTTGAGGAGGGCGTCCATTTGTTTGGAGGTCATATCGCCGAACAAGGTGTTCACCCAGACGGTCGAAGGGAGGACCGAAAGGGGCAGTTCGCGCTTCCGGATCAGCTCCGTCGGCCCACGCTTGTTGAAATCCTTGAAGAGATCCCGGGTGCGGCTCTCGTCGAACGCGATCACTCGGAAATAGCCCCAGCCGTCCTGAAAGATCGCCGGAGGCGCGTCGACCGCCTCGTGGGGCTCCCACACGTTCCACGGGCTGTCCCAGTTCGAGCAGGTGCACTTCAACATGAAGATGCGGGACTCGCCCGCCTCGGCCCACCGATCGATGCACTTGCCCGCTTTCCGGATCTCTTTCTCGATCGATGCGAGCACGTTCTCGTCCCGGGTCGGGACCTGGATGAGCTCGCGGTTCCAGATGCACCACATGGAGAGCGGGAGGCCGGGATGGCGGGCCGAGATGTGCATGAAGGGATAGTCATACTGGGTCCGAAACGAGATTTCCCAGAGGCTCATGTCCCACCTACCGCGGTCCTTGGGGATATAGGTGGTGCCGTCGATGGACGGCCGCCGAAGGCGGGTCAAATCGGTTCGTCGCCCGCGGCCTTTCCTCTCTTGAGGCACGACAAAATGTACCTGAACGGACCGGCAAACACACGGATTTGGACGGACAGCAACCGCAACTTCACCTTGCGACAGTACGGGCAGCTGGAATACGGCAACCCGGACGTCGGGTGGATCGTGGCATCGGCCGCGAAGCGTCGACCGGCGGGACCGAAGCCGCGCCGACGCCGGCTCGCCCTTCGCCTGCGGTACTTCCTGAACGCGTATCGAGGCTTCGCCGCCTTCGACTTGCAGTGTCGGAGCGACCCTCGGCTCTAGAGGGCGGCGCATCTTTTTATCGCACGAAACCCCTTTCGTGGACGATGCCGGAGATCCTGATCCGGTACTGTCTGCCCTGTCGATATCAACCGAAGGCGATGCAGGACGCGGACGCGATTTTGAAGGAGTTCGGCCCAGAGGTGTCGGGCCTTCGCCTGGTCCCAGGCGATCACGGCGTGTACGACGTCGAAGTCGACGGACAGCTCATTTTCTCCATGGATCGGGCGATGCGATTCCCCGAAACGAACGAGCTGATCCGGACGATCCGCGACCGCCTCGGGCCGCGCAAGGTCCGGAAAAAGGCGTGAACACTACTCGAATATCCCAGATGACCCGTCTATCGACGGCCGTCTATGGCGGGTGAACATCCGTCGCTCGGGAACGCTCTCTCCCGCGCATGTTCGGAAGCACGTACCCGGCAAGCGGGTTCGATCGGATGACGAGCGCGCGACAGAGAGATCACGGAATCGCGGATTACGTCCGCCTGGAGTTCCGGCCGGCGGATCGAGCGGCCATGTGGTTCGCCCTTCGTCGGTCCGGGCTCGGGGACCGCCGGCGGAGGGCGGGAGGGTTCGTCCGCCGTTTCCGTTCCTGGCGCGAACTGACCAGGGCCGCTCCTGCGGCCGCGTCGGTCCCTCGCTGAACCGGGCGGTGGCGGGGCGGCGCCCCTATGGGATCGCCAAGACGATCTTGCCAAATTGCTCGCCGCGATCGAGGTATTCATGGGCCTCCCGCGCTCGTTCGAGCGGGAAGACGCGGTCCACGACCGGCTTGAGCCGGCCCATGAAGACGAGCTTCATGACCTCCTCGAACTCCCGGCGGTTCGCCATCGTCGACCCGAGGACTGAGAGCTGCCGCCAGTAGAGGTAGCGGGCGTCGAGCTCGAGGACAGGACCGGTCGTCGCGCCCGGCACGACGATGCGGCCTCCCCGCCGCAGGGTCCGCATGGAATCCTTGAACGTCGTGACCCCGACGTGATCGACGATCACGTCCACGCCGCGCTTTCCGGTCAACTCCCAGATGGCCTTGGACCACGGCATCTGTTTGTAGTTCACCAGGACGTCGGCGCCGAGGGCCTTCGCTCTCTGGAGCTTGTCGTCGCTTGAACTCGTCGTGAAGACGGTGCATCCGGCGAGCTTCGCGATCTGAATCGCCGCGGTGGAGAGGCCCGACCCGGCCCCGAGGATGAGCACATCCTCTCCCGGGCGGACGTGTGCGCGCCCGACGAGCATCCGCCACGCGGTCATGAACACAAGGGGCGACGCGGCCGCGGCCTCGAACGTCAGGTCGGTCGGGATCTTGAGGGCGTTCCGGGCGGGGACGGCCACCCTCTCCGCGTAGGTGCCCGGGAGATGTTCTCCGACGATCCTGTATTCGGCACACAACGCGTCTTCGCCTTGGAGGCAATATTCGCAATGGCCGCAGGAGATGCCCGGATTGATGACGACCCGATCGCCGACCTCGAGGTCGGTGACGTCGGATCCGACCGCCTCGACATGTCCGGCCCCGTCCGCGCCGAGGATGTGGGGCAAGTTCAGCTTCAGCGTCGGGATCCCGGTGCGGACGAAGAGGTCCAGATGGTTCAACGCGGCCGCGTGGGTTCGGACCAGGACCTGGTCCGGCCCGATCACCGGGTCGGGAAAATCCGTGACGAACTCGAGGACCTCGGGCCCGCCGTACTGCGGCAGGACGACGGCCTTCAGCGTACCACCTATGCGACCGCGGCGAACGGAGCGGACCTAGATAAGGGCCGCCGTCCCGTCAGCGCACGTTGTATCCTTTGGCCTGGAGCAGGCGCACGACGTCTTTGCGATGGTCGCCCTGGAGCACGATCACGCCGCCTTTGCCGGAGCCGCCGGTGGCAAGGCCCTTCTTCAGGTCCCTCGCCAGTTTCTCGGCCTCGTCCGGTTTCGTTTCGAGGCCTCGCACGACGGTCACGGCCTTGCCGTAGCGGCGCGTATCCATCTCGACGGACAGCTGGGTCGTCTCGC
>Ga0209159_1000745_pt1 | contig 27588 bp, 27 predicted proteins | sample GraSoiAngelo_144_FD_185901 | JGI IMG/M metagenome (GOLD analysis project Ga0209159, IMG submission 185901) | Grasslands soil microbial communities from the Angelo Coastal Reserve, California, USA - 14_1009_02_40cm (SPAdes) (version 2) | ecosystem: Environmental > Terrestrial > Soil > Grasslands ...
AAGCGGATTTCGGGGCGTTCTCGGGCAGTAGACGACTCCCACCGAATCGCGTTGGGATGGTTCGTCCGGTGGGGTGCATCGCCATCTCGGCTCTGCGGACGCCCGTCACGATCGCGGGGATCGGACAAACGGAGGGCGACTCAGGGGGAAGGGTCCGGCTTGACGCCCAAGGCGCTGCTCAGGCGCAGATAGAGGAAGACCGGCTCCCCCAACTTGGCGACCGTCAGACCGTGGTCCGTCAGCGAGTACGAGACCCGCGGCGGCCTCGTCGGCTTCACGTCCCGCCGGATGAGGCCAGTCTCCTGCATCCGGGCGAGCTTACTGGAAAGCACGCGCGAGCTGATGCGCCCCAGGCCGCGGCGAATCTCTTGGAATCCCGCGGACTGCCGCATGTAGAGGAGCGTCAAGATGTCGAGAGACCACTTCCCGAAGACGGTTCGGGCGATCTCCATGTTCATGATCACGGGGTCGAACAAGGCGGCCGACCCTCCGCTCCAACCCGCATCCCGCACGATGTCGCGGGCGAATCGGCTACACGTGTCGACGAGATCGGAGAACCGACGTTGCATTCTCTCGGCCGACGCTTCGGCGCCGGGATCTGCCTGTTCCGGGCGAGAAAGCATTTTCCTGACCAGCCCTCTACACTGTGCCGAGACCCTTCTAAGGCCCATGTGATGACTTGTGTTCACCTTGATTATCGTCGGGGCTCTTCGTTACTGAATGGATACGATACGTACAAATCGGTGCTCGACGAGACGGTTCCCTGATGGCGGGCAAGCCGCTGGGCCTTCGGATGAGTCGGAAGACGACCCCCCACCGACGACTCGGCACATCGGTCCTGTTGCTCATTGTTTTCCTGGGGGCCGCCTTGCTCCCCTTCGTCCTCTCGCAGCCCGCCAAGGCGGCGCAGTTCTCCCTGACCCTCTACGTCAGCGCGCTCGGATGGTCGTTCACATCCGGAGGAGAGGCGCGGCCCGGACCGGTCCTCCTGGCGGTCCAAGGCGACCAAGTCGACGTCACGATGACGAGCGAAGACTTTCTGTGGCACGGACTTTTCATCGATTACAACGGGAATGGGGTCCCGGACAGCGGGGACTTTGTGTCGCCCCAAACGATGGGCACAATCCAGTTCTCGATCCCTGCGGACACGCTCGGCACTTACACCTATGGAGATCAGGTCGTGACGTTGAACACGGGCACTTGGGTGACGAGGGTCAACAGTCCGCCCGAGGCGTCCTTCCACGCTCCGACCGCAACAACGTCCTGGACGGGCGGGGTATCTCACGACATCTCTTTCGACGTCACCGACCCGGATGGCGACCCGATCCAGGTGAGCGTCTCGTATTCCTACGGAGGCGGCGCGAGCCAGGCGATTAAGTCCTTCGCCGCGGGACCGACGAATCCCCAGATCGTCCCGTGGACCCCCAGCGGGTTCAGCTCGACAGACACGGTGATCCGGGTGGTGGTCCAGGACTCAAGGGGCGCCTCGCAGCCATTCAATTCGCCGGCGTTCACCGTCGATTCCGCGCCGCCGACCATTCTATCCTTCTCCCCCGCGGCGGGCGCCGGCCAGGTCGACCGGAACAGCCTGATCCAAGTCAACTGGTCCGAGCCGATGAACGAGGCGAAAACGGCCGCCGCCTTCGGCCTGAAGGGAGCGGGAGGCCCCTGGGTCGCGGGGACCACCACGTGGTCGACCGACGCGAGGCAGCTGACCTTCCGGCCCAGCGGCAGTTTAGCCGTCGGCACGCAGTACGAGGTCCATGTGAACGCAACGTCGGCGGACGCCTCCGATCCAGGGAACGCGCTGGGCCACGACACGATGTGGACCTTCTCCACGGGGACCCTGACCGACCGGACGCCCCCGCGGATCCTTTCCCTCTCCGCGAATCCGATCGCGCAAGTCGCAGATGGTTTCGTGAACGTGACGGCGGACATCGAGGACACGGGAGGGATCGCCACGGTCACCGCCGCGATCCAAGGTCCGGGAAGGAATCAGAACGTCTCGATGACGCACGCCTCGGGCGCGCGCTGGTACGTCAACCGATCGTACAGCGCGGCGGGCCATTACGACATCACCGTGTGGGCGACCGACATGTCCGGGAACGTCGCGTCGAACGAGACCGGGATCGACATCACGCCGAACGGAGCCGGCGGCATGCCGGCGCCACAGTCCGTGAGCGTCTCGTCGACCGATGGACTGGTCGACGTCACCTGGAGTCCGGTGGCGTGGCCCAACCTGGCCGGCTATTACGTCTATCGAGGGAACCGATCCACGCCGCCGTTCGAACGGCTGACGAGCCTCCCGTTGTCGGCCTCCGCGACCCAATACCGCGACACGACGGCGAAGACCGGCCAGACGTACTACTACACGGTCACGGCCGTGGACACGACGGGCGCGGAATCATCCTATGGACCCATATACTCGGTGACCATTCCACCGTACCAGACTCCACCCCTCTTCGACCCGGTCCCATGGGCCGTCGCAGGGGTGACCTTGGGCGTGATCTTGGGGGCTCTCTATGGCATGGTCTGGCGACGACGACCGACGTGACGTCCGGCCGCGGGACGCCGGCCCGTCCCTCGAGACGGTCGGCGCGCGCCTGTGGCCTTTCGTCCTGACCGTGTTCTTCGGGATCCTGTTCGCGGGCATCGCGGATCTCGCGTGGCTCACGGCGATCGGGACAACGGGCCCCTGGTTCACGTCGGGGATTTCGTCGCAGGTGTACACCGCGACGCTGACGACGGCGACCATCGCGACCCTCATCCTCGCATCCCTCGCGGCGAACAAGCTTGCCCTCCTCGATGGCCGGGCCCGGGCGGTCGCGGCGCGGGAGGCGGGAGACCCCGGGACCCCCACGCGGTTCCCGGTCGAGCCCTCGGGGTCCGTCGTGCTCGCCCCGAGCCGACCCCCGCGGGCGGAAGGGCTCGACTCGATCATCTCCGAGCTCGAGCGGTACGCGGAAGGGCCCCTCGTCCAAGTGCGGAATCGCGCCGGCGACCCGACCGGAGTGGGCACGTCCCGCGGCGGTGGGTTCCCCGGCCTGCCGCTCGGCCGATACAAGATGTCCCCCGGGACCCGCGAAGCCCTGCGGAGGGCGCGCGGCCTCGTCTGGCAGACCGTCGCGGGCCCCCTCGCGATGTTCCTCGTCTTCATCTCGATCGCGGGGGCGATGCTGCCCGGTTCCGGCGCGTTCGCACAGACCCACTACCAGCTCAACACGGGCCTCGTCCTGTTCCTCGGCTACGGATGGCCGTTCCTCGTGGCCTGGACGGTCGCCGCGATCGCGCTGCTCCATGTCCTCATCCGACCCGACGCGTTCGACGGCATGCTCCGGAACCCGATGCCCCGGCCGGACCGGATGAACTAGTCCACGGGTGACTCTCCCTCACCCTCTTGCCGGGACGGTCCGACCCAGGTCGAACCGGGCTGACGCGAAAGGCGTCGAAGCGGTTGCCCGTGGCGTTTTCATCGTCCACATTACTCGTAGCCATTGATGCGCCCGCCGTTCAATCGTGTGCCAGAGCCTATTTGTAGGGCCTCACCAACGGACGCGAGGGGATACGGATGACGCCGGGGACCGAGGAACTGGAACACGATTGGAAGACGTCGGAACGATGGGCCGGCATCCTCCGCCCGTATGGAGGAGGCGAGGTCGATCGACTGCGCGGGACGATCCGCGTCCGGCACACGCTCGCGGAACTCGGCTCGGAAAAGCTCTGGCGGCTCCTGAATTCGAATAGCTATGTCGCAGCGTTGGGCGCCCTCACCGGGAACCAGGCGATCCAACAGGTTGGGGCGGGCCTGCGGGCGATCTACGTGAGCGGCTGGCAGGTCGCCGCGGACGGCAACGACGCGGGGCAGATGTATCCCGACCTGAGCCTGTATCCCGCGGATAGCGTGCCGAACGTCGTGCGTCGGATCAACAATGCGCTCCGACGGGAAGACGAGAAGGCGCACATGCACGGCGCCGACGACCGCGACTGGTTCGCGCCGATCGTCGCGGACGCGGAGGCCGGATTCGGCGGGCCCCTCCATGCATTCGAAATCACGAAGGCAATGATCGAGGCCGGCGCGGCCGGCGTCCATTTCGAGGACCAGCTTTCCGCCGCGAAGAAGTGTGGGCATCTGGGCGGAAAAGTCGTCGTCCCGACCGGCGAGTTCATCCAGAAGCTCGTTGCCGCTCGCCTCGCCTCCGACATGATGGGCGTCCCGACGCTCGTCGTCGCCCGGACGGATGCGAACAGCGCCCGCTTGCTCACGAGCGACGCGGATCCGCGCGACCGGTCCTTCCTCCAGGGAGGGCGGACGGCCGAAGGATACTTCCGGATGGAGGGCGGACTCTCCGCGGCGATCGCTCGCGGCTTGGCCTACGCACCCTATGCGGACCTGCTCTGGTGCGAGACCTCGGGACCCGACCTCGACGAGGCCCGATACTTCGCGAAAGCCATCCACGAGCGGTTTCCGGGGAAGCTCCTCGCGTACAACTGCTCCTCCTCCTTCAACTGGCGGAAGAAGCTCGACCGCGAGACGATCGCGACGTTCCAGAGTGAACTGGCGCGCATGGGCTACCGTTTCCAATTCGTCACCTTGGCCGGGTTCCACACCCTGAACCTCGCGATGTTCCAACTCGCCCGCGACTACCAGGCCCACGGGATGGCCGCGTACTCGGAACTCCAGGACGAAGAATTCGCGGCGCGCGAAGTGGGATATCGTGCGATCGAGCACCAGGCGTTCGTGGGAACCGAATATTTCGACGAAGTCAGCCAAGTCATCTCCGGTGGGACCTCTTCGACTCTCGCGATGGAAGGGTCTACCGAGCGAGAACAGGTCACGGAGATTCCACCGGCGAAGCGCCTGGCGTCGTCGTGAGACCCGCCGCGTATCCGCCGATTCACAGAGATGGCGGGCTGGGGTCTTGGGGCGTCAACCAACTTTGCGGGAGCGAACGTTTGACGTTCTGGCGGACGCGCCTGTACGTCAGATAGAAGGCGGCCGCGAACATGAGCGCCGGGATGCTGTTCAGCAGACTGTACGCGCTCAGGCCGTTGATCCGTGCGGACGCATCGGTGATCGGACCCGTGTTGAAGGTCCCTGACGCGAAGGCGTCCGCGACGGCCTGATGAATCAGTGGACCGAACACGACGAGGAGCAGGATCACCGAGACCAACGACTGGACGACGACGGCACCGAGGAGCAAGACCCGTCCCGTCAGGTCGCTCAAATCGAACGCGATCAATGCCTCCGAGATGCTGGCGATGACGACCAGGACGAGCACGCCTCGGATGAGACCATCGAACGCGGAGAGGATCTGGTCCGCGGCGGCGGGGTCCGAAGACGGGATGGAGCGAATGGTGGACACGAAGCTCCCGGCGAGGACCAATCCAGCAACTTGAGCGAGGATGAACAGGAGCACCGAAGTCCAGACCAGCATCTGATGTCTCCATCCGAAGGCTTGCGCGCCGAGGATGATCAAGATGACCGCGATCGCGCCAACGAAGAGACCTCCGATTTCGATGACCGGGATCCACAGGAGCAGCGCGGCGAGGATGAGCAACGCGAGGCCTGACTCGGTGCGCTCAATCATCCGGTTCCGGTCTTCGGCAACCTCCCTGTCCATCGGACTAGGGGCGGACGCGGGCAGCGGGCCAGATTGCATCTCTCTCCACGGGATCGATTCGACCTTTCCATGCGTGTCCGACGATTCGTCCACTGCGGGACGCGGATGGCTCGCGGTGAACAGAAAACTTGGCGCTTCAAGGTTACGTTTATTCGAACTGCACCCGGAGAAATTCGGCGACCAACTCCTCCGTCTCCGGTCCGTCGGCGACCGGGTCCGTGCCCTTCGCCGGAATCGATCGCGATCGGAGGGCTCCAAAAGGCTCTTCCAGAGATTTAGGACTACACGGCTGCGAGGAGTGCCCCGCACAGGCAGGCCATGCCGCACGTCGTGATCGTCGGAGATCGGGAGTCCGGGAAGGCGACGTTCTTGTCGCTCCTCTATGCGACGCAGGTGAAGTCCGGCTCGGACGCTTCCGATGCCTTCCGATTCCACGCGGATGTCGACTCTCTCGACGAAATCTCGGAAGCTTTCGAACAACTCATGTCCGGAAGCTTTCCCGATTCCGCCACGAAAGAGGGGATGCGCGGGATCACGTTTCACCTGGGATACCGCAAGGCGGGGCGAGGCGTCCTCTCCCGCCTCCGATCACGAGGATGGGACGCTGGTGGCTCGATCGCTTTGCACTTCATCCTCGTCCGAAATGTCGAAGAAGAGATGTCGCGGTTTCTCCGGGGCAGTTCACTCACGAACGCCGACTTGAGGGAAGTCCTGGAGAGCGATGCGGTCGCCATCCTAGTCGACAGCACCAAGCTCGGAGCCAGGACCGAGGACAGGACGGTCGGGCCGATGGATCGATACGATACGGCGGTGGAGTCACTCCTGTCCGCCGTGCGACGATCGCGGCCCCGAGGCAGCCGCCGACCGATCCACCCGATCGTCGTCTTCTCCAAGTTTGATTCCGTCGATCCCAAGGCCCTCCTCACGGCGAATCTCGCCGGTGCCCCTCCCCATGTCAAGAAGACCCGTCCTCGGAGCGCGTACGCCGAGGCCCTCCTCGAAGCGAGTCTCCCGCGGACGATCGAGAGGGTCCGGGCCCGCGACCGAGACGCTTCGCCGTTCGCGAAACCCTCGTACTTCTTCAGCTCCGTCCGGACGGAGGCCGCGACCGCGAACCAGCGGGCGAAGATCCGGCTTCGCCGCACGAACGGAGCCGGTTGGGAGCCCGATTACTCCGCGGACGAATATCGCGCGCTCCTCGAGCGCCTTTGGACGATCGCCTCGAACGCCGGCGAATGAGACGCCCTCCTGCGCGGGTGCTTCCCGCGGATGATAACGTTGTGCTTAGGATTAAGTACGGTCGGGAGGTGATGCATCGAATATGCCCTGCGCACTCCTCGGCGACCGCGCATCAGGGAAGACCACGTTCCTGGGATTGCTGTACGCCGCCCAAGTCAAGTACGGTACCGGCGTGCAGGACGACTTCCGTTTCCACGCGCCGATGGGCTCCCTGAACTTGATGTCCGCCGTCTACGAAGGGATGAAGGACGCCCGCTTCCCCAGCGCCACGCTGAAGGAAGAAATCACGGAGCTCGGTTTCATCTTCGGTTACCTCCGGAAAGTGGTCGGCAAGCTGCCGTACTACATCCGAAACCAAAACTGGGTCCGTCCCTTCTCCACGCTCCGGTTCTCCGCCTACGACGTCTCGGGCGAAGACATCGAAGAGTTCATCGAGACCGGGATCGCCTCGCGGCCTTTGATCCAGCAGCTCCTGAAGAGCGTTGTCGTCGTGGTCCTCGTCGACTGCAGCAAGATGACGACCGAGATCGACACGCCCGCGTACAAGAAGATGCTCCGGTACGACAGCACCGTTGCGAAGTTGCTCGTCGCCTTCCAGACGTACAAGAAGCAGGAGTACGACCGGCTGAAGGACTCGGGCGTCAAAGCGGATGCCCCGCGGATCTACCCGGCGTTCGTCCTCTCGAAGTTCGACACGCTCCGCGATGACGTCCTGGCCCGGTTGGGTCTCCACCGCGGATTCCCGGAGAACAAGCGCGCGCGGAAGGATTACGCGGAGGCCCTCCTCCGAGTCTTCGTCCCGCAGACCTTGTCCCAGATCCGAGGCGGCAAGATCGCGGGGGTCAGCATGGACAAGGCAGCGTACTTCCTGAGCTGGGTTCGCACGGAGCAGCACGAGGGCATGGAGCCCGTCGGGCAGCCGCGGATCGTCCGAACCGGCTTCGCTCCGGAAGGCGGCGGGGAGCCCGACTTCTCGTACGACGAGTACGTCGAGTTCATCGAGCACTTCCGGGACATCGCACACAAGATCCCGGACGAGGTCCTCGAGGCGGAGAGGTTCCAGGCCCAGGCCCTGGCTCGGCCGGCCTAGTAGGCGGCATCATGGGAAGCGCGGAATCGTCTCATGGGTCCACGGACAAGGAGTTCGTGGAATTCGACCACTGGCTGTACGGCGCCGTCCTCGGCACCGGGTATACGCAGAAGGCCGTCTCGAAGGGGCTCGACGCGGGCCTGTACGATCAGTATCTGCGCGGCCACTACACGCCGATCCGGGCCGCGACGGCCCAGTCCTACGAGGACCCGATTGACCTCCAGATGATCCATCCGGTCCGCGGCAATCGAGAGGTCCTCCTGTCCCGGATCACGCGCGGTCCTCCCGACGAAGCGGGTCGCCCGACCTTCGCGAACCACACCGTGGTCGGCCGGATTGAACCGTTGAAGACCGGCGCGATCACGCTCGAGTCAATCTACCGGGCCCTGGGCGAGTTCGACCGACGCGATCCGGACGTCGCGGGAGAGATGCCCCTCCTCCGAGTCCCTGTCCGATCCGAGGCGCAGCGCCAACTCCCCTTCGGGACCGGCATCCATCGACACCTCACGTTCCCGGCCGTCGAGACGCTCGCGACGCGGATCATGGCGGATCCGGCGAGTCGCACCCTCCTGTTGTGTCGCAACACGACGCCCGAGGCGCGGAACGCGACCTTGAACCTCGTGTTCGAACTCCTCTGCTGGGGATGTGGCCTCCCGATTCTCACGGCGATCAGTGAGACGCCGCGGTCCTCCGCGATGAACTTCTTCAACTTGGTCGTCGCGCCGCGGGGCGTCCGAGCCGACTCGAGCTGGGCGATCCTGGAGAGCGCCCTCGCGGAGCCCGTGTTGCCGCGCGTCATGGATCGCGACGATGTCTACCAGAAACTGACCGCGACGGTCCGTCAATCCCCGGACTTGGCCGCGGCGCGGTAGCTCCGCTCGGCCTTCGCCACCTCGCGCACGACGGTCCAACCGTGGCCGAGGGTCCATTGGCCTTCCTGGTGCTTGCTGTCGGCGAGGGCCTCCTCGATGTGATCGAGTTCCGCCTCCAGGTAATCGCTGTCCGTGTCGACCTCGGGCACCCAGTGGCCCTTCGAGAGGAGCTGAGACAGGAGGACCGGACCGCTCGGTCGTCCTTTCCAGGCGACCGTGAGGAAGGCCTTGCGGGCTGCGGCCTCGGCGAGGAGCAGTTCCCGTAGGACCAGGTACGATTCGCGGCCGCGGGGATTGTCCCGTGGGGGCGGGTCCAACTTCGTCTTGCGCTTCCCCAGGTCGCGGAGGAGCACGACCCAGTCCTTCGACGTCATGCCTTCCCGTTCCCAGGGGAACGACGAGCCGGAGTCCATCGCCGCACCTTCGGCGGCCGGGGATCCCGAGGCGCGCGCCCCGCCCTGGACGAGATCGTACGTCGCCCCTTCCTCCTGATTTCTCGCGGAGACGATCCGGATCGACAGCGAGCTCACGCCCGGATGGAAGCGAGGGTCCAAGACGGTGAGGAGGGTCGTGCCCTCGGCGGTGAAGAGCTCCGCCAAGGTCATGCTCACCTCGGAGGAACCGTTCCGCCGAGCGAAGTCGCTCAGCCTCGCGAGCGGGAGCGGCCGGTCCCCATTCCGCGGGCTCGAGGCCAGGTCATCGAGGTAGGCTTGCGCGACCTGCTGGGTCAACCGCGGGCGTTTCGAACCGAGGGAGAACTGGACCATCTTCGCCATCATCGCCGAACCGCGGAAGATCCCGCTGAACCCGGCGCGGAGGAATGCGACCGCGCCACTCGCCTCCACGGCCTGGTTGATGAGTCCGGTCAGTCGGACGGAGAGCTTGCGGCTCAGTCTCCCTCCCGGCACCCGGGATTCGTGGAACATTCCGCCCCACCGGAGGGGCACCGTGTCCGTCCAAGTCCGATCGGTCGGGCTGCGCCGATACCAGTCGAGGGTCTTGTCTCGCAAGATGCCGCTGACCAGGATCGGGTCCTCCGTCTCGGCACGCACCCGCGGCAAGAGTGCCTCCGCGGTCCGCACGACCTCGCGCAGCACGTGCTTGTCCCCGCGGGCTTGCTCCAGCAACGCCCGCGTGTCGATCGAGTTGACGGCCTCGAGATCGAACTTCTCCTCGGGATTCATCTGCAAGAAAGTCTCGAGGACCGGCAGTTCCGACCTCGACGTCCCCAGGGCCTTGGACGTCTTCTTGGGGACCGCGATGGTCTTGCTGACCTCCTCGGACGCGGGGGAAATGAGGGCCATGAGCGAGGCTAATGGTACGAGAGGCACGTCACCCATTCCGTTGGCCTCACCGAGGCGCCCGAGGTTCAATAAACTCGTATCCGTCCATTATCGTCCGTGATAGGCATTGGCTTCGGGCTCGTTCCCCTCCGAGAGCCTGGAACGCGACCGCCATCCCGCCAACGCGGGTCGACCGAGAAGCTATATCCGCCGCGGTTGCGTGCGCGCTCCGTCCGACGAGGACCCTCGAGATGGTCTCCTGTCCCGTTCCCGCGAACCCCGATCGATGAGCATCGTGCATGGGGTGATCGACGACTCCGACATCACGGCTCGGATCCTCTTCCCCACGCGGGAGAAGGAGCCCTTCCTTCCGTTCGAGCGCTTCGCGGAGAGCGTCGCCACGTCCCGAAAGAAGGGCGACCTCCACGCCCACCTCGGACAGGAGGTCGTCACATACGTCCTCGAGGGCACCGTCGACCACGAGTATGGTGCGGGGGTGCACGACAACTTGACCCCGGGATCGATCCTCGTCCTGACGGCCTCACAGGAGGTCCGACACGCGCTGACGATGGAGAAGGGGCACACCGCCCGATGGTTGTCCATCGTCGCCCGGTTGCCCGGGCTCACCGGATTGGCCCCTTCGAGCCTGAAGATTCGGACGCCGGAGTCCGCTCCCGTCGGCTCGGATGGTGCGGCACGCACCTCCCTCATCGGACCGAACGGCGCGGTCCCGTCCTCCGCCGGCCTCGAGCTCACCGATATCGCGTTCGCGAAGCGAGGGTCCGCCTTTTTCCGACTTGGCCACGACCGCCGCGGCTTGGTGTACGTCCTCCACGGGACTGGGTCCGTCGACGACCACGAGCTGGAACTGGGTCACGGGGCTCTCCTGGAGAACATGTCCGCGATCTCGATCCAGGGCGAGGCCGGGTACCGGATCGCCTTGGCGTCGGTGCCTCGATCCGGACCGGAGTCGTCCTCCGGGGGTGCTGGAAACTAGGAGCACGATTTCCAGCATTTCGTTTGTCGCCGAAAGGTCCGCTCTGGGTCAAGACGGCCAGGCTTCGGTGCGGTCGATCCCTAAAAAGTCGGACCGTCCCTCAAGGATACAACCCGCCGCCACCACCGCTACCCGCGGGCACCGCGGTTGGCGGTGCGGCGAAGAAAAGGTAGTAGATCATCGCGTAGACAATGACCGCCACGACGACATAGAGGACGATCAGCCTCCAGCGCATCCGGTAGGCCATCTCTCACCACCCACATCCTGCCGACGACTCCGGTTCCATGGACAAGATTACTATCGCGATAGTATAAATCGATTCTTGGACGACGGTCGAAAAGATCCGAGACGACTATCATGTCCCGAATTGGTCCGGCAGCGTCACAGGCCACCGTCACGGTGGCCCTTTCAGGGCGATTGTGTTGTCTTCCTACGCTTCCATGCAATCAGTGTCATCGCGACACCTACTGCCCCTAGCGCGACGAGAATTGTTGCGAGGATCACCGGATCGAGGCCCGTCGGCCCGTATCCCGCCACAGTCACCGTGATCTGGACAGTCGCCTGGTTGCCCGAGGTGTCCGTGGCGCGGGCGTAGATGACATTTGTCCCCAGGTGCAGGGTGGTGGTCCCGGACCAGGTGGTGGTCCCGGACGCCGTGTTCCACCCCGTGCCGTCCGTGCTCAACTCAACCCTTTGGACGGCGACATTGTCCGAGGCGGTCCCCCTGAGGGTGACGGTCGTCGAACTGAGGACCGTATTGTTTGACGGGGAACTGATCGCGACCGACGGCGCGTACGAATCCAGGGACGGCATCGGGGTCGCTGCGACCTCGGCCGACTTCGATCCTTCGCCAAACTCGTTCACCGCGCTGACCTGATAGAAGTACGGGTTGCGGTTCGTCAGGATGGCGTCGGTATATGTGAGGACCTCGCCCACGGTGGTCAGGATCGTCTCGCCTCCGGACGATGTGCCGCGGCGCACTGCGTAACTGGTAATGGGGGCTCCCCCGTCCGAGACGGGGGCCTGCCACGTGAGCACGACCCGTCCGACCCCAGGGGACGCAATGAGGTTACGAGGCGCCGAGGGAGAAGCGGGTGGCATGAACGTAGAGATCACGCTCACGGTGTTCGAGCCTTGGTTCGCCACGTACACGTACCCGTTCGCGCTGTCGTATGCCACGCCAGCAGGATAGCTCCCAACTGGAATCGTCGTGACTACCTTCGTCGAATTGATCACACTCACGTTGTTCGAGTACGAGTTCGCCACGTACATGAAGCCGTTCCCGCTGTCGTATGCCACGCCGTCAGGACCGTTCCCAACCGGGACCGTCGCTACAACCGTCGTGCGGTTGATCACACTCACGGTGTTTGAGGCTTGGTTCGCCACGTAGACATGAAGGTTCCTGCTGTCGTATGCCACTCCTTGGGAAAGGTACCCGACTCGAACGGTCGCCACCACGGTCGTCCCGTTGATCACCGTGACGGTGTCCGAGCCATGGCTCGTCACGTAGACGTACTCGTTCCCGGCATCGTACCCCACCCCCGCGGGAGAGTTGCCAACCGGAATCGTCGCCACGACAGTCGTCCCGTTGATCACCGTGACGGTGCTCGAGTAGGAGTTCGCCACGTAGACGTAGCCGTTTGCACGGTCATACGCAACGCCATGGGGACCGCTCCCAACCGGGACGGTGGCCAAGACAGTAGTCCCGTAAATCACGCTGATGTTGTTCGCGCCTTGGTCCGCGACATAAACGTAACCGTTTCCGCTGTCATACGCGACGCCGGAGGGATCGCCACCGACCGGGATCGTCGCCACCACGGTGGTCCCGTCAATCACGCTGACGTTGTTCGCGCCTCCGTTCGCCACATAGATGTGCCGGCTTCGGCTGTCATACGCGACGCCGGAGGGATCGCCACCGACCGGGATTGTCGCCACCACGATGCCGCCCGCCGTAGTCGCCGTGAAGGAGATGGTGACGTTGAGAGGCGCGCGGTTCACCGCAACGGACCCTGAGGAGGGGGAGGGGTCATAATAGGTGGCGGAGGTGGCTGTTCTGGATACCACAAAGGAGACCTGCCCATCCGGCTCTGAGAACGTGATTGTGGGCGAGGTCGTGCGGTAGGACAAACCACCTATCGCAACAGACCACGAGGTCCCCGACGTGAGTCCCACCTCCGTGAAGCTCACGAGGGAAAGTTGTGCGGCCGTGCAGATCACGCTCACGGTGCCCGCGTAATATCTCGCGACATAGGCGCATCCGTTGCCGGCGTCGTATGCCACGGCATCGGGGTACTCTCCGACCGGAATCCATGCGACCACGGCCGTCCCGGAGATCACGCTGACGTTACCCCGGATGAAGTCCGCATAGTTCGCAACGTAGACGTATCCGTCTAAAGTGTCGTAGGCCAAGTCATAGGGACAGGTCCCGACGGGAACCGTTGCGACAACCGCAGTCCCGTCGATCACATTCACGGCCTTCGAGTCACAGTTCGCGACGTAGATGTAGCCGTTCCCGCCGTCATAGGCGACGCCGCGGGGATTGCCGCCGACCGGCACCGTCGCGATGACGGTCGTCCCATCAATCACGCTCACGGCGCTCCGCCCGCTGTTCGTCACGTAGACGTACCCGTTGCCGCTGTTGTAGGCCACGCCAGAAAGGGCGTACTCGACCGGAATCGTTGCAATGACGGTGGTCCCGTCGATGACGCTGACGTTATTCGAGAAACTGTTCGCTACATAGACGTACCCGTTGCCGCTGTTGTAGGCCACGCCACGGGGAAGGTTCCCGACCGGCACCGTCCCGATAACGGTCGTCCCGTCGATCACGCTCACCGTATTCTGACCATAGTTCGACACGTAGACGTAGCTGTTACCGCCGTCATAGGCGACGCCATACGGGTTGGCGCCGTACCCGATTGGGACCGTCGCCACGACGGTCGTCCCGGAAATCAGGCTCACCGAATTCGAGACGAAGTTGGCTACGTAAACGTAGCCGTTCTTGCTGTTATACGCGGCACCGACGGGATAGTTCCCGACCGGGACGGTCGCCACGACAGTGCCGCCTCTTGTATTCGCCGTGAAGGAGATGTCGACGCTCGAGGGTGCTCCGTTCACCGGGACCGATGCTGAGGATGAGGAGGGATAGTAGTAGGCAGCGTACCCGGTGACTCTCCCTACTACGTAAGAGTGCGTTCCGTTCGGTTGTGAGAACGTGATCGTGCGGGTGGCGGAGCTGTTGGACAAGCCTTCCAGGGTCACGGACCATGAGGTCCCGGATGGGAGTCCCGTTTCGTTGAAGGTCACGAGAAAAAGTTGCACGGTTGTGGAGATCACGCTTACGGTATTCACAATAAAGTCCGCCACATAGACGAATCCGTTCCCGCTGTGGTATGCAACCCCAACGGGATTAGCGCCCTGCCCGACTGGAACCGTCCCCACGACCGTTGTCCCGTCGATCGCGCTGAGGCTATCCGTGAAGCTGTTCGCCACGTACACGTAGCCGTTCCCGCCGTCGTACGCCACGCCAGATGGATTCCCTCCCACCGGAATCGTCCCCACGACGGTCGTACCGTCGATCACGCTGACGTTTCCAGTGCCCGAGTTGGCCACGTACACATACCGGTTCGCGTTGTCGTACCCCGCGTGAACGGGACAGTTACCGACCGGAACCGTCGCGATGACGATCGTCCCGTCGATGACGCTGACGTTATTCGAGCCGCAGTTCGTCACGTAGACGTAGCCGTTCCCGCTGTCGTACGCCACGCCCCCAGGATAATTCCCGACCGGAACGGTTGCAATGACGTTCATTCCGGAAATCACGCTGACGTTGCCCGAGCCAGAGTTCGTAACGTAGACATACGCGTTCCCGCTGTCGTACGCCAATCCGATGGGCTGACTCCCGACCGCAACGGTCGCAATGACGGTCTTCCCGTCGATGACGCTGACGTCATTCGATTGCGAGTTCGCCACATAGACGTATCCGTTCCCGCTGTCGTACGCCACGCCCTCGGGACCGTTCCCGACCGGAATCGTCGTGATGACAGTCGTCCCATCAATCACGGTGACGTTGCCAGGCCGAACGCAGCCTGGTTCACAGCTCGTCAGGTTCGAGTTCGCCACATAGACGTACCCGTTCCCGCTGTCGTACGCAAGGTCATAGGGACCGTTTCCGACCGGAATCGCCGCTACGATGGTGCCGGAGCTCGAACCGGTTATCAGAGTATCGGTTGCGAGACCCTCGGTCCATCGGCTTTGCCCTCCCATCGCCTCCCCAAGGAACGTGAAGGGACTCGACAGGGCCCCTGCGGCGGCGAAGGTGCCGAGGACAAGTAGCCCGGCTACGGCGAGAGTCGAGATCGTCCTCATGGCAAGATCCTCCACACCGACCAAGAACGAGAAACAGCCGTGCGGATGGACCAGCGTAGCGATAAACCTATCCTCGCGAGGGGACGCGGAATCCGTCTCTCCACACGATGGTCTTAGGTGTTCGGAGTTTCGAAAACCTGGCGGACGCGGGGGGCTCCTATCGCGTTCTCGGTGAATCGTCAGAACGTGAGCGCTTCAAAATGATATCCGCTCGGCAGGGAGAAGACGACGTGTCTTCGCCTCCGGAGGTCTGCACAAGAGACTTACCCAATCACGGGTTCTGATTGGCCATGACCCAGAAGACTCCCGCATACGGCGCCCGCCGGGCCAAGGCGCCGGTTGAGCCCATGACGATCGAGCGACGGGATCCGCGACCGCACGACGTCGAGATTGAGATTCTCTACTGCGGCATTTGCCACAGCGACGTGCACAAGGTGAACGACGACTGGGGGAACACCCAGTTTCCGGTCGTGCCCGGCCACGAGATCGTCGGCCGAGTCGCATCCCAAGGTGCCCGCGCATCTCGCTTCCGCGAGGGCGACCTCGTCGGCGTGGGCTGCATCGTCGATTCATGTCGAGCGTGCCCGGAATGCCGCGCGGGCCACGAGATGTTCTGCGAGCAGGGTGTCACGTTCACGTTTGACAGCCTCGAGCAGGACAAGGAGGCGCGGACGTTCGGAGGCTACTCCGCGAGCGTGGTCGTTGACGAGCAGTACGTGCTGCGAATCCCCACGGGGTTGGACCCTGCACGCGCCGCACCGCTGATGTGCGCCGGCATCACCACGTACTCGCCCCTGCGCCAATTCGGATGCAAGCCTGGCGACAAGGTCGGCGTCGTGGGCCTCGGTGGTTTGGGCCATATGGTGGTGAAGTTTGCGGCTTCCATGGGGGCAGAAGTCACGGTGCTCAGTACGTCGCGCGGTAAGGAGAAAGACGCCGATCGCCTGGGCGCCAAGCGATTCGTCGCCACGAGGGAGCCCGGTGCGCTCGACGCGCTTGCCAAAACGTTCGACCTCATCCTGGATTCGGTGAGTGCGCCGCACGATCTCAACCAAGAGTTGGCTCTCTTGCGGAATTTTGGCACCCTGGTCCTCCTCGGATTGCCACCCGGCTCAACCTCGCTTGATCCGGGCATGCTCCTCTTTGGCAACCGGCGCCTCGCGGGCTCCAATATCGGCGGGATTCCCGAGACGCAGGAGATGCTCGACTACTGCGGCGAGCACGAAATCGTCGCGGACGTGGAGGTCATCCCTATCCAGAAGGTCAACGATGCCTACGCGAGCATGCAGCGCGGCGACGTGCGCTATCGTTTCGTCATCGATTGCGCCAGCCTCGGAGCTTAACTCGAGCGAGGTCAGTAGGTGACGGACATGGACATCAAGAGAAGCGGTTCGCGATCGGCGAGCGAAGGATCGAGGGAGTGGTTCACCGGTAAGGTCCGCGTCGAGCCGCTGTTCCAAGCCAGTGCTCCGGGCCGCGCGCAAGGTGCGAGGGTCACCTTCGAGCCGAGCGCCCGCACGGCTTGGCACAACCATCCCTTGGGTCAGACGCTCATTGTGACGGAGGGTCGAGGCTTCGTGCAAAGCCAGGGAGGTCCTGTCGAAGAGATTCATCCCGGAGATGTGATCTCGTGTCCGCCCGGAGAGAAGCATTGGCACGGCGCCACGCCGGACAGCGCGATGACGCACATCGCCATCCAGGAGGAACTCGAGGGCAAGGTCGTCAACTGGATGGAGAAGGTCGGCGACGAACAATACCGCCCGAGGCGTCGGTGACGAGGCGGAACTTACCGGCTGGCGTGGTAGTGAACCTTACGTGGGTATGCTCCCGGCGGGAAGTCGGCCCATAGGCAAGCAAACCGGGCAAGCCCATCAAGCGATATGCCAGTGGAAAGTTTCTATGGTTGGGCTTTGAAGCCGCACTTGCGGCTCCCGGCACGCTGCGCTGAGAACCGGTTTAGGCCGTAATGTTCAGGTAGACGACTTCGCCTGCGAAGAATCCGCTGGATTGGCCATTGCCGTATTGCCCGTAGAAGATCAGGTTTTGCGGAATCGAGTAGGGGTTCGAGTAAGGACCGCCGGCAGGGTGGTCGAACGGAATGGAGGCGGGATTCGAAGAGTAGTCCGTTGTCGTGTGGGCATCCATGTCGACGACCTTGGCCGATACACTCCCGGAAAAGATCCACGCTCCCCCAGATGAGAGCGGCTGGCCCCAGATCGTGAAGAACTCGCCCAGGTTTGGCGTAACGTCTCCCCATGGCAGCTCACAATGGATGATGCCGGAACCATCGTGGGTATGGAGCGCATGGAAACCGCCACCGGGACATTGGTACGCCGAACTGGTATCTTGCGGCAGGAATCCAATGTATCCCGATTCGCCTGGGGGTTCGCCAGGCAGATGTTCCTGGACGCCATTGTAATTGATTACGAGGAGAGTGTGGTAATGCATGACGATACCTTCGGCGCCACAGTAGGTGAGCACCTTGTCCCCAGACGGTTCACGAGGGAAGGAAACGTAGTACGCTCCAACGCCGATGACGACGATCACCAGGACGACGGCCACATGGATCTTCCGGATGCGAAAGGGGCGGGCCGCGTTTCGCGGGGCATTTCGCCCGAGTTCGGCCTTGAGTTCGTCTCGAAACCGCGGCATGTCCGGATGCCGCGGATGGATGTCGTTCAGATGACGCGGGAGGTTCTCCGGCTTCACGGCGACGTTGCAAATCGGACAGCGTTCCGTGTTCGCCACAGATCGGGCCCTCTCACGGAGATGAAAAGGAGGTCTGGCTACTATTTAGGACTGACGTGGACACGCGCCGAACGCACGCATACATCATGCTGGACGTGACGCGGGATCTGGGGGTCCGTATCCTGAGCCACCGGGCCGCACTCGTGCAACGGCGTGCTAAAAGTAACATGCTCCCGGCGGGATTCGAACCCGCGTCTGAGGCTCGAAAGGCCCCGATCCTTGACCGGACTAGACTACGGGAGCGAAACGGCTGGTTAGCGGCGTAGGCCATAAATGCTTTTGGAACTCGGTTCCCCAGGAGTCGGACAACGGAAACTAGATGGTTCTCTCTGCCCTCGACGACCGGGATGCAACGAACCCGGCCGAGCATCACGGAGCTTGCGTTCCTCGTCTGCGGGGTCCTCATCGTCCTCGTCGGATGGGTCGCGGACTTCCTCGGCCTCTTCGAAATCGCATCGCAGCCCACCGGGCACGGGTCCTCGACCACGTTCCCCCTTCGGCTTTTCATGACGATGTTCGGGGTCGCCTTCTCGACGATCGGTGTCGGATTCGAGAACTTTCCCCAGATCCTCCTGGGCGGCGATCGGGCGAAGCGATTCATCGTCGCGTTGCTGTTCCTGGCGGACGGCTCGTTGCATCTCTATGCGTTCAATGACCACCTTGGCGATCGGTTCTCGGCGGCCTTCTTCGCGTTCTTCTCGGCGGTTCAGCTCGCGGCCGCCTTTGTGATCCCGTACACGAAGTATCGACTTGAAGCCCTATGGCTTGCCATCACCGTGTTTCTGATCCTCGCCTACATCGCCACACGGACGATGGCGATATGGCCCATCGGGTTCGTGGAAGAGGTGGAACCTCTCGGGATCGTCTCGAAACTGGTCGAACTCGTCACGGTCCTCGTCCTCGTGTCGCTCCTTCAATCGGACCGGGCGTCTCGGCGGCAACCCGTGCCAGTCGCTTCGCCGTCGGACCGATGAGGCGCTATATCTCGGCGGCGACTTCCTTTGCGAGGAGTCGGTATTCCTGCTCCTTCATCGCCGCCGGATTCGCCGAGATCAGGAGGTACGAGTCGTTCAGCGTGATCTTCTCGTTCACCTTTTGCAGGAACCGCATGATCGACGCAAACCCGTTCTGCGAGATCATGTACTCGAGGCCTTCCAGGACGACTGCCGCATTCCCGCCATCCGACGCGAAGTCGGAGATGGCCGTGGCGATGTCGACGAGCGCGCTCGGCTCCGCGACCGCCATCCCTTTCGCCGTGCCTCCGGCGGATTTGGAAAGCCAGATGAATCCGGCGCCTTCGATCGGATACCGGGATCGCAAGTCATCCGGATGGATGCGGGTGATGCAGAGCCCACGTGCGTTCGTCTGGAGGAGATCGGAAAACAGCGAGAACACACGCTCCGCCTTCGGTTCGCGAACGAGGTACACGCCACGGCGGCCGATGTCGCTCCGAGCGGAGAGCTCGCCCCCACCGACGACCGGGATTCCCTCTTCCTCGATGAGGCGGCTTTCCATCGCCTCGACGTCGCGGAACAGGACCGCCAGCTTCGACTTCGCGAGCACCCCCAGTTCCGTGGACGAATACCCGCGGGTCGTGAGGGAGCCGATCTCCCGCCACGCGGACTTGAGACCTTCCTCAAAGCCTTTCAGAAAGGCCTTGCGCTTCTCGTCGTCGCCCATCCCTGTGCGGCATAAGGCCCGGACGTCCGTATAGAGATTTCGTGGGATTCTCCCATGAGGCCGAGGAGGCCATGAGGGGACGGCAACCCGCCCCAAACCGATTGGCCGGCGGATTATCCGCAGGACCTCTAACCGATGTATCCGAGGTCTTCGCGCTTGTCCGGAGTTTCGGGGGCCGCCTCGATGTCCTTCAACTTCGACGTGATCTGATCGATCTGTTTCGCCTTGTTCTCGAGCTCGTTGAAGGAGATCTCGAGACCCAGGTATTTCGTGAGGACGTCCAGGACGGCCTGCGCGCTCTTCGGATCGACGAAGTAACCGGACGTCTCCCCCATCAGGCACACCGCCTGCATGTCATACAGGCGGCCGAGTCCGAGCAATAAACCGCTCGCGCCGACAATGCCGGCACCGGGTTCCCCGCGGGAGAACACGACACCGTACTTCTCCATCTCCTTCACGAGATCCGCGCCCGTCGCGGCCCCGAGGACCCGCGGCTTCGTCACCATGCGGCCCATGCCGTACCCTCCGAGGGTGAAGATCCGGCGCACGCCGAGCTTTTTCAACTCCCGAAGGATGAAGTCGCTCAGCTCGTACTGGCCCTCCGGGGTGAGGCCCTGGTAGTCGCCGGTCAGGAGGACGAGGTCCCGCCCCGGTCCCCGCTTCACGAAATGCATCTCGTTGTTCACGAGCTTCACCTGCCCATCGTCCTGGACGAGGACCTGGGGCGGGAAGTACTTCGAGAAGATCTCCGCGAACTTGACCGCCTTCAGCTCGTCCTTCAGGTGTTCCGCGGCGAGCTTGCCGACGTTCCCGATGCCAGGGAGGCCTTCGATGAAGATCGGGTCGTCCAGCTTCGGATGGTCCGTATATCGGATGGTGATGTTGTCCATGGCGTCTCACCTCTCCAATTCATGGACCCGCTTAAGTTTGCGCCTGTACGCCCCATAGCGGTCCTCGGGAGAATACCGCGGCGGCATCGGGCTCCCCGTCGCACGACCGCAGTTCGGGCAGACGTCCTTCAGGGAGTAACGGCCGCACGCGGTGCACTTCTTGAGGATCGAGCGCATCGCCTCAGTCCTTCCGGTGGAATTTCGCTTCGCCGCCTTTCGCGGTCACGACTTTGATCACCCGGGCGGCCGCCTTCTGGATCTCCTCTTCCGCGGTCTTGTAGTCGGGCGCCTTTACGACGAGCCGGTATCGTGGCGCGCCGATATATTGCACCTTCACGGATAGGCCGTCCGACTCCATCGCGGCCTTCGCGAGTGCCTCCTTGATGTGGATCGCTCCGTCCGGGCAGAAGTCGGTCGCCTCGACGTAGCCGTCGATCGTGACGTGCGGCGGGATGATGTTCTCCCGCGCGACCTCGATGAACGTCTTCACCCAAGGGCCCTTGAAGCCTTCGCCCTCGAGGGCGTGCTCGTCCATCACGCTCTCCTCGAACGCGCGGTACAAGGTGCCGAACGAATCGAGGATGTCGTACCCGAAATCCTGCCAGCACTCGTCGACCGTCTTGCCGAGACGCTGGGCCACGATCCCCAAAAGGTTCTCCGCCTTCTGCTCGTTCTTCCATTCCTGGATCTTCTCGCGGCGCTGGTGCTCGTTGACCGCCTTCAGCGAGAGGTCGATGTGTCCCTTCTCCTTGTCGACCTTCAGGACCTTGCAGACGACCTTCTGGCCTTCGCGGACGTAGTCCCGGATGTACTTGATCCAGCCGGAGGAGACCTCCGCGATGTGGATGAAGCCCTCCTTGCTCTCGTACTCGTCCAGGGTCACGAACGCGCCGAAATTCTTCACGTTCGATACGGTGCACACGACGAGCTCGCCCTCGTCGGGCCAGTCGTAGCCGCGCGCGGTGGCCGTCTTCGCCTCCGCCATCTACTCGAGGACCCCCAGGATCTCGCCTCGGATCGCGGCCTTCCCGCCCGTCGGCTTCGCGACGGTGGCGCCGCAGACCGGACACAGGACCACGCTCGCGGCGCGGTCGAAGACGATCTGCTCGTTGCCGCAATCCTCGCACTTGACCCGGAGGAACTGGCTCGTGGGTTTCGGGATCACTTGTGCACCTCCACGAGCTCGAACTTCTTCGCCCGGATCCCGGGCCGCTGATGGGCCTTGTGACACTCGCGGCAGCGGAACCGCAGATGGATCCGTTTCGTCGGTTTCTCGCGGCCCTCCGGCTTCGGACGCGGGAAGCCGCCATATCCGGCGGTCACGCGCCGGAACCGCCTCTGCCCCGCCCGGAGCTCCGACCGCGGACGGTTCTTGACCCGCTCCACTTCGAGCTCCCTGTGCTGGTTGCAGAAAGGACAATAACCGCGGATACGCTGAGGCATCTTCATGGAGGCCGACCGGGCGCCGTAACAGAGAAGAACCTGTATTAAAGGGTTGCTGGGTTCGCCGGACTGGGGAACCGACCGACCTCGGACCGAAGCAAACGGATCGTCTTTGGCCCGGCGAAGGAATTCGAATTTGGGATTCGCGTCGCCCGAGACGTCTTCAATCGGCTTCAATCGGAAGAAATATATATTGTTAAATTAATAATTGGCGGGGAGATACAAACGAGCAGGGAGGTCCGCCTGAGTCGAAGAGACGAAACCCTGGTGGACCTGCTCATCGAGACCGGCCTTTCGCGGAACATCGCCAAGACCCTCGTCTTCCTGTCGAAGCGCGAAGAGACGACGTCGGTGGAGATCGAGAAGGCGACCGGACTCCGCCAGCCCGAGGTCAGCATCGCGATGCAGGAACTGCGTCGTCGCCGATGGGTCGACAAGCGCGACATCAAGAAGGAAGGCAAGGGCCGGCCCGTACATTCGTATCGCCTGAGTGTCCCGTGGTCCGAGATCCTCGCCACCATCGACCGTGAGGAACAGACGAAGATCGAGCGGATCGAGGCGAACCGCAAGCGGCTCAAGACGTTCGCGTAGCGCGCAACGTTCGGACGCCTTTGCCGGACGCCACGAAGACGACACTCGCCATTCGGACGAAGAGGCCGTGCCCCACGACGCCTGGAATCGCGGACAGCTCCCCCGCCAATTTCGCCGGCGCCCGGATCGGGCCGAACCGCGCGTCCAGGATGTGGTTGTCGTTGTCCGTGCGGAAGTCGCGACCGTCCTGGCGCCGCATCTCCACTTTTGCACCGAGGGCCCCGATCGCGGCCGCCGCGTGCCGCCATCCGAACGGATGGACCTCCACGGGCACCGGCGCCTTGGTCCCCAGACGCGGCACGAGCTTCGAGTCGTCCACGATCACGACGAACTTTCGCGAAGCGGCGGCGACGATCTTCTCGCGGAACAAGGCGCCTCCCAGGCCTTTGATCAGGTCGAGTTTCGGATCGACCTCGTCCGCGCCGTCGACGCACAGGTCCAGGCGGACGTGTTCCTCCAAGGAGGTGAGGGGGATCCCGAGCCGCTTCGCCGCTTCCGCGGTCGCGAACGACGTGGGGACGGCTTTCACCTCCATCCCGCTGCCGATGAGGCGCGAGAGTCCCTCAAGGAAGTGTCGCGCGGTCGAACCCGTCCCAAGGCCGAGCACCATCCCCGGCTTGACGTACTTCAAGGCGGCCTCCGCGGCGTTCCTCTTGAGGACGTCCACGTCGGCCATCTCATTTCCTCCGGCGCAGTTCTTCGACGAGCTTCGCTAGTTCCACGATCACGAGATCGTCGAGCTTCTTTCCCAGCGCTTTTGATGCCTTCGACGGATCTCCCGTAACGCCGGACCAATACTTCCTCGGATCTTCCACGACGGCGTACGGGGGAATCTCATTTTTTCCCGGAGGGCTCGTCCCCTTCACGAGATCGGGTCGTGCGGTCAGGATGCGAGAGGTCTCCCCCGCGCCCGCGTGGCCATCCCCCTCGGGCAGCAGGCCCTTCGACGCATAGATGATGTCGTAGTCCGACAGGACCGTGGCCCTAAGGCCGCTCCCGCGGTCGACGACTTCCTGGGCCGCGGCCCGGAGGGCCATCATGTGCTCGCGCCCGGCGTGGCCGCTGACGATCATGATGCGGCGCACGCCGTTCCTCGTGAAATCGGCGAGGACGTCACCGACGAACGCCTTGAGCGCGTCAACGGAGACGCTGACGGTTCCCGGATAGGGACGGCTCGTCGTGCAGACCCCGTAAGGAATCGCGGGTGCGAGATGTGCGCCGGTCCGCCGAGCCACTTCGCCGAGCACGTGCAACGGCTGAATCATGTCCGCTCCTAGCGGCAAGTGTCTGCCGTGCTCCTCGAGTGCTCCGACCGGAACGATCACGACGGGATCAGTGGGGACCATCGCGGCAAAATCCTCGGAGGTCATTTCGTCAAGATGCACGCCGCGGAAAACGGCGGCAAGTCCATAAAACTGCGGGCGGTAGCTACTGCTTTGGAGGCTGGAGGCCGGGCCCGTCGTTCTTTCCGAGCTCTTGACCGACTGGGGCTCCGGACGCCGGTTCCATCCGTGACGGGGTGCGCCTGCTCTTCCGGACGTATGCGATCGCCAGGGCCGCCGTGATTACACCGATCGCTGCGAACCCTAATGCAATGAAGAGAAGGAATGGCTCGGACGGTGTTGCCCCGCCCACGTGAACCAGAGCCGAATACACGTACCGGAGCGGAACCGTGCCATTCATGGAAGAGGCGGCAACCCAAAGGAAATAGTCCCGGTCTCCCGGAAGATACGTCGGTAGCGTGACGCGTGCGTCAAGCCCGGATCCATCGACAACGGTCGTGCCCGAGCTCCAGAAGATGCCGGTCGGGGCACGGGCTTCAGACCAATCAGGGCGAAGTTCGGGAAACTGGGTTGTGTTGTATGGATACAGGGCAAGCGAAACGGCCCATGGCGCCCCCTCGGACGGGAGGGTCGCGGTGAGGTGGGAGGACTGGCCTACGCGAAGGGGATCCAGGTGTACACTCCAGTGTAACTCAGGCGTCACGAGGTCATGTGCTTGACTCCACGCGCTCCCATTCTGCCAGACCACATCTACCGTCACGGGGTCAGAAGGCATCGTGAAATTCAGGGTTAGGAGTCCGGCAGAATCGGTGACCACGCGTCCATAGCCGATGAGCGCGGTCGTGGTGTGGATGGCATAATCGAGCGTCGCGATCGGAAGTGGTCGGCCGACGGCTAGCAAGGTATAGTTCATCACCGCCTTCTGCCCCGGCGCAAAGACGTCCACCACGTTCTTGCGAACCAAGCTGAGTGCGTTGAGCGGAATTTCCACCGAAGGAGACTGGAGGACCCCTGAGAAAGTCTGGTTGATTGTTCCCAGCGTGACATACCCCCAGAATCCGAAGTAGCCCGGGTTATCCACGTAGTCCAACGTCACCTCGAAGGGCGCCCGCCCTTGCCCGTCTGTCGCTTTCTGCAAAGACACGGTCTGGCACGGCCGTGGGTTCGGACAAACCGTGGCGACGAGGTGCACATTCGCACCCGCCGTCGCGGCTCCAGCCCGGTCCGCTACCCCGACCTCCAACCTGGCGGAGTGGTTGGTGAGGTCAACCTCGTGATACCAAACAATGAAAGGGTTGACTATCGAGACAAGAAGAGGGGCGCTGGTGCCGGACCCGATGCTGTTATTCGGCCACGTGAAAGTTGCGCTGGCCCAAATTTCGATTAATAGGGACTGGGTCAGTGCGCGTGGCATCACATAGGCTGCTCGGAATATCCCCGTGCTGACATTCACAGGCCGCAGATATTCTCTCGAACCAGAAAAGATCCCCAAGCCATCATACACGACCGCCGAGACGTTGACCTCGTTAGGGTCGCGCAATTGACTGTTGAAAAAGGTCCACACCGTTGCCACCACCTCCTCTCCCGGTGCAGCGGTGTACTTCGAGAGAGCGATTACTGTCTTGACGGTGTGTTGTGCTGGAACATTCAGAATCGTCGAGTCGGTGTCGGAGACAGATCCTCGGGTAGCTCCGGCGCGGAGGCCGATTCCCGGGATGAAGTCGCCTGTCATGTTCGCAAGGATCTCGAACGTGCCGCGATAGGTTCCTGTCGCGACCTGGGTGAGGGTAACGGACTCGCTCCAAGAAGGGTACGTGCCTGAGTCCGCCAGAAGCGAGACCGAATCCGCATTCGCGAGCATCGCGCCATCCAAGACGTAGACGGTTGCATTCACCCGGTCTCCGACCACGAAGGAGATTTTGTCGACGACCAGCACGACATCCAGGCTGCCTGAAAACGCCAGCCCACTGCTGGAGGTTGATAAGACAAGCACGAGCGTGAAGCACGTGACCAGGAAGAGAGTGTGTCTGGTCCGCTGCAAGCAACCCGCCATTCCTTTCTACGATGCCATCGATACTTAAGCTTGCGGACCCTTCCGTTCCCGTAGAAACCGCCATTACCGGACTCCGTCTGTCGGGTCCCGTGCGGGTTGCGGCCCTCTTCTCCGGAGGCAAGGACTCCACCTATGCGGCCTATGTCGCGTCCCAACGCGGGTGGGACGTCACACACCTCCTCTCGATCCTCCCCCAAGACCGCGACTCGATGCTCTTCCACACGCCGAATCTGCACATGACGCCGATTCAGGCGGAGGCGATGGGGCTCCCTCTCGTCCAGGAAACCGCGCAAGCCGGGGAACAGGGTGAGCTCGACGCGCTGCGCCGAATCCTCCGGAAGGCACCGGTGGACGGCGTCGTCGTCGGAGCGATTGCCTCGGATTACCAGCACCAGCGCGTGAACCGAATTGCAGACGAACTCGGCCTGCGGGTCTTCGCGCCGCTCTGGAGGCACGACCCGCGACAGCTTGTCCGCGACTACCTCGCCGCAGGATTCGAGATCGTCTTCTCGAGCGTTTCCGCGGAAGGACTCGATACGACCTGGCTCGGTCGGCATTGGGACGATCGAGTTGTGGGGGACTTGCTCCGCTTGCAGGAGACTCGCGGGGTCAATCCGTGCGGGGAAGGCGGAGAATTCGAGACGCTGGTGCTGGACGCACCGCTCTTTGAGCGCCGAATCGAAATCCTCCGAGCGGTGCCCGACTGGCACGGGTCGGCCGGCCTCTGGCGCGTCGAGGAAGCGCGCCTTGTATCGAAGGGCTAGGTTTCAACGTCGCCGCCGGGCGGGCGGAACCGTGCGAAGATCTTTGACAAACAACTCGCGGTCGTCCTTCTCGTGGATCTTGGCTCCGGCCAGTCGGGCGAGCTTCAGGCATGCGGCGCGCTCGCGCGACTTGCCTGCGATGGCGAACGCGCGCGCGAGGGCCTCATACGCATACGCGAAGGGAAAGTAGCCGACCTTGTGCGCCTCGCAGATCTCGAGGCATCGCTCCGCGTGATACAGGGATGGCTCCGGCCGCCCGAGCGCCGCGTAGACGCGGGATATCTGCCACTCTCCAATCGCGAGTTGCTCGGGCCCTCCGACGACTCCCCAATGGTATCGGGACGCATGGGCCATGTGGATCATCGTGTTGCTTTCCTCTTTCGTGCGCCGTTTCTTGAGGACTAAGTCCCACGTAGAGTTGAACAGACGTGCCGCCATCCTGCGATGCCATTCCGCCTCCGACTTCGATGTCATGCAATTTTCCTTTCTCATGGCGATGGACTGTAGGCCTGTGTTTGCCTTCCACCGACTCGCGGTGACTGAGTGGGGCTGGGCAGATTTGAACTGCCGTCGCAGGGTCCCAAACCCCGAAGGATAGACCAAGCTACCCCACAGCCCCGGCGCCGCGAGGTACCGGATCGCGCGATAAATACGTTGTCTCAAGCGCGC
>Ga0209159_1000746_pt1 | contig 27548 bp, 23 predicted proteins | sample GraSoiAngelo_144_FD_185901 | JGI IMG/M metagenome (GOLD analysis project Ga0209159, IMG submission 185901) | Grasslands soil microbial communities from the Angelo Coastal Reserve, California, USA - 14_1009_02_40cm (SPAdes) (version 2) | ecosystem: Environmental > Terrestrial > Soil > Grasslands ...
CGCCGCGGGCCAGAACGTTGAAGATGGGAGGGACCGGCCACGCCGCCGTGTCAATGCGCACGCGGCGCGCGGGCGGCAGGATCCGCACCAGATTGCCCGGCAGCCCTCCGCCCGTGATGTGGGCCGCGCCGCGCAGCCACCCCGCGCCGGCAAGCGCCTGCAGCGCCCGCCGGTACGAGCGGTGCGGGCGCAGCAGGGCATCGGCCAGCGTGCCGCCCAGGTCAGGAAAGACCGCCGGTAGCGTCCAACCGCACCGCCGCATCACCTCGCGGACCAGCGTGTACCCGTTTGTGTGCAGTCCATTCGATGCGAGCCCGATCACCGCGTCCCCGGCGCGGATGTTCGACCCATCGCACAGACCACCACGTTCTGCGACGCCAATCACGCACGCGACGACATCGAGCCCGGTCTCGGTGTAGATCCCGGGCATCTGCGCCGTCTCCCCGCCCAGCAACGCCACGCCCTCCTCGCGGCACGCCGCCGACATCCCGCTGACGAGCGCGGCGAGATCAGCAGGATCCACCCGGGCGGCGGCCACGTAATCCAGCGCGAAGAGCGGCGCGGCGCCCATCACCGCGACATCGTTCACGCCGTGCATGATCGCGTCCCGGCCAACCGCCTCCATCCTGCCGGCCTGGCGCGCGAGGAGCACCTTGGTCCCGACACCATCGATGGACGACACCAGGACCGGGTCACGGAACCCGCCGAGACGAAACAGGCCAGCGAAATGGCCGACGTCTCCCAGCACCTGCGTCGTGAAGGTCCCGCGAATGCGCTCGTGCACGGCATCCAGGGCGGCGGCCACCGCGGCCCGGTCCACGCCGGAGGCCCGGTAGGTGAGCGAGCCGTCACTCATCGCGGCCACCACCGCGCAGCGCAGGTTCCACCGGCCGGTCCGCCACCGGTTCCAATGCATGCCGCCCGGCCAGGGATTCCAGCGGAACTCGAGTCGGATAGTGCCCATCCAGGCAGGCCATGCACAACCGTTCAGACGCCAGCTGCAGCGCCTCGACCAATCCGGCCTGGCTGAGGTACCCCAGCGAATCGGCGGCGATGAGCTCCCGGATGGTCTCCACGCTGTTGGTCGAGGCGACCAGTTGTCCCCGGCTGCTCGTGTCGATGCCGTAGAAGCACGGATACCGGATCGGCGGGGAGGAGATGCGCGCGTGCACCTCGGTCGCGCCGGCGGCGCGCAGCATGCGGACGATCTTCCCGCTGGTCGTCCCCCGCACGATGGAGTCGTCGACCAGCACCACCCGCCGGCCGTCCAGGACATCGCGCAGCGGGTTGAGCTTCACCCGGACCCCGAAGTCGCGCGTGGCCGGATCGGGCTGGATGAACGTCCTGCCGATGTAGCGGTTCTTGACGAGTCCGACTTCCAGCGGGATGCTCGACGCTTCGGCGAATCCCATCGCGGCGGAGACGCCGGAATCGGGCACGGAGATCACCACGTCGGCCTGCGCGGGATGCTCGCGGGCCAGGATGCGGCCCATGCGCCGCCGCGCCAGGTGGACGGTGCGGCCGGCCAGCACCGTGTCCGGCCGCGCGAAGTAGATGTACTCGAAGACGCAGTGCGCGACGCGGCCGGGCGCCAGCACCTGGATCGATCGCAGACCAGTAGCGTCCAGGATGACGAGTTCCCCCGGATCCACGTCGCGGACGGGCAGGGCGCCGAGGTGGTCAAACGCACAGGTCTCTGACGCCAGGATCCAGCTGCGCCCGGTCGTGCCGATCGCCAGCGGCCGGATGGCATGCGCATCGCGGAACCCCAGCACCCGACCGGCGACGAGGACGACGATGGTGTACGCGCCCTCGATCCGCCGCATCGCGGACGCGATGGCGTCTTCGGGGACCGGCTCCGGCGTGCGCGCGATGAGATGGGCGATGACCTCGCTGTCGGTCGTCCCCGCAAACTCCACCCCGCCCGCCTCGAGTTCCGCGCGGAGCTGGGGGGCGTTGATGAGATTTCCGTTGTGGGCCAGGGCCAGCGGTCCCCACGGGGAGGGGACCACGAGCGGCTGCGCGTTCTCCAACCGCACCGAGCCCATCGTCGAGTAGCGCACGTGCCCGACGGCCAGCTGCCCGGGCAGCCGCGCAATGCGGTCGGCGTCGAAGACCTGGAACACCAGGCCCATCCCGCGATGGTGCCAGAGGCCGGCGCCATCGCTTGTGGCGATGCCTGCACTCTCCTGCCCGCGATGCTGCAGCGAATACAATCCAAGGTGCGCCATCGGCGCGGCCGGGCCGTCCCCGCTCACGATCCCGATCACGCCGCACTCTTCGCGGAGGCCATCGGCCTCCGCGAGGGAACGCGGAATCGCGGGAACGCGGAAACGCGACGCCTTCATAGGATGTCCGCCAGCGATTCGTATGCGCGGCTGAGTTCATCGAGCGCAAGATCGATCGTCCATCCTTGCTCCCGCTGGCCGGTCGCCGCAATCCGGAGGCGGTCGCCGCCGGTGCGGCCGAGGATCGCGACTGGGACGCCGTGGACGGCGGCCAGTGCCTGAAGATCGCTGAGCCGGTCTTCGGGCAGTGAGAGGATGAACCGCGACGGGGCTTCCCCGAAGAGGGCGGCATCCGTGCGCGCGGCCGCCGGGAGCGTCACGTCAGCACCGATGGTGCCCAGGATCGCAGATTCCGTCACCGCCACGGCCGCTCCGCCGTCGCTGCAGTCGTGGGCAGAAGACAGCCAGCCCCGCGCCACAGCCTCACGCACCACGGCGAGAACGCGCTGGTGTGCGTCAAGATCCACATCCGCCGGACGGCCGGCCTCGATCCCGTGGACGGCACTGGCGTAGGAACTCGCAGCCAGATCCGGATCCGCCGCGCTGATCAGCACGATAATGTCTTCCGCCTCACGGAAGCCGGCGCCGCAGGTCCGGGACACATCCTCGAGGAGGCCCACCATCGTGATCACCGGCGTCGGCAGCACGGGGCCATCGGGTGACTCGTTGTAGAAGGACACATTGCCACCAACCACGGGAATCCTCATCGCGCGGCAGGCATCGGCGATCCCCGTCACGGCCTGGCGGAAGGTCCAAAAGACCTCCGGATGCTCAGGATTGCCGAAGTTCAAACAGTCGGTGAGTCCAAGCGGCGCTGCCCCCACACAGGCGAGGTTGGCGGCAGCCTCGGCCACCGCCCGCCTCGCCCCGCGATAGGGATCGAGATCCGCGAGCCGGCCGTCTCCATCGGCGACAAGCGCCAGGCCGCGAGGAGAAAGTTCGGGTAGGCGAAGCACGGCGGCATCACCGGCGCCGGGTACCACGACGGTCCGAATCTGCACCATGTGGTCATACTGCTCGTAGACCGCGCGCTTGTGGGCGACGGCAGGCGTAGACAGCAGCGTACGCAGCGCTGCTGCCGGATCCACCATCGGGAGATCCGGCATCGTCCAGCGCGCGCGCAGCGTGGCCGGTTCGCGCGCGGCCGGGCGGTGGACCGGCGCCTCGGCCAGCGCGTATGGCGGCAGCGACACCAGCGGCGTGCCGCCGGAGTGCACCGTCAGCGACGGAGCAGCGACCACGTCGCCGACCACCGCCGCCCGCAAGCCCCAGCGCCGGTAGATCTCGGCCACGCGCTCCGTCGCCCCGGGTGCCACAATGAGCAGCATGCGCTCCTGGGACTCGGACAGCAAGATCTCATCAGGACGCATGCCCTCTTCGCGCACGGGCACACGCTCGAGCTCGAGGCGCATCCCCATCCCGCCGCGGGCCGCCATCTCGCTGGTGGCGCAGGTGAGCCCTGCGGCCCCGAGGTCCTGCACCGCAATCACGCCGCCGGCGCGCAGCGCGTCGAGCGTAGCCTCGATCAGGAGCTTGCCCGCGAACGGATCGCCGATCTGCACCGAGGCCCGGTCCTCGCGCTCGGACCCGGTATCGAGTTCTGCTGAGGCAAACGCGGCGCCACCGATGCCGTCGCGACCGGTGCGCGCGCCGACGAGCATCACGGCATTGCCGGGGCCCGCGGCGCGGGACCGCGCCACGTCACCGTGCCGGAGCAATCCGACGCAAGCCACATTCACCAGCGGCGTGCCCCGGTAGCCGGGGTGCGCCACCAGTTCCCCGGCGACGGTGGGGATGCCGACGCAGTTGCCGTACGCCGCAATGCCGGCGATGATCCCGGCGGCCTGGCGGCGCGATGTGGGGTCGTCCAGCGGCCCGAAGCGCAGCGAGTCCACCAGGGCGATCGGGCGGGCGCCCATGGAGAGCACGTCGCGGATGATCCCGCCCACTCCCGTGGCGGCGCCGTTGAAGGGATCCACCGCGCTCGGATGATTGTGGCTTTCCATCTTAAACGCGACCGCCCACCCACCGCCGATGTCCAGCACGCCGGCATTTTCGCCGGGGCCCTGCAGCAGGCGCGGGCTCTCCGCGGGCAGCAGCTCGAGCGTGACTTTAGAGTGCTTGTACCCGCAATGTTCCGACCACATCACCCCGAACATCCGCAGCTCCAGCGGGGATGGATCCCGCCCCAGCCGGCGGCGGATTTCCTCGTACTCGTCGCGCGTCAGGCCGACGGATTCTGGAGCCAGCGTGGCCGTCGTCATCTACTTTGGCCCTTTAGTCATCGCGAGCCCCGAAGGGGCGTGGCGATCTCCCCTGTTGCGAGGGGCGCAGCCCCGTGGCAATCTCGTACAAACGAGATTGCTTCGGCGCTTCGCGCCTCGCAATGACGGTGGTGATCACCGATTCGAAGAGCAGCCTCCCGTCACGAGATCCAAGCACCTCTTCAGACGCTCGCTCGGGGTGGGGCATGAGCCCGACCACATTGCCCGCCGGATTGCACACGCCGGCGACGTTGCGGACCGACCCGTTGGGGTTGGCGTCGGAGGTGACACGGCCGTCCGCATCGCAGTATCGAAAGACCACTTGCCCGGCCTCCTCAATCGTGGACAACAGCGATCCGGGGGCGAAGTAGTTCCCCTCACCGTGCGCAATCGGCATCTGCAGTACGTGGCCCTCGCGCAGCGTTCGCGTGAACGGCGTCTGCGTGGACTCCACGCGGACGTGGACCGTCGTGCACCGGAAGCGCAGGACGGCGTTCCGCAGCATCGCTCCGGGCAGCAGCCCGGCTTCGAGCAAGATCTGAAACCCGTTGCAGATCCCCAGCACTGCACCGCCCACCTGCGCGAATGCGCGCACCGCGGTCATCACCGGGGCGCGGGCCGCCACGGCCCCGGCGCGCAGGTAGTCACCGTAGGCGAACCCACCCGGCAGGACGACCGCGTCCAACCCGTCGAGAGACCGCTCCTCATACCAGACCTCCTCGACCTCCTGGCCGAGTACCGCGCGCAGCACGTGGACGCAATCGCGATCGCAGTTGCTGGCAGGAAAGATGACAACGCCGAACCTCATCACCGAACCTCCCGGGAACGCGGGAACGCGGGAACGCGGGAACGCGACTTCTCTTCCCCATCTTCATCCCGTTCCACCCGCCACTCTTCGATCAGAGGGTTCGCCAGGAAGCGTTCGCACATCGCATCGAGGGTCTCGGGCGGCATCTCATCCGGCACGGCCAGTTCGATGCATTTGCCGACTCGCACACCGCCGACGGACTCGTAACCCAGCGCGCGGAGCCCCTGCTGGACGGCCTGCCCCTGCGCGTCGAGCACGCCGGGCTTCAATGTGACGATGATCCGGATCGTCGTCATCGGTCAGATCCGGTGAGCCGGCGATACGTTTCCAGGTATCGCTCGCGGGTTGCTGCGATGACCTCCGCGGGCAGGGCCGGCGCCGGGGGTTCGTGATTCCAGCCGATCGCGTTCAAATAGTCGCGCACATATTGTTTGTCGAACGGCTGGAGGGACTGCGGATAGGACCCGCCCTCCCAGTACCGCGATGAGTCGGGGGTGAGGGCCTCGTCAATCAGCATCAGCCGACCGTCCCGCCGGCCGAACTCAAACTTCGTGTCGGCGAGAATCAGCCCGCACAGCGCCGCGTGGGTGGCCGCAAACGTGTATAACCGGACGCTGAGCTCTCGCAGCTCACCTGCGGCGCCGGTACCGACCAGTTCGACAAGTCCAGGGTAGGTGATATTCTCATCGTGCCCGGACATGGCTTTCGTCGCCGGCGTGAAGATCGGCTCGAGCAGGGCGTCCCCGTTGCGCAACCCCGCCGGGAGCGCCACCCCAGCCACGCTGCCGCTACGGCGATACTCTTCCCACGCCGAGCCGGTCAGGTAGCCGCGGACGACACACTCCACATCGATGCGCTCGCAGCGCTCGACGAGCATCGTGCGACCTGCCAGCGCCGGCAGCGCCGCTGGATCCAGCCCCGGCGCCCGGCGCGCGATGTCGACTGGATCCCACGTGATGAGATGGTTGGTGACGATGTGGGCGGTACGGGCAAACCAGAATGCCGAGAGGGCGGTGAGGACTCGTCCTTTGTCAGGCACCGGCGTCGGCAGCACGTGGTCAAACGCAGAGATCCGGTCAGTAGCCACGATCAGTAGATTCCGCCCGGCCTCATAGACGTCGCGCACCTTGCCGCGCCGATATAGAGGAAGGGGCAGGGCCGTTTCAGCAACAGGACGGGCCTCGGGCATCGGGCTCCGGGCTTCGGTGGAGAGATCGGACATCGATTCCCTCCCTGTAGTCATTGCGAGGAGCGGAGCGTTGTCGGGGTCCCCGCAAATTCGCTGTCCAAATTTGCGGGGTGGCAAGCAATCTCCGGCGTACCAGGGGATTGCTCCGGCCCTCCGGGCTTCGCAATGACCGCGGACTTCGGAATCCCAACACGCTCCAAAATCGCGTCGACGTGCCGCAGGTAATAGCCGTAATCAAAGAGGCGGTCCAGGTCAGCGGATGTGAACCGGCCGCTGCTCAGCAAGCCCTCCCGGAACGACTGCCGGTTCTCGTGAACGGCCCCAGCCGCCGTCTGCACGATGCGGTAGGCCTCGTCACGCGGCAGTCCCTGCTCCACCAGCGCCAGGAGCACGCGGTGGCTGAAGACCAGCCCGCCGGTGAGGTCCAAATTTGCGCGCATCGCCTCCGGGTAGACTCGCAGCCCGCGCAGCACAACGGCCAACTTGCGTAGCATATAGTGGAGCAATGCGGTCGAACCGGGGATCGCGATGCGCTCCACGGACGAGTGCGAGATATCGCGCTCCCCCCACAACGCCTGGTCTTCCATCGCGGCCAGCGCATGCCCCCGCAGCAGACGGGCCAGCCCGCAGATGCGCTCGCAGAGGATCGGGTTCCGCTTGTGCGGCATGGCTGACGAGCCTGTCTGCCCTTCCAGGAAGGGTTCCTCGACCTCGCCGATCTCTGTGCGCGCGAGGGTGCGGATCTCGGTGGCGATCTTCTCGAGTGTGCCGCCGGTGACGGCGATGGCCGCGAGGTACTCGGCGTGCCGGTCTCGTTGGATGATCTGCGACGAGACCCGCGCCGGCACCAGGCCCAGCGCGCGGCACACAGACTCCTCGACGGCAGGGTCAAGGTGCGCGTAGGTGCCGACCTCTCCGGAGATCTTACCCACCGCGACCTCGTGGCGCGCGCGGCGCAGACGATCGGCTCCCCGGCGGACTTCCTCTCGCCATAGCGCCGCCTTCAAGCCGAAGGCGATCGGCTCCGCATGCATACCGTGGGTCCGGCCGACCATCAGCGTGGCACGGTGCGAGTCTGCCAGCCCGGCCAGCGCGTCAACGACGGACTGTGCCTCCGCCAGCAGGAGGTCCGCGGCACGGACCATGAGCACAGAGAGAGACGTATCGACCACGTCGGATGACCCCAGGCCGAGGTGCAGGTACCGCGCCTCCGGACCGGTGAGTTCCGCGATCGATCTCAGGAACGCCACAACATCGTGCTGCGTCTCGGTGCGCTCGATCTCATCGATCCGTTCCGGCGTACCGACACGCGCGGTAGCCCGCAACCGCCGGGCCACGTCGACCGGCACCATCCCTCGCTGCGCCTGAGCCTCGCACGCCAGCAGTTCGATCTCCAGCCACGTCGCGAATTTGGTTTCCGGCGACCAGAGCGTCGCCATTTCTGGAGTGGTGTAGCGATCGATCATCTCGAACCCCCAACTGCGGGATTAGAGGCTGGGGATTGGGGATTGGCCAAATCCCGAAGTGTGATAAGCGCTTCGCGCTCACGCCCCACACCGACCATCGAGACGGGCGCGCCGGTGACCTGCTCGATCCGTGCCAGGAATGCCCGCGCCTCGGCCGGCAGCTCGTCGATGGTCCGAGCGTCACTCGTCTCCCGCCACCCGGGTAGCTCCTCGTACACAGGCTGCACGCGCGCCATCGCCGCCGTGTGCGGAACCGTGGTCAGCACGCGGGGCCCATCCCGATAGGCGACGCAGATCTTCACGGTCTCAAACCCGTCGAGCACATCCAGCTTCATCACCGCCAGGTCCGTGAACCCGGAGACCTCGGCGGCAAACCGCGCGGCGACGCCGTCAAACCACCCACACCGGCGCGGCCGGCCGGTACTGGCTCCATATTCCTGTCCCAGTTCCCGCAGGCGGGCGCCGAGTCCATCTCCAAGCTCGGTCGGCATTGGACCCGCACCGACCGCCGTTGAATATGCCTTGACCACCCCGATCACGCGCCCGATGCGCTGAGGCGGAATCCCCGCGCCGGCGCACGCGCCCCCGGCCAGGCAGGTGGACGACGTGACATATGGATACGCTCCCCAGTCCAGGTCGCGCATCACGCCCAACTGCCCCTCCAGAAGGATCGCGTCGTCACGGCGCAAGGCCGCCTGGACCAGTGGGTGTGTGTCGACGACGTACGGGATCAGCCGGTCGCTCCACTCTTCGCACAGGTACCAAAGCTCCCCGGCGGTCACGGTGCGGCCGAGCAACGCCGTGGCCCGCCGCGACGCCTCATTGAGTCGCTCCTGCAGGAACTGGGGCTCGAGCAGATCGCCGGCACGGATCCCGGTGCGCGCGGCCTTCTCAGCGTACACGGGCCAGATGCCGCGACGGGTCGTGCCGTGCGCCTTAGGCCCGCGCGCGACCTCAACGGTCTCGTCGACTTCGACGTGAAATGGGAAGACAAGATGCGCCCGATCGGAGATGCGCAGGCGGGCGGTCGAAATGCCTGCCGCCTCCAGCATATCCAGCTCCTCGAACAGAGCGGCCGGATTGACGACCACACCCGGGCCGATGACGCAGTCGACCTCCGCGTAGCAGATTCCGGAGGGGACCTGGTGCAGACGCAGCGTCCCTCGTTCACTGACGACGGTGTGCCCGGCGTTGTTGCCGCCGTTGTAACGAATGACCAGGTTGGCTCCGGCCGCCAGGGCGTCGACCACCTTGCCCTTGCCCTCGTCGCCCCAGTGGCCGCCCACGATTGCGGTTACCGGCATCCCCTGCTCCTTCTTGTCATTGCGAGCCGCGACGCGGCGAAGCAATCTCCTCGGACGCCGGAGATTGCTTCGGCCCTTCGGGCCTCGCAATGACAGCTGGTTGGTTCGGTCCCTCGGCAGCTTCCTCAATCTTGCGCGCCATCTTCGCCTTGAACTCCCGCAGCCGCTCTCGCAACTCGGGATCATGGGTGGCCAGCATCTGCACGGCCAGAATGGCGGCGTTGCGGGCGCCCCATGGACCGATGGAGACCGTCGCCACCGGCACCCCGGGGGGCATCTGTACCGTGGAGAGCAGTGAGTCCAATCCCCCCAATCCTGTGGCCTCCAGCGGCACGCCGATGACTGGGAGGACCGTGCGGGCGGCCAGGGCCCCGGCCAGGTGGGCGGCCCCGCCGGCCGCGGCGATGAGCACTCGGATGCCTCGGGCTTCAGCGGCGCGCGCATAGCGATCCAGCAACTCGGGCGACCGATGCGCTGAGGCGACGACGAGTTCAGGCGTGATGCCGAACTCGGTCAGCGTGCGGGTGGCCTCTTCCATTGCCGGCCGGTCGGAATCGCTGCCCAGGACGATGCCGACGACAGGATTCAGGTCACCGGTCACGCTCTGATGAGATCCGCTGCGCTCCTCAGGCATGAGACTGGGCCTCCTCTGATACTAGAACGGCAGTCCTGCGATCCGTGGCCTGCGACCTTCCACCTATGTCCGTGCGATACTGCATCCCGTCGAATGTGATCCGAGACACGCCCGCGTAGGCACGCTCGCGCGCCTGGTCCAGCGTAGGGCCGAGCCCGACCACATTCAGGACGCGGCCGCCGGCGGTGATCAGCTGACCGTCGCGAGTGGCGGTGCCGGCGTGGAAGACGAGGGCGTCCGCAGGGGGCGACGCGAGGCCGTTGATGACACACCCCGTGTGGTAGGAACCGGGGTATCCTCCGGAGGCGAGCACCACGCACGCCGCCGCCGCATCGCGCCAGCGCAAGCTGGGTCGCCCGGCTTCAAGCGTATCGAGCATGGCCCCGGTCAGATCCCCCTCAAGCAACGGAAGAATGACCTGGGCTTCTGGGTCCCCGAACCGGCAGTTGAACTCCAGAACTTTCGGCCCATCCGCAGTTACCATGATTCCTGCGTACAGGACGCCGGCATAGGGCCGCCCTTCGCGCACCATCCCGGCGGCCACGCGCTCCAGCATCTCGGCGATCTGCTGATGGACGCCGCCCGCCATCGGGGCCGGCGCAATCGCACCCATGCCGCCCGTATTGGAGCCGCAATCGCCGTCGCCAGCTCGTTTGTAGTCCCGGGCGGGGACGAGCGGCCAGACGCGCTCTCCGCACACGAGCGCCAGCACGCTGGCTTCCTCACCCTGCAGGCACTCTTCGATCACCACGCGCGCCCCCGCTGGACCGTGAACCCGCCGCACCATCAGGTCGGCGACGGCCGTCTCGGCCTCATCCACCGTGTGCGCGACCACGACACCTTTGCCAGCCGCGAGCCCGTCGGCTTTGACCACAACGGGACCGCGTGCCCGGCGGAGGTAAGCCAGCGCCTCCTCGGCGCCGTCGAACACCTCGAAATCCGCGGTGGGGATCTGCCACCTGCGCATAAGGGATTTGGCGAAGACTTTGCTGGCTTCGATCTGCGCCGCAGCGGCCGTGGGCCCGAACACTCTCAATCCCCGCGCGGCGAACACGTCGGCGAGGCCTGCGGCGAGAGGAGCCTCAGGACCGACGACCGTCAGGTCGATACGGAGGTCGGCGGCAATCGACGCAAGGGCTGTGGCATCGGTCGGTGCAACCGGAAGACACGTCGCAACGGAGGCGATTCCTGGGTTTCCAGGCGCGGCGTATGCCTTTACCCCACCGCTCTGGACGAGCCGCCAGGCCAGGGCGTGCTCCCTCCCACCGGAACCCACAACAAGCACCTTCAGCAAACTCGGCCCCGTGAAAGTTCGTGATTATGACGGGTTCTGTGCCGAATGCCCGCGCCAAATACGTCCAGACGACCCAATACTAAACGAACTCTTCTCACATCACAACAATGTTCGTATTTATGACCAAGTTGTTCGGGTTTCGTCGTGACCGCTCAGCATTTCAAAGGGGTCAGACCCCTTTGATTAGGGAAAACAAAAGCCCCGCCGGACGACCGGCGGGGCACACGCGCATGTCGAGGAAGCGCTACATGGGCGGCATGGGCGGAGCGGCCGGGGCCCTCTCCTCCTCCGGCTTCTCCACAACCATCGCCTCCGTCGTCAGCAGCAGAGAAGCCACGCTGGCGGCGTTCTGGAGCGCCGAGCGCACCACCTTGGCCGGATCCACGATCCCGGCCTTCACCATGTCCTCGAACTTGCCGCTCAGCACGTTGTAGCCGATCCCAACGGATTTCTCCTTCAACTGCTCGACGATCAGCCATCCCTCTTGGCCGGCATTGACCGCAAGCATCCGCGCGGGCTCCATCAGCGCCCGGGTAACCAGGTTTACGCCCGTGCGCTCGTCGCCCTCCGCCTCGATCTTGGCGAGGCCCTTGGCGACATGGGTGAGCACGCTGCCGCCACCGGGCACGACACCCTCTTCCACCGCGGAGCGGGTAGCGCGGAGCGCGTCCTCGGTCCGAGTCTTGCGGTATTTGAGCTCGGCCTCGCTGGGCGCGCCCACCTTGATCACCGCCACGCCACCCGAGAGTTTGCCGAGTCGTTCCTGGAGTTTCTCGCGGTCGTAGTCGGATTCGGTCTCCTCAATCTGCTTGCGCAGCTGGGTGATACGCTTCTGGATCCCATCCTGTTTGCCCGCGCCGCCGACAACGATCGTCTCCTCCTTGCGGACGCGAACCTGCCGGGCCCGACCCAGCTGGGTCACGTCGACGTTCTCCAGCTTCAGGCCCACCTCGTCAGAGATGACCTGGCCGCCGGTGAGGATGGCGATGTCGTCGAGGATCGCCTTGCGCCGTTCGCCGAACGCCGGCGCTTTCACGGCGCAGGAGTGCAGCGTCCCGCGCAACTTGTTGACCACCAGCGTCGCCAGCGCTTCACCCTCGATGTCCTCCGCGATCACCAGAAACGGCCGCGCCACCTGGGCGATCTTCTCCAGCACCGGCAGCAGGTCTTTGATCGCGGAGATCTTCTTGTCGGTGATGAGGATGAAGGGATCTTCCAGCACCGCCTCCATCTTCTCGGGGTCGGTCACAAAGTACGGGGAGACATAGCCCTTGTCGAACATCATCCCCTCGACCACCTCGACCGTCGTCTCGATGCCCTTGCTCTCCTCGACGGTGATCACGCCATCTTTGCCGACCTTGTCCATGGCGTCGGCGATGAGGCTGCCCACCGTGGGATCGTTGGCGGAGATGCTGGCCACCGACTGGATCGCGTCCTTGGTCTCGACCGGCTTGGCGATCTTGCGGATCTCCTCCACCGCCACAGCGACGGCGCGGTCGATGCCGCGCTTTAACGCCATCGGGTTGGCGCCGGCCGCAACCATCTTCAGGCCCTCACGAATGAGCGACTGGGCGAGCACGGTCGCCGTGGTGGTGCCGTCGCCGGCGACGTCCTCGGTCTTGGTGGCGACCTCCCGTACCAGCTGGGCGCCTGCATTCTCGAAAGGGTCTTCCAGCTCGATCTCCCGCGCGACGGTGACGCCGTCGTGCGTGATAATGGGCGACCCAAATTTCTTTTCCAGAACGACGTTCCGGCCCTTGGGGCCGAGCGTGATCTTCACGGCGTCTGCCAGCTTGTTGACGCCGCGCTCCATCGCCCGCCGGGCCGATTCGTCAAATGCGAGGATCTTCGGCACAACAACTCACCTCCACACGGATTCGGCAGCGGGTAGCGGGAAACGGGAAACAACTGCACGCGTCCGACTGTTTCCCGCTTCCAGCTTCCCGATTCCGGTAGTTATCGTTTGGCTGCGGCGGGCTCACGCTCAATGACGCCGAGGATATCGCTCTGCCGCAGAATCAGGTGCTCCACGCCGTCGATCTTGAATTCACTCCCCGAGTACTTGGCGTAGAGGACGTGATCGCCGACCTTCACGTCCAGGGGCATCCGCTTCTCACCCTCTTCGTCCCACTCGCCCGGACCGACGGCGACGACCTCACCCCGCTGGGGCTTTTCTTTGGCCGTATCAGGCAGGACAATCCCGCTCTTGGTCCGGTCCTCGTCCTCCATAGGTTTGACCAGCACGCGGTCTCCAAGCGGCCGCAGCTTCATGGCTATTCCTCCTTCGCGATGTGGATTAGCACTCGAGGCTTGTGAGTGCTAGGCACCACTATCTTAGAGGGCTCTTGCCTCTCGTTCAAGTCCATTTCGAGCTTCCCCCCTCCCAATTTGGGGTCTCGCCGGGACCCGGCGGCGCCCTGCCTCCCCGGATGCCAGCGAGCGCCGTGGGCCGGCAGGTGTAAGGCGCGCGGGGAAGGGGCATGCAGAGAGTACCCACGGTTCTGGAGGCTCCGAATGCCAGATATGACCGGCGAGCAGGCGGGCGCCGGGCTGCTGATCGTCGCCGGGCTGGTCGCCCTCGGGATAGTGTCCGGGCTGGCCGCCCGATTGATCCCCGCTATCGTTGCGGTGCCGGCGGGCGCCGCCGCCATCCTCCTGCTGGCCGCCCGGGGCATTGCCCAGTCGCGTGCCGCGGCCGCCCGAGCCGTCGAGGTTCGCTCCATCCGCGCGGTTTTTGCCGCCGGTGGCAATCTCCTTGGCACCCTGGACGAGACTCGAGTTTTGCGACACGCGGCCGAAGCCGGCGCGCGATTGAGCGCGCACGCTGGGGCCGGCCTGCTGTACCTGCCCGAAGAGGGGGGCCGATTCGCCCTCAGAGCCGCATGGGGGCTGGACGGTCCCATGCGGGAACAGGCGGAGCTGCCTGCGCTCGCCCCCACCGTCGCGGAGGCCGCCACCACGCGGAAGACAGTCATGGTATCGCTGCAGGGGACCGCGGGCGCCTATCGGACAGGCTGCCTGCTCCCGCTGCACGGGAAATCCGGGCTGGTGGGCGTGCTCGCGTTGCTGAGCCAAAAACCTGCCTCGGCTTTCCGGCCGGAGATCCCAGCGCTGGAATATTACGCGGCGCACACCGCGCTGGCCATCGGCAACTCCCGCCTCTATGGGCAGGTGCAGGAGATGTTCATCTCTTCGATCACCGCGCTGGCGGCTGCCGTCGATGCCAAAGACGCCTACACGCACGGGCACTCCGAAGACATTGCTGACCTGGCCACGATGATCGCCCGCGAGCTGCAGTTGTCGCCACAGGACGTCGAGAAGGTACGCCTGGCCGGGCTGCTGCACGATGTGGGCAAGATCGGTATTCCCGACGCTATTTTGCGCAAGCCCGGAAGACTTGATCCGGCGGAGCGGGCGGTCATGATGACGCACGCCACGCTCGGCGCATCGATTCTCGACAAACCCGGACCTCTCCGGGATCTGGTGGCCATCGTGCGGCACCACCATGAGCACTACGATGGCCACGGCTACCCTAACGGCCTGCGGGGCAGCGAGATTCCGATCGGATCGGCGATCCTGGCGGTCGCGGAAGCCTTCGACGCCATGACAAGCCAGCGGGCCTACCATGCCGCCCGTCCTGTCGACGCCGCCCTTGAGGAGTTGCAGGGCCACGCCGGAACCCAGTTCCACCCGCAGGTCGTCGATGCGCTGGCCCGTATCGTCGCCAGGGAGCGCGACACCGGATCACCCTGGTTCCTGGCGCTGGAAACGCGGATCAACACTCCGGTCACCGGCTCCGTGACCGGGAACCAGGCGCCGGCCGCTTCAGAAGACGCCGCCATGGTCTGGCAGCTGACACAGCAACTGCGTGACACTGGCGATCTCGCGCAGTTGCTAACCATGCTCGCGGCCACGACCGCCAAGCTGATCTCCTGCGCAGGGTGCGCGGTTCTGCTCCTGGATGAACGCGGCTCGACTCTCTCGGTTGAAGCGACGACGTCAGCCGAACCAGCGCCGGGCACGGTATTCCCCCGGAGCCGCTCGCCGCTGTGGCAGGCAGTGGAACAGCGCGCGATCCAGCGGACCGGCGAGCACTCAGGAGTGGTCGTGCCGCTGGTGGCTGGCGGGCAGGCCGTGGGCGTGCTGCAAGCGGAAGAGATCGACCGCCAGGGTGAGCGGCTGCTGGCCATTATCGCGGAGACCGCGGCGCCCGCGGTGCAGGCCGCGCTCCTGCGGGCCCGGGCTGAACGCTCTGCCGCCGCCGATGAATTGACCGGGCTCCTCAACCGCCGTTCGCTCGTGGCCCACCTCCACCAGGAAGTGGCGCGGCAGAAACGGTACGGCACGCGCTTCGCCCTGGTCCTGACCGATATCATTGGGCTGGCCGCCTTCAATGCGCAGCATGGCTATGACGCCGGGGACGATCTCATCCGCCGCACGGGGGAACTCCTGGCCGCCAACGTCCGTCAGGTCGACTTCCCGGCGCGGCTGGTGGGCGGAACCCTGGCCCTGCTCATGCCTGAGGTGGACCGGGTGGAGGCCGAGCGGGCCGTTCGACGCTTGCAGGCGATGGTCAACGAGCGCGAGGTCACGATCTTGGGGCGGTTCATGCGGGCCCAACCCCTGCGATGGGCGGTAGCCTGCTGCCCGGAGGACGGCACAGACGCCGACCTGCTCCTGGCAACTATCGAGCGCCGCCTTCAAGCAGAACCCGAACCATCTCCCCACTGACGAACGTCCGGACTCCCTCCGCAAGCCACCGGAAAAACCCTTACGCACAGAGTTATGCACATTATCCACAGGCACGCTATCCCCATTCCGCCCAGCTCCATTCCGAACTGATGGCGATTACGCGAGGGAATTGTTCGGGGTTTGCTCCAACGAAAGGTCGCTCGAGGCACCCAACCCCAGGTCCGACCCGCCGCCGCGGCGCAGACGATAGAATGCGGCGGCCGCGATCATAGCGGCATTGTCGCTGCACAGCGATGGAGGCGGCACGACCAGGCGGCAACCCGCTGCCGCACACGCGCGCTGCATTTCGGCCCTGAGCCAGGTGTTGGCGGCCACTCCGCCGACCAGCATGACGGTTTTCACCCCCAGCGACTGTGCCGCCCGCATGCTCTTGTCCACAAGCACGTCCACCACGACCCGCTGGAAACCGGCGGCGAGATCCGCCTTGAACTGACCGTCGGCCCGAGCAGCGGCGTGGAGGGCCCGCAGCGCGGCCGTCTTGATCCCGCTGAAGGAGAACTCCAGGGAATCGTCGATCCGGCCCGACCTCCGCCGGAAGGGCATCGGTGCCGGCAGCGGGACGGTGCGTGGATCCCCGGTGCGAGCGAGCCGGTCGATCTCAGGCCCGCCAGGATACCCCAGTCCCATGGCGCGCGCGACCTTGTCAAAGGCCTCGCCCGCGGCATCGTCGCGTGTCCTGCCCAGGGTGCGGTACTGCGCATGGTCGGACACGGCGACGAGATCGGTGTGCGCTCCAGAGACGACCAGAGCCAGGGCGGGAAATGCCAGGTCAGGCTCAGTGAGAAATGCCGCGTAGATGTGCCCTTCGAGGTGGTTCACGCCCACCAGGGGCAGATCCAGGCTGAGGGCGAGAGATTTCGCCGCGGCCACGCCGACGGCCAGCGCTCCCACCAGTCCCGGCCCGCAGGTCACCGAGAGGGCGTCGAGGTCGCGCAGTGTCACGCCGGCCTTCTCCAGGGCTTCGTCGATCACCGGGAGCAGACGTTCGATGTGTTTGCGAGATGCCAGTTCGGGCACCACGCCACCAAACCGGCGATGGAGATCGGCCTGAGAGGCGACGACGCTGCTCTCGATGACCCGGCCGTCTCTGACCACCGAGGCCGCGGTCTCGTCACAGGAGGTTTCGATACCGAGGATGCGCATAAGGCAAACGCGTGATTAGTGATTCGTGATTAGTGATTCGCAGCTGCGGATAGTTCGGTGCACGGGGTCTGCCGAATCACGAATCACGAGTCACGAATCACTGGCATCCTCAAGTTCCGCCCTCAGCTTGGCGAGCCGGTGCTGGTAGTCTCGCTCCTGCAAATTTCCGCTCCACATCACGATGGCGTCCTCGCGGTTGTCGCTGTAGTACCCCTTGCGCGTGCCAATTTCACGGAAACCATATTTCTTGTACAGGGTCTGGGCCGTGGCGTTCGACTTGCGCACTTCCAGGGTCATCCAGCGTGCGCCGCGCCCAAGGGCCGCGTCGATCAACCCCACCAGCAGCCGCTCCCCGATGTGCTGGCCCCGGAACGCCGGATCAACCGCGATCGTGGTGATGTGGGCTTCATCGAGGATGACCCACATCCCGGCATACCCTACGATGTCGCCGTCCGTGCGGGCCACCAGGTACGCCGCCAGCCGGTTTTCGGTCAATTCGTGCGTGTAGGCGTCCCGCGGCCACGGCGTGTTGAACGACTCCCGCTCGATCTCCACCACGCGGGGGATGTCTTCCATCTTCATCGCTTCCAGCGTGACACGCGTAATCTGCTTCATCCACTACGCCTGGTCGACCGGCGACCGCACGTATCTGGGCCACAGCCGGTACAGATCATTGTGTTCGCCGCGGGACAGCCGCTCCCATCCCAACCGCCCGACGGAGACCGCCGTCGGATACCACTGCGCGCGCGGCGCGAGCACAGCATCGGGCCGCATCCCGGCGATCACCTCCGCGTAGCCTGCCAGCGCGTCCCCGCTGAAGGTCAGCGGCCCGGCCGGAAGCTGCCGCAACACCCGCTCCACCGGCCCGACGACCTCGTCGACAATGGGGCGGGCCGCACCGCCGCCCGCATAGACCGCGGCCGCCACCTCTCCCCGGCGCACGTCCATCATCGCGCACACCGCACCGGCCGCCTGGGTGCCGAGGGCCACGGCGGCAAGCGTCGGGACGCCGGCCGCGGGGATCCCCCTCGCCCGGGCCCATGCCGAGGCGGTGGCAATGCCGATGCGCAGACTTGTGAAGGACCCGGGGCCGGTGGAAACGGCCACGGCCTCAACCTGGGCGACGGTCCATCCGGCGCTCCCGAGCAGCCGTTGCAGCGCCGGCGCCAGCCACTCCAGGTGCCGCCGTGGGACGAACTCGCTGATCACCGCGACGGTCTCGCTGTCCTGCAACAGCGCGACACTGCCCAGGCTCGTCGCGGTCTCTATCGCGAGGATGCGCATTCTCGCGCGACGGTCTGCACCACGTCTGTGTAGCGAGGACCCCGCGGCAAAAATTCCAGCGTGCGCGTGTCATCGCCGTTTCGAAAGCGAATGGTAATCCACAGATGCTCTGCCGGCAGCAGCGGCCCGGCCTTCTCCGCCCACTCGAGCACCACAAGGCCGGTGCCGTCAAGGAGCTCATCCAGCCCCAGGTCCTCAAGTTGCTGGGGCCGGTCGAGCCGGTACAGGTCCACGTGGTAGACGGTCACCGCGCCGCGATAGGCCCGGATGAACGTGAATGTGGGGCTGGCGATGTAGCCGGCCGCGCCGGCCCCCTCCGCGATCCCACGCGCCAGCACGGTCTTTCCTGCACCCAGGTCTCCTGACAGCGCGACGATATCTCCGGCCTGCAGCAGCTGTCCCAGGCGGCGGCCCAAGGCCTCGGTCTGCTCGGGGCTGGATGTATCGATGCGAACCTGGGAGATGTTCCCGGCTCGAGGTTCGGGCCTGGGGCCTGGGACCTCGGGCATGGTCAGCGCGGGCCTGGGCGCACGCGGAGGCGAAGCCCGTTCACCCCGACGACCGTGACGCGCTCTCCCTGCCGGATCGTCGTCTTGTCCTCCGCCTCCGCCGTCCACATCTCGCCCTGCGCGTAGACCATCCCCTCAGGATTCAGATCGGTCCGGGCCACGCCGCTGGCGCCCACCAAGCCTTCCCGGCCGCTGCGGACCTTCGTGCGCTGCGCGCGCACGCCGGCGCCCACCGCGAACAGGAAGAACGCACCCGTCAGCAGTGCCGTGAACACGGCCAGCTTCAGCGACACCTGCAGGAACGGCGATTGCCGTTCTGTCAGCAGCAGCGCGCCAAAGAAAAACGCCAGGATGCCGCCGATGGTGAGCACCCCATGCCCCGGCACCTTGAGATCTGCGATAAAAAACAGGACCGAGAATGCGATCAGGGCCAGCCCTGCCACGTTGACCTGCAGGATGGCAAATGAGGCCAGCGCCAGGATCAAGGCGATCGCCCCGACCACGCCGGGCAAGATGGCGCCGGGATTGCCCAGCTCGAAGATGATCCCGTAGATGGCGATGGTCATCAAGATCAGGCCGATGTTGGGATCGCTGAGCAGATCGAGCAGCCGCTCGCCGGGATCCATCCCGATGCTGCGCACGACGGCGTGGCCGGTGGCGAGGCGCACCGGACCGGATTCAGTCTCCACCTCACGACCGTCAATCTTGGTCAGCAGATCCCGCACGTCCACCGCCACCAGATCGACGACGTGCTGCGCCACCGCCTCTTCCTCGTCGATGGACACGCTCTCGCGCACCGCCTTCTCCGCCCAGTCCCCATTCCGGCCGCGCCGGCGTGCGATCGTCCGGATGTTCGCCACCGCATCGTTGGTGACTTTTTCCAGCATCGTCTGGTCCTGCTGGCCCCCCTGGCCGACGGACACCGGATGGGCCGCCCCCAGGTGCGTAGCTGGTGCCATCGCCGCGACATGGGCGGCGTAAGTCACAAAGACCCCTGCCGACGCCGCCCGCGCGCCTTTCGGGCTGATGTAGACGATCACCGGCACCCGGGCGTTGAGCATGGCCTTCGTGATGTCGTCCATGGACTTCAACAGCCCGCCCGGGGTGTCCAGCTCGATCAGCAGCGCCGCGGCATTCGCCTCCTCGGCCTCACGGATCGCGCGCTGGATGAAGCGGGCGCTGCTGGGTGCGACCACACCTTCGACGCGGATGCGAAACACCGTCGCGGCCTCGGCTCCGGCAACGATACCGCCGGCCAGCAGCGGGACGGCACAGACGGCGGCCAGCGCGGCACCGACCACCGCCCATCCCCACTCCAAACGTCTATTACGTCGATCGCGTCTGTCGCGCCACGTGATGGTAGACGCAATGGACGCAAGCGACGCAACAGACGGAATCGCCATGTTACTGAACTTCATCATGTTGGATCCGCTCTCTTGACTGCATGGCGGCCAGTTTGGGAGAGGTGCCACCCCGGCTGCTCCCCTGGTATTCGTAGATGCGCGTGACATCCTCGAGCGTGTTGATCTCGTCGGGAGTTTTGTCGTCCCGGATACGCTTGATGCGCGGAAACCGCAGCGCATACCCGCTGGGATGCCGCGGGCTGCGGGTGACGGCATCGAAGGCGACCTCGAGCACGATCTTCGGCTCCACCAGTTTCACCCGGCCGCGGTCTGTGACCGTGTGCGCGCGAAACCACTCGGTCAGCGAGGCGATCTCCGCATCGGTCAGCCCGCTGTAGGCTTTGCCGATGGGCGCCAGCGTCTCGCCATTGCGCACGGCGAAGGTGACATCGCTGAGCACCCCGGCCCGCTTGCCGTGTCCTTGCTCTGCGGCCACCACCACGACATCCAGCGTGGCCAGTTCTTCCTTCAACTTCATCCACTGCCGCCCGCGCTTGCCGGGTTGATAACGGCTCTCGGGGCGTTTCACCACCAGCCCTTCGTTCCCGCGGGCGCGGGCCTGGCGGAAGCGGACCTCCAGATCCTGCGGGCCGGTGGCCACTGTGGAGTTCGCCTGCTGCACCGCGCCCCCCAGCCGCAGGGCGCGCAATCTGCGCTGGCGATCAACAAGCGGAGCATCGAGCAGGTCCTCCCCGTCCACGTGCAGCAGGTCGAAGGCGAATAGCACGACGGGGATGTCAGCGATCAGCTCGCTGGGATCTTTTCGACGCAACCGCTGCTGCAGCTGCGTAAAGGGAATGGCCCGCCCGTCCCGCCAGGCCACGATCTCTCCATCGATGATGTAGCGTCCGGCCAGGGCGCGCAGCTCGCCGTGCAGCTCCGGAAATGATGGGGTGATCTCGTCAAGCGTGCGGCTGAAGATGGCCAGGCGCGTGCCGTCGTAATGCGCCTGGGCGCGCACGCCATCGTACTTGTCCTCCACCAGCAGTGATGCTGGCGGGCCGCTGCCGTCGCCATCACCCCGCACGGGCTCAAACGCCTCCGCGGGCGTGAAAATCGTATCGGCCAGCATGAACCGGAACGGGCGGAATAGCTGCAGCCGGGCTTCGGCCAGACGATCATGCCGCGCCAGGACAGCCACGGTGCCGATATCGCTGATCAGCATGTTCGCGCGGCGCACGTCATCGAGTGACCGGCCAAAGGCCTTCGCCACAGCTTCCTCCAGCAGCCCTTCCTTCAGCCCGACCCGCATGTCGGAGGTGATGATGCGGACGAGATACTTCGCCTCAAGCGGATCGGCGTTTTCAAACACCGACCGCATGGCCTCCAGCTTGACCTGACGCGATCCTTTTCCCGACGAGGCAGCCAGTCGGGAGAAGACCTCGTTCACCGTGGTCAGCGTCAGCGGGGTGGGAAAGAGCGGAGATCGCACCTTGCGTGTCAGCAACTCTGCGGCCACCGACCCCAGATCGCCGTGGGCCAGGTAGCTGCGGTCCAGATCCTCCCCAGACGCACCAGAGACATCCAGCACCGCGTCGGCGATGGCCGACCACCCGACGTTGAGCGCCCGCCCGTCGCCGGCGGGAAACGGCGCGCCGGTCAGGTACGTGCAGGCGATGCGCAACTCCTCATCGTTCAGCGACTGCAGGTAGGCGGCCAGCAGGTCAATCTTCTGGAGCTTGCTCGTCGTCCCGGACACCGCCTCCAGGACGTCGGCGAGTCGGCGCATCCATTTCCCCCTCACTGTGCAGCATCATTCTAGCACGGTGGGTCGGGGGAAGAATTGAACTACGTGACTAGTGATTCGTGATTAGTGATTCGGCAGAACTACAACTTGCATTGCGAATCACGAATCACTAATCACAAATCACCGTCGTTTCTGTGCGGCTTCAACCAGGGCGGCGAAGAGCTTCCGCTGGCCGGGGTGATGGTCGACCATGCGCTCGGGGTGCCACTGCACCCCGAGCACGAAGGGTCGAGCGGGGTCTTCAATGCTTTCGATGACGCCGTCGGGGGCCCGCGCGGTCACCACAAACCCAGGCGCGACATCCTTCAACGCCTGATGGTGAAAACTGTTCACCTCCGCCGCTGCCCCGCCCAGGTGGAAGGCGACCCGGCTGTCGCGCTCGATCGCCACCGAATGCGCGGGTTCCCATGCTGGTTTGCGGGCGTCCTGCACGTGCGTCTCCCGGGCCAGCCCCAGCAGCATGAGATCTTGATGCAGCGAGCCGCCGGCGGCGACGTTGAGTGTCTGGATGCCGCGGCAAATCCCCAGGATGGGCATCTCCTCCGCGAGCGCCGCGCGGGTGATCGGCAGCTCCGCCGCATCACGCGGCGCATCGATCCGCACACCGGCATCGGGCAGCACGCGCTCGCCGTAGTGCCGGGGATCGAGATCGTCGCCCCCGCTGAGCAGCAGCCCATCAATCCGGGCGAGCAGTTCGGCGGGATCCTGGACGCGTAGCACCTCTGCGGGCTCCAACCACACGGGCTCCCCGCCGGCCGCAGAAACCGCGTCGGCGTACCAGCGGCCTTTCGGCGTGGTCGAGCCGCCGGTGGTCACGGTAATGCCGATGCGGGGACGGGAGGGGGTCATGGCTTGCTGGTCGTGCCGTCGAGCCATACGCAGATGCTGCACGGGGCAAGCGCGTCGGGCTGGGACGAGAGGAAAAACCCATCCGTGGTCATCTGCAGCGACCGGATCTTAAAGGTGACGGGCCAGTTCTTCTGGCTCATCACGGGGTTCACCTGCGATTCCATGATGCGGATGATCGGCGAGAAGAGCGGGAAGCCGTTGATGCGCATGTTCTCGACGTGCAAGAAAATCTCTTTGGTACCTCGGACCGAGAAATGGCCTTTCAACCAGACCCTGATGGCCATGCCGTTGAACGGGACGGTCCCCTCCCCAAACAGGGACGCGCCGTCCGACCACAGCCGGATGTCCTTGAAGGCGTTGGCCGCCAGGAAGTACTCCTGCAGCCGCTTGATGCTGACACGGCCGTGAAACGCGGTGTCCCGGTAATCGAGAACCCGGAGCCGGCCCTGCTGCAGGGCGGCAACATCGAGGCTGACGCCCACCAGCTTGAACCATACTTCGTCCACCAGCATACCGCCCAGATCGGCATCCTTGGCGTGCAGACTGATCCGCGCGTAGCCGCCGTCGTAGAGATCCGGCACCAGATCGAATTGAATATTCCTCGTCTTCAAGAAACCGCTGAACGCCTGCAACAGCAGGGGATCGTCCTGGCCCGCGGCCACGCCGCCGAGCAGCGCGAGCACGAGGCCGGCGATCAGCGCGACACCTGCACTCCTCAGCGCCGCACGCATCCTCGCTATCCTTCCTGAAAGGCGCCGGCATGGGCGAACACAGCCGGCTGTCCGCCCGTGTGCCAGAACACGACGTTCTGCCCGGAGGTGAACCGCTCCTGCGCAATCAACCCCATCAGGCCTGCCATTGCCTTTCCCGTATACACGGGGTCCAGCAATACACCCTCGGTCCGCGCCACGATGCGGATCGCATCCAAGCATTCAGGCGTCGGTACTCCATATCGTTCCCCCACATAGTCATCGTAGACAATGAGATCGTCCGGATGCGGCCGCCACCGCAGATCCACGAGCTCGACCAGCTCGGAGACAATGCCCAGTACGCGGGTGGTCACCACGTCCCGGCGGGGGCCGGCGCTGATGCCAATCACCTGAACGCCGCTGTCGGTGAGTTTCGTTCCCGTGTACAGGCCGGATTGCGTCCCTCCTGAGGTGCTGGCATGGACGATCGCGTCCACATGCACGCCGCTCGCGTTGACCTGAGAGAGCAACTCCAGCCACGCCGCCAGGTAGCCGGCGGCGCCGGTCGCGTTGCTCCCGCCGCGCGGGATCACATAGGGCTTGCGTCCATCCCGCCGCAACTGCCGCGCCAGATCCTCGACGACGCCCATGAGGACGTAGTCATCATCGGTCTGGATGATGCGCACCTCCGCGCCGAAGATGCGGTCCAGCAGGAGGTTCCCCTGCGCAAGCTCGGGAGGCTCGCCGTTGAGCACCACGATCGGCTCGAACCCCAGCCGCCGCGCGGCCGCGGCGGTCATGCGGGCGTGGTTGGACTGGACCGCGCCCACGGTGATCACCACATCGCAGCCCAGCTGGCGGGCCTGCCCCAGCAGGAACTCCAGCTTGCGGGCCTTGTTGCCGCCCAGCGCCAACCCCGTCAGATCGTCGCGCTTCATCCAGATGCGCGGCCCGTGCAGGTAGTCGCTGAGGCGCGGCGCTTCCTCCAACGGCGTGGGGAGATGCGCGAGCTTGATGCGAGGAAGATTGCCGAGTTGCACTCTTACCCCCCTAAACTGCGCAGCGTCTCCTCCCACGCGCGCAGCGCGTCGACCGCTTCCCGAATGGTCGTCGGGACGAATCGCACTCGGGTGCCGGGCCTGGCCTGTGCGACGAGCCGCAGATCAACTGAGACCACGACACCGGGTTTCGGATATCCGCCCGTCGTGGGGCCATCGCCCATAATCACGATCGGCTGCCCGCCTTCCGGCACCTGGATCGCGCCGGGCAGCAGCCCGTCGGACAGCATCTCTACCCGCCGGGCCGGTACTGCCGGCCCGGTCAAGCGGACACCCGCCCGATCGCTGTGCACGCTGATCGAAAACGCTGCCTGCCAGAATCGCTGGCGCGATGCCTCGTCAAACCAGCCATCCTGCGGCCCCGGAAGGACGCGAACGGCGACGTCGCCGGCGGGAATGGGCAGCGCCATCGAGTGCGGCACGGCGGAGCGCCTCGGTCCTTCTCCCCGCCCCACTACGTCTCCTGCCCGCAGCCTTCTGCCGCCCAGCCCGCCCAATGCGCCTGGCACGTAGGTCGCGGCGCTTCCGAGCACGGCCGCGATATCGATCCCGCCCGCCACCCCAACGTAGACCCACATCCCCCGGCGCGGCGCACCAAAGCTCAGCGTCTGGCCGGCGTGCATCTCAATGGGAGCCCACAACGGCACCTCGCGCCCCTCAAGAGACGCCGAGAGGTCGGCACCGGTCACGGCGACCGTCACCTCATCTAGAGCGCGCAGAGCGGGACCCGGGGCTGTGCACTCTAACGCGGCAGCCTGGGGGCGGTTGCCCACCAGGAGATTAGCGAACTGAAGCGAGGAAGGATCCATTGCGCCGGCCGGCGGCAATCCCAGGTTCCGGTGTCCTGTTCGGCCCAAATCCTGCACGGTGGTGAAGAGGCCTGGATCGCGCACTTCAAACACCGGGCGCTTCGGAGGGTGCAGCGGAGCCGGAGAGCCGAGCGGAACATCAGGAAACGAAGCCGACACAACCGGGAGGAACCGGACACGATCCCCGGGCCGAAACAGGATGGGATCGGGGTTGCGTGGATCATAGAGGATCTGCGGCGTGCGGCCAATGAGTCTCCACCCACCGGGAGTCGGCAACGGATAGACCCCAGTGAGCGCGTCGGCGACTCCCACCGAACCCGCGGGGACCCGGGTGCGTGGCGTGGACAGGCGCGGGCTGCGCAGTAGATCGGCCATGACTCCCAGATAGGGAAAGCCAGGCGCAAATCCCAGCATGAACACCCGGTAGTCCTGGCGGCTATGGAGCTCGATCGCTTCGCGCCTGGTCAACCCGCTCCGCTGGGCAACATCGTCGAGATCCGGACCGGCGTCTCCCCCATAGACGACGGGAAGCTCGATCAAGCGGCCCGCACTATCGTGATCGGGACGAAGGTCCGAGAGGAGCTGCAGGGCCATGCCGGCCAGTCGATCACGGTCGGCGGTCAACGGATCGATGACCAGCAGGAGCGACCGCAGCGTGGGCACGACCTCGAGCACGCCGGGCGCGTCGCGCAGCCGGGCACCTAGTGCGCGGACGCAGCCATTGATCTCTGTCGAGAGTTCATCGGCAAGCTCAACAACCAGCCCGCGGTCTCCACACAGGCGGACCGAGGCCGTGCCGGACCCACAGGTCATGGCAGTGGGGTCGGAGACTTTGGATACGAGCCGAGGATGCGCAGGAAGGTCGTGATCCGCGAGAGGTCGTGGAGCGCTGCCTGGATCGGCGGATCATTCTGGTGGCCCTCGAAGTCGGCGTAGAACACATACTCCCACGGCACCTGACGGCGCGGCCGTGATTCCAGTTTCGTGAGATTGATCGAGCGGGTCGCAAATGCGCCCAGCGCCTGGTAGAGGGCTCCGGGCACATTCTGCGTGGTGAACACGACCGACGTTTTCGCCCCGGCGATCGGGGGGGCGGGATCGGGGGCCAGACTGAGAAACTTCGTATAGTTGGCCGGGTTCGTCTCGATGCCCTCAGCGAGCACGCTCAGGCCGTAGATGCGCGCCGCGCCCCGACCGGCGATGGCCGCCGCCCCGCGCAGTCGCTGGTCGGCCACCATCTTCGCGCTGCCGGCGGTATCGTAGGCCGGGACAGGCTCCAAGCCGTGCTGGCGGAGGAACGCGTCGCATTGGGCCAGCGCCTGCGGGTGCGAAAACGCCCGGTGGATGGCGTCCAGGGCCTGGCCGGGCAGCGCCAGCAGGCAATGGCGGATCCGCAAGTCGAGCTCACCCGTGATGAACAGGGAGTGGGCGAGCAACAAATCGTACGTCTCGTTGATCGAACCGGCCTGCGAGTTCTCTGCGGGAACCACCGCGCGGTCGGCGCGCCCGGCCGTGACGGTCTCAAAGACGTTGCGCAGGGATGGATGAGGAAGCACGTCTACCTCCCCGAAGAGTTGGATCACCGCCTCTTCGCTGTACGCGCCTCGCTCGCCTTGAAACGCAACCCGCATCCCACACCCCAAATGACGTCTACTTAGTCTCCTTAGTCTACTTAGTCTTCTTAGTCTGCCTGCCAAGACTGCGAACCGTTTTGAGACCACGTAGACCAAGAAGACCAAGTAGACTAAGTAGACGCAGTACCGTTTCTGACGTAAATGCGCGGCACGCGCAAGCCCACACCGCACAGGATTTCGTAAGAGATGGTTTGCGCCCAGGCCGCCACTTCGTCGGCGCTGATGACATCGCCGAACAGCTGCGCGACATCGCCCACCGCCACGGGGTCGTCACCCACGTCTGCCATCAGGTGGTCCATGCACACCCGCCCCGCGATCCGATGGCGGTGACCGCGGATCAACACCTCGCCCCGCTCGCCGGCCAGCCGTGGATACCCGTCCGCGTATCCGCAGGCGATCGTGGCGATCGTGGTCGAGGCCGTGG
>Ga0209159_1000751_pt1 | contig 27460 bp, 30 predicted proteins | sample GraSoiAngelo_144_FD_185901 | JGI IMG/M metagenome (GOLD analysis project Ga0209159, IMG submission 185901) | Grasslands soil microbial communities from the Angelo Coastal Reserve, California, USA - 14_1009_02_40cm (SPAdes) (version 2) | ecosystem: Environmental > Terrestrial > Soil > Grasslands ...
TAAGATGTGGGCGACGGCCCGGCCAAAAAGAGAAGGAAGAAAAATGCGAGAACGGCCAGAGCCCGCATGCTCGGTTCCGGATCTTGCTCATCTGCAGCAAGCATTTTTGCGCCGGAAAGTAGCTAGAGCTTAGGTTTGCGACTGCCAAACATCAGATTCAGTTGTTCCATGACCTGGTTCAGAACCAGTAGGTTACCCTGATAGCGCTTCCTAGTCAGCTCTAATCTGCCTTGCTCCAAAGTCCTTGCTGATGCCGGTGTTCAACTGAGATGCTCGGCGCATCGCTCGTCAATCAGCAGCGCCAACAAACCTTTCCATGCGTCACAGCCCTACATGAGCCAACCCTCCCGACGACGCGGTACAACCCGAAACCACAACTTCCCTGCCGGGCCGCATGAGCGCGAAAGAAATGACCAGATTGAGAAAACGTGTCAGCATAGTTGCAAAATGAAACACCGAAAACAAAAGTCCGCTCCGCCGCCCCATCCATCTGCGTTGGCAGTGCCTTCGTATCATCGCATTCTGGTCAAGCATGGCCTGATCGAAGAGACCTTATCCATCCCCGAGGCGTACAAAGTGTTTTTGCAGGTGAGCGCTGATCCAGAAGTACAGAAACTCACTCGCAAGGTAGAACATCGCAACAAAATGAAACACGTTCCCGCTTTGTATCTGGCAACCGCGATGGCTCTGCAAGGCATGACCAAGCAGGAGCTTGAAGCTCTGAAATTGCGAATGGAAGAGAAGCGAGAGTGAGCGTTCCAAGAATTAGGCAGCTAGGACCTTCGAGTGCCCGAAACTGTTTGTCACTTACCGCCACACCAGTTGTGTCGTTCTCCCATCACCACAACGTTCTCGGCAAACGCCTGGGCCTTGACTCTACGGACAGAGAAAATCACTTTTTGTCCCGGTTCGAGAACGCGACGGTTCCTAACGTCGGACAGAATGAAGGGAACCTTGGAACCGTCCGCGCCATCAATAATTCCGAATCCTTGCACGTCAATTTTCTTCACCATTCCAGTCATTTTGTCGGTTCGCCCCGTGCAACCCTGTTCTCGTTCAGCATCTCGCTCGGCCCTTGGTTGGGCAAGAGACTTCTCTATTCATTGTTCTTTCCCGGCTCGCGGCCTCTCCTGGCACGTTTGCCGTATCAATGACCGACAAAAGAGCAGCAGACTGATCCAATGGACCACGATGTGTTAACGATTACCGGTGTTTGGCAGAAAAAACGGGACGATTTGAAAACCAAAAGAAACTCATTGTTCGAAAAATACTCAAAACATCCGCATGATGTTCACCTTGCGCTAGAAATCAAAACAATCGATGACGAAATTGCGGAGTGTACTCAGAAGATGGACCGGAAAGTTCCCGCCGTCAAAAAATGAGAGGCCCGAGGAGTTCGGAAGCCTAAAAGCTCATTTGCCAACAGTTTGCAACCCCACTTCCATCACCTCTGACCCTGCTTTGCCAGTCCATATAACTTCGCACCTCATTGAATCCATGGGGTCATCCAAGACGAGTTCAACGAGTTGTCCGCGTCTCAGTCTGAAGTTACCTTTCAACCTAAAACCGGCCTGCGACTTATCGACAATAAGACAGGGAAACATTTTCTGGACTCCCCTGAGATTGAAGACAAGGCTGGCCCGCTGCTTCGTCGTGATCCGTCTGGATCGGCGGTCTCCGGGGATAGGAACGCTGGGCATTGATTCGCCCCACCTTACCCCTAATCCGGTTTACGGCCTGCGGTGATAAAACGTGGGCTACTTTCCTGCGACGTAATTGGCGAACATGACCTCCACACCTTCGCGTGTAAGCTCCTCCAGAAAACCTGTGATTTCCTTGATGTCGCGCCCGTCCATCTTCGCGGAGTACACAAAACCGGACTTCCGGTCTCCTTCAATCTTGAAGGTCACGGTTTTGCCGCTCGGCGATTGCTTCGTCCAACTGTCAATCATTTCAAAAAATCCTCCGCTGTCTACGACGCCCGTTGTTCCTGTTGGCGACGGCGCGGTACACCTCGGGGGATAGCATTAGCGCAATTGCCCGACAAGCGGGTGAGTAATGCAATTGGGGATCGGGAAAGTTCTAAATTGTCGTTGAGGAATTAGGAGTTGCCAAGGGCTTCCTATCGAAGGACGGCAACGGCTCCGCCCGGAAGAAATATCTTCGCGGTTCTGGATGGACTTGCAGATTGACCGGCCACCCGTCAGCATAGTGCAATGAAACACCGAAGAGAAAACAGGCGCGCTCTGCAGACCCATCCATCTGCATCGGCAGTACCTTCGTATCATCGCATTCTGGTCAAGCATGGCCTGATTGAAAAAAACCTGTCCATTTCCGATGCGTATGAAGTGTTCTTGAAAGTGGGCGCTGACCCGGAAGTAGAGAAACTCCGTCGCAAGGTAGAACTCGGCAACAAAATGAAACACGTTCCCGCCTTGCACCTTGCCACAGCGATGGCTCTGCAAGGCATGACCAAGCAGGAGCTTGAAGCTCTGAAATTGCGGATTGAAAAGAAGCGGGTATGAGCGCCGCAGGAGTTATACGTGGTACAGGGAATTACCCGCGCAGCGATTGCAGGTATTTGGCCGATTGACGGCTCAATGTGTTGTGAGAAGCTATTTGAAGGACGTGCTGTGGGGATCCCTCTTCCCCGCAAGGGAGTCAGCGATGAACGGTGCCCATCGCGGAAGCCCCAATAATAGGTATTTCACTGGCAGGATTGAGAAACGCTTTCCTACTTCAGTTGCCGTCTATCTCGCAAGCCTAGATGAACCGCGCGCTCGGGAGCGAACACTTACGGAAAACGTCAGTCCCCACGGAGCGCGCGTAATCAGCCAGCGGTCCTGGCGGTCTGGCGAAGGGTCGCTTATTAGCCCTTTGACGGGGGATTTTCCGCGAGTGGGAAAGGTGATCTATTGTGTGCCAAAAGCAGGGGATCGCTTTTGCCTGGGCGTTGAATTTCAGGATCGCACGGTTAGATGGGGTGAGCAGGGCTTGATGCCGTGAATCAATCAACACCCTTGAACAGTTCGCGTGGCTTTACTTTTAATGCCCGAGCGATTTTGCCGATGTTGGTCAGGCTGATATTTTGGCGACCGCGTTCAATTCGCCCGATGCAGAAAATGGGCCTGAATCATGGCTTCTCCGACAAACAATTTGTCTCGCAAGGAACTCGCTATAAAAGACCTCTTAGCGGAGATTGCGAGGGCACTCGTAGACCATCCCGAGGGAGTGCAAGTCAGAGCGGTAGAAGGTTCCCACGTCACCGTCCTAGAATTGAAAACGCATCCGGAAGATTTGGGCAAAGTGATCGGGCGGCAGGGGCGCACAGCGGAAGCGATTCGCACGCTATTGGGCGCAGCCGGAATGAAATTACACAAGCGATTCACACTTGAGATTCTGGATTGAACAAGTCTAAGCACTGGTGACAATCGGTAGCCAGGTCTCGGGGCCATTCTGTATTGCGTTGTAATCGGCATCGGTCATTTGCTGGCGAGGTGGATTCAAGGCGAGAATTTTGACTCTTGGGTAGTTTGCTTTTAGCCAAGCGACTATTTCTCTTCTACTAGATTCCGGGGCCGCGTGACCGACGATAAAGAGGTCGTAATGCTGAATCGAACTTAAAAGAACTTTCGCCGCTTCGTTGCCCAAGGCAGAGATAACGCCATAACCAAGTTCCCTTAGCAATTGGGCTCTTCGAAACCCTATTCCCTCATCGTAAGCGATCTGGAAGATCCGTTTGACCGTTCGCCCCTTCGCCTGAGGCACATTCCTCTGCGCTACAACTTGGTGTGTTCTTGCATCTGCAGCCTTGCATTCATAACTCGTGCGTTCCGCTAACCTATCGAGCGTCACTTTGGCAAACTCCAAGCCAGACACAACGGCTCTTTTTACGGTGGAGCCATCGGGCCAGACTTCGAAGATTTCGTATACCCGGTTCATGTCTTTTTCAACCTACGCTCGTACACAACCCATCGTCCCGTCGTTCGTTTTGACTTCGGAGACTTACAATATAACTCCAAGAGGGCTATGCCCCCTCTTGGCCTTTTGCGGAAGATGACATACTCGCCCGGCCACGACTCCGCGAGTGCTTTGACGCGCTTTTTTGCAGCGTCAAGGGTTTGCGCGGCCTCTACGAAACGCGGGCTTCCTTCGCCCCGCAACTTGAGGATGCAAAAGGGCAGACCCAACCAGACTCCAAGCGGTGGACAATTCTAGAGGGGGGGCAGTGGGGCGATTATCGCACGAATTTGGTGTGTTGGGTACAGGCAGGCTACGCGACCAGGCGTTTCGTAAGTTTGGAAGCGCGATCGCGATGCGAGCTAAATTGGGCGCGCCTGGGCTGCCTTCCGGAGGCGAGAGCCATACGCGCCTATTTTCGAGTGACAGAATCCCGCGGGCGCAGCGCCTAGCGGAGAGCTTGACTGTGTAAGTAACGGCAGCGGTCAGGTGGAGGGCGTGAGAATTTGTGGGTCAGCTGGTATCGGCTGGTGCAGGTCGGGACAAGCTGAGCCAAAGCACATAAACAAACTCCGCGGCGGTGCGGAGGGGATGCGTGCCGCGGCGCAGATAACGCAAGCGGTACAGCCGCTCGATGGTCAGCCCCAAGCTGGTGAGCAGCCAAGTGATCAACAAGCTGTTAGGGTGATGATGGCAGATATGTCCGAGTCCGTGGCGGTTCTTGGCGTCGTTAAATCCTTGATTCTCGATCTCCCAACGGCTCTTGGCTCGGTGATACAGCACCCGACTGCTGACTTCTTCGATCGGGAAATTGGTGAGCCAGAACGCTTCAATAATCTCACCATCAGGTTTCTGCTGCCGGTAGAACAGGACGCGTACGGTTTCCCAACGCAGGTTTTCCCAGGGGTCGAAGTCGTCGGCATCCCAAAGCTGGACACGATCGGGACCGTGACGGAAGGTGAGTTTGGGGGCCTGGGAACGAAATCGCTTTTGCGCCGCTGCCAACAGCTCGGGCAAGTTGGCTTTCAAGCGGGCCACCACCGGCAGACCCAGATCGCCAGCGGTATGTAGAAAAGGAGCCGTGGCGAATCCCCCGTCCACAACCACATAGGCCGCGAAACGAATGCCCAGCAACTCGATCGCCCGGCGCAGCAGACGCTGCCCGGCAGCGTATTCGCTGTCGCCCGGTCCGTAGGGTTCCACATCCAAAGGGAGGCACAGCCCCGTCCCCACCACGCTGATGAGGACTAAGTGGTGCCGATAGCCCACGATCTCATGGTCCGCATTACGGTACGGACGACATAACGAACAACCAGAGCTAGCGCATCGTCCGACGGTGGTTCCATCCACGGCCAGGCCGATGCCACCGCTGGTTTCGAAAGCCTTGTTGCGTTTGGCCTGGCGCAGGACGCACGCCAAGGCGGCCCGCGTGAAGGTGGGATCTAAACGTTCGGTGAAGTAGCCGAGAGCATCATCGCTGAATGACGTGCTCACCGCCAGCGCACGACGCGCGGAGGAACGCACCAGCCTTTCGACGGCCAGGAAACTCGAGGCGCGCAGGACTTGGCCGATCAGCACGGACCAAAGTAGGGCTTGGGCAGGAATTTGCGGTTGCCGCCGACCGTCACCGGGAGATCGGAAATAAGATCGTAAACCCAGTCGCCGTGTGACGTAGTTCCAGAGGCGTCGTGGGGTGGAGCCTTTCACCGGTGGCGTTGTTTGCGGGCCAGGACCAACAGTTGCGCGTTGGCGGTGAGCACTTCGCGGACAGCATCCTGAAATTTACGGCCTGCATCGACCTGCTTTTGGACATCCTCGACCCATTCTTTGGGAATGCGCTGGGCGTGTCTTTTTCCGCCGGCCATGAAGACCAGCGACCAGGCCGCATGGCCTTTGCCTTTCGCACAGTGGCAAGAGGGTTTCCCACAGCGGGTGTAGTTGAGGACCAAGGAACCGGGAAGCAGGTCGTCCGGGATGGGGAATTGATGGAGGAGCGCAAACTTACGCTGACGCAAACGAGAGGCGAGGGGTCCCTTGGGTATGATCTTCATCTTGTATATATGTTTACACAAGAAACGCCAAAATGCAAGCTGCTCTTTTGAATGCGAAAATAGGGTGTCTACGGAGAAACGTCAAGAGATGGGAGAGGGCCGCTCTGAATCAGGGCAATGGCGTCTGTTAGTCATCAATGTTCCGAAACGCCTGAACTCATCGGACTTCCTGCATTGTCGAGACCAACTCTGGGATCTCAATTCGAATGACGGTTCCCTCACCCGGCCGGCTCTCGATGTCCAAATGAAAATCGGTTCCGTACAGCACGCGCAGCCGTTCGCGCACATTGCTCAGCCCGATGCCTTCCACGTAGACATGCGGCATTTTTTCTTCCGAGATACCCACGCCGTTATCTTCGATTTCGATGCGCAGACGCCCGTCGCTGTTCGTTGTTCGCAGTTCGATTTTCCCGCCGCCCAGCTTCGGCGCGAGGCCATGTTTCAGGCAATTCTCCACCATCGGCTGGAGCAGCATGCTGGGCACAAATGATTCCAGCGCCGCTTCGTCGATGTGCTTCACGATGTCCAGATTGTCTTTCCCGAAGCGCGCCACCTCGATGTCCAGATAGTCGTCGATGAATTGCAACTCCTCGCGTAGCGGCACAAAGGTTTCGTGCTTGCGCAGGAGTCGGCGAAGAATGTTGCTCAGCTTCAGGACCACGCCGCGCGCCGAATCGGGATCGAAGCGGATCAGCGCGGAAACGGTGTTCAGCGTGTTAAACAGAAAGTGCGGATTGATCTGGCTGGACAGCGCGTCCATGCGCGCTTTCAGAAGCAACTGCTGGTGCTGCTCCAGGTTCATCTCGATGCGCGTGTTGTTCCAAATTTTTAGCGGCGAGGCTACGGACATCAGCGTGGCAATCAGCACCAGGACGAGCCACCAGTCCCAGTGCGAGTCAACCGCGAAGAGCCACTTCGGTTTGGTCGCCAGCACCAGCGCCACGCGGCCTAGCTCCAGGCCCACACACGCACCCAGTGGGGCCATCTCCCATGACAATTCCGCTTTGCGCAACAGGCGCATCGTCGCTTTCGGAATATTCAGGAACGTGAACGGGCCGAAATTCCAGAGATCTTCCTTGTTGGGAATCGCCTGGCGGATCAACCCGCCGAGCAGCCCCGCGGTTGACGCCGCGGGCATGGCGAGCCATTCGTGCGAAATCAGCGCCGGAATGGTGATGATCGCGCCACCGATCGGCCCCACCACGCGCCCACCGAGCAGTCCCATCAGAAAAGCGCCTTCGAGCGACAAATCCGCAAAGGCGTAGGAGGGACCGCCCACGAGCCGCAACGTCACGCCGACGATCAGCGCCGGTGTCATGAACAGCATCAACTTGAGTTTTTGGTCGGGGTCGCGCTCCTCGGTGAAGAGCACGCGCCGAAAAGCGTTCCACCGCGCCAGCAACGCGGAGATGGACGAGGCTACGCCCACCTTCAGCAGCAGGGTGAACAGGAGGTCACGAATGGGTATAGCTGTTTCCATTTTTTCGCCGCGAGTCCCAGGCTAACGCTAATCAATCCGCCGCTGGATGTAAAGATGGCAGAATTCGCATGGGGCCGCGCAGGAAACGGGGGAAGGAATCAGCCATGGCAGCGCCAGCCGAATCGGTTCGCCACAAGAGTCCCTGCTATACTTCTCGTTTCGCCATGCGCGCAAAATCACGACAAGAGAAGAAGCCGAAGAGGAAAGCTACCGGCGTGCGAATGGTCGCGCATGCCGCGTTGCCCACACGCTACGGGCGCTTCACCATTTATGGCTTCCAGGGGCGAGGCCTGCAGGAGGAAGCGGTCGCCCTGGTACGCGGCAGTATGAACGGCAAGTCCACGCCGCTGGTGCGCGTTCACTCTCAGTGCCTGACCGGCGACGTTCTGACTTCACTGCGGTGCGATTGCCGCGCGCAACTTGAATTGTCGCTGAAAAAAATCGGGCAAGCGTCCTCAGGGATTCTGCTCTATCTTCCGCAGGAAGGCCGCGGCATCGGATTGATGAACAAATTGCGGGCCTACGAACTGCAGGACGGCGGCATGGACACGGTGGAAGCCAATGAAACGCTGGGATTCGCCGCGGACGCGCGCGATTACGATTTTTCGGCGCAAATCCTGAAAAAACTTGGCGCGACGAAGATTCGCCTGCTTTCCAACAATCCGGAAAAAGTGCGCCAGCTCGAGAGCTCGGGGATTCGCGTTGTCGAACGCGTGCCATGCCAGCCTCGCGTTTCAAAAATTTCCCGCGCCTACCTGAAAACGAAAAAACGAAAAATGGGGCACCTGCTGAAAGGAATTTGATCTTTGAAGAGAGCCTTCTAGCCGCCACCGACAAACTGCACGATCTCGTAGCGGTCACCCGGTGCAATCCGGGTTTCGGTCCATTTCGGACGCGGCAAAATCTCCAGGTTTCGCTCGATGGCTACGCGCCCGGAATCGAGTCCCAGGTCGTGGAGCAAGTCTATGACCGTGGCACCGGGCTGTGCAGCGCGATTTTCTCCGTTCACCACAATGGAAATGGTTGTCTGCATTTGCTAACTGGCCGAAGGCACGCGGGGCTTGCTGCGCAACTGAAAGCGCAAATGCCCCCGAGCATTTCCTTTCGATGCTTCGATGACCAGAGCCGGTTCGGCACCTGCAAGGCGAGGCATATCAAACTCGAATTGGGCATGTCCGAAGTCGCCGGTTTTGGCGGAAAACTGGGTGGCCTCAGCAGCACCATCCACGCGGGCAATCACAGTAGCGTTGCCCACTGCCTGGTGCGCTTCATTTCGAACCGCAATCTGCAGGAGGGCGCGTTTGCCGGTGAGCCAGGTCTTGGCATTGAGCAATTCCAGGGAGAGAACTCCAGTTGCGGATGCGGTTGCCGGTTTGGCCGATGCTGGAGCAGCCTTTTCTTCCCGCGGCAGTGCGAGATGCAGCGCACCCGTTCGAAGCTCCTCGACAACGGCACGATGCTGTTCGTCGAGACGCTGCTTTAGGGCTTGCTCGCGGTGGGGACTCAGCGGAAGCAGATCAAAATAGTTATTCGTTCTGCGGTGCAAGACACGTCCGTTAAAATAAACAGTGGTATCAATGAGCGCGTTGGTGGTGCCGCGATCTTCCGTTTGCACGTGATAGGTCGTGCCCCCTGCCTGCACGTTCGAATTGTGACCGAAAAGCATTTCGCTGCTCGTCCCGACCTGCAAAAGCTTAAGGCCCTTCGCAGCATTCTCCCGTCGCGATTTGACCGAGTGGCGCTCGAATCGTTATTATAACTCTTCGCCTATGAGTGGTTCCGGATTACATACCTATGCTCCGCTTCTCTTACACCTGCTCATTGCCACGGTGCTCGCCGGTGCGTTGACAACTGTTTCCGTTTTAGTGGGCTGGAGGCGTCCGAGCCGGGCCAAGCAGCAGCCGTATGAATGCGGCATGGAGCCCACGGGCGACGCGCGAGAGCCCTTCTCGGTTAAATTTTACCTCGTAGCGATGGTATTCATTTTGTTTGATGTGGAAGCCATTTTCCTATACCCCTGGGCCTACATTTTTCGCAGTTTGCGGTGGTACGGCTTCGGGGAGATGATGCTCTACATCGCCATCCTGTTGGTCGGTTATTTGTATCTTTGGAAAAAGGGCGCGCTGGACTGGCATAAATAGACGGCGCAAGTGGGATTCTAAATCGTGACGGAGCCTGCCAGTAAAAACGCTAATGTTGTCGCTGAGTGCCTGCGTTCGTGGAACCCGAAAGCGGTCGCGGAAGTGCTTGAATTCCGGGGAGAAACCACCATCGTGGTGCCGCGCGAACTCCTGCGAGCCACAGCAGAACATTGCCGCCAAGACGCCAAGCTGCAGTACAACTTCCTGACCGACGCCACTTGCGTGGACCGCTATCCCGCGGAGCCGCGATTCGAATTGAACTATCACCTGGTTTCCATCCCGCGGCGAGAAAAAGTGCGGCTGCGGGCGTGGCTTAGCGGCAACGATCCGGTTGTCGATTCACTGGTTCCGGTGTGGCCGGGCGCGAATTGGCTGGAGCGGGAAATTTTTGACCTTTTCGGCATTCGCTTTTCGGGCCATCCGGATTTGCGGCGCATCTTACTTCCAGAAGACTGGGAGGGCCATCCCTTGCGCAGAGATTATCCCGTGGAAGGCTATCGAGACGTGCCAAACACGGGTGAATTGTTCAGGAAAAGCAGCACGCCATGACCACTGTTGAGACCGCAGTCGGAACGGCAAAAACAATGGTCCTCAACATGGGACCGCAGCACCCGTCGACGCACGGGGTGCTGCGGATTTTGCTGGAACTGGACGGCGAGACGGTGGTGAAAGCCATTCCTGATCTCGGCTACCTGCACACCGGAATTGAAAAGTCCTGCGAAGACAAGACGTATTCACAAGCCATTACGCTGACCGACCGGATGGATTACCTGAATCCGCTCGGAAACAACCTGGTGTACTGCCTGGCGGTGGAAAAGCTCCTCGGGCTGGAAGTGCCGAAGCGCGCGCAATACATCCGCGTCATGATGGTGGAGCTGCAGCGAATATCTTCGCACCTGGTGTGGCTTGGCACGCATGCGATCGACCTGGGAGCGATGTCGGTTTTTCTGTACTGTTTCCGTGAGCGCGAAGAGATTTTGAAGATTTTCGAACTATTTACGGGCCAACGCATGATGACCAGCTACATTCGAATCGGCGGCGTCGCGCTGGATCCGCCGGCCGGTTGGCGGCAAGCGGTCGAGCGGTTCCTGAAAATGATGCCGAGCCGCGTGGACGAATACGAGACGCTGCTGACGGAAAACCGCATCTGGATCGGGCGCACCAAAGGCGTGGGATATATCTCTCTGGATGATGCGATTGCTTTGAGCATGAGCGGGCCCACGCTGCGCGCGGCGGGCGTGGCTTACGACAACCGCAAAGCGTTTCCGTATTCGAGCTATGAGGAATTCAACTTTGACGTGCCGACGCGGACGGAATCGGATTGTTACGCGCGGTACCTGGTGCGCGTGGCGGAAATGCGCGAAAGCCTGAAGATCATCCGTCAGGCATTCGACAAGATCAAAGATGAAGGGCCAATCAAGGCGAACGCGCCGGGGATCATTCCGCCGCAGCGCGAAAAGATGAAGACGGAGATGGAAGCGCTCATCTACCACTTTAAGATTTTTACGGAAGGATTTTCGCCGGCGCCGGGCGAAGCATTTGTTACCGTGGAGTCCCCCCGCGGAGAGCTGGGCTGTTTCGTGGCCAGCGACGGCTCGCCAAAGCCGCTCCGCGTGCATTTCCGCTCGCCTTCCTACATTAATTTGCAGGCGCTGCCGAAATTGATTGAAGGACAGTTGATTTCGGACGTGATCGCCTGCATCGGGACGATCGACATCGTTCTTGGAGAAGTCGACAGGTAATCATGGAACTCTCCCCAGCACTTTCGGCCAAATTTGAGAAGCTGCAGAACAGCTATCCGGTCAAGCGCAGCGCGCTGATCCCCATGCTGATGTACGCGCAGGACGAGTACGGCTGTGTGAGCGACGAGATGATCGCGGAGATCGGACGGCAGCTGGACCTGAACAACGTGCAGATCGAAGAGACGCTGGCGTACTACTCGATGCTGCACCGCAGGCCGTGGGGCAAGCATCACGTGCAGATTTGTACCAACGTGGCGTGCATGCTGAAAGGCGGAAACGAGCTTCTGGAGCGCGCCAAGAGGCGGCTGGAGATCGGACACAAGGAAACCACCGCCGACGGAGTTTTCTCGCTGGAAGAAGTGGAATGCATCGGCGCCTGCACGGGTGCGCCCGCGATGCAGGTAAACTACGATTTCTACGAAAACCTCACGCCGCTTAAGTTTGACCGCATTATCGAGGAACTCGATGCCGGGAAACATCCCGCGCCCGAGCCGGTGATTTCCGGTGCACTGCACGAACGGCACGAACTGGAAACGCCGCTCATCAGCCGGCGATGGGGGATGAAGGACTCGCACAAGATCGACGTCTACCTAATGCAAGGCGGCTACAAAGCGTTGGAGAAAGCGCTGAAGGAGATGACGCCGGAGTCGATCATCGAGGAAGTGAAGAAATCGAACCTTCGCGGGCGTGGCGGCGCCGGCTTTCCTACGGGAATGAAGTGGTCGTTCGTGCCCAAGGACACGCCGAAGGCCAAGTACGTAATCTGCAACGCGGATGAATCCGAACCAGGAACGTGCAAGGACCGTCCGCTGATGGAGATGGACCCGCACCAGTTGATCGAGGGAATGGTGATTGCGGGACGCGCCATCGGCTCGCACCAGGGTTTTATTTATATCCGCGGAGAATACCGCTACGTGCTGGACATCGTGGACGGAGCGATTGCCGAAGCGTACGAGCGCGGGTACCTGGGAAAAAATATTCTCGGCTCGGGATTTGATTTCGATTTGCTGGTGCACACTGGAGCAGGCGCGTACGAGTGCGGCGAGGAATCCGCACTGATGGAGTCGCTGGAAGGCAAGCGCGGCTATCCGCGGATCAAGCCGCCCTTCCCGGCCGTGGTGGGATTGTACGGATGCCCGACGATCATCAATAACGTGGAAACGCTGAGCGCCGTGCCCTCGATTATTCGCGAAGGCGGCGATGCATACGCCAGCCGCGGCACGCCGAAAAACGGCGGCACGCGCATGCTGTGCGTCGCGGGACACGTCAACAGGCCGGGAATCTACGAAGTGCGGCTGGGGATGAACATGAAAAAGTTCATCTACGACGTGGCCGGAGGAATCCCTGATGGAAAGAAGCTGAAGGCCGTGATTCCCGGAGGAAGTTCCTGTCCGCTGCTGACCGCGGACGAAATCGATATTGCGATGGACTATGACTCCGTAGCGAAAGCGGGTTCCATGCTGGGATCCGGCGGCATGGTGATCATGGACGAAGACACCTGCATGGTGGATATGGCGCGGCGGATTATGCACTTCTACGCGCACGAATCGTGCGGCTGGTGCATCCCGTGCCGCGAGGGGACGACCTGGCTGCGGAAGACTCTGGAGCGCTTTCACGCCGGCATGGGACGCGTGGAAGACATTGACATGATCGCAGACCTGGCAAAGAACATGCTGGGACGCACCTTCTGCCCTCTCGGAGACGCGGCGGCGATGCCCACGATCAGCATCATGAAGAAATGGCGCGGTGAATTCGAAGATCACCTGAGGGGGCGCTGCCCGTACAAATCCGCGGGGGCGCTGGTTGGATCGCGATAGGAATCCATGGCCGAACAGAAACTGATCAAGCTGAAAATCAACGAACGCGAAGTGCAGGTGCCGCAAGGAACGCTGGTGATTGAAGCGACGCGGCGCATGGGGACGGAAGTACCGTCCTTCTGCTACTACCCCGGACTGTCTCTGCAGGCGGCATGCCGCATGTGCCTGGTGGAAGTGGAAAAAGCGCCGAAGCTGCAGACGGCGTGCACGCTGGTGGCGACGGAAGGCATGATCGTTCGAACGGATACTGAGCAGGTGCGTCAGGCGCGCAAGTACATGCTGGAATTCCTGCTGACGAATCATCCGCTGGATTGCCCGGTGTGCGACAAAGGCGGCGAGTGCGAATTGCAGGACATGGTGTTCCGCTACGGCGCGGACTCCAGCCGCTTCGTGGAAGAAAAAATTCACCGGCCGGAAGAAAAATGGTCGGAGCTGGTTTATTACGATGCGCCGCGATGCATTCTATGCTTCCGGTGCGTGCGCGTTTGCGATGAAGGCATGGACGTGAAGGCGCTCGGAGTGGGCATGCGCGGGGCGAACAGCGTGATCATTCCAAATCGCCAGGATCACCTGGAGTGCGAAGAGTGCGGAATGTGCATCGATATCTGCCCGGTGGGCGCTCTGACCAGCGGAACGTACCGGTATAAGACGCGGCCGTGGGAAATGGCGTACGTCTCGACGGTGTGTACGCACTGTTCGAATGGCTGCAAGACCACGCTGAGCGTGCGGAATCACGAGATTCTGCGTTCGAACAACCGCGATCTGAGCGGAATCAACGGAGATTTTCTGTGCGTGAAAGGGCGGTTTGGATTTGATTTTACCAAGCACGTCGAACGCATCCGGCAGCCATTGGTTCGCAAGGGCGACAGGCTATATCCGGTTTCCTGGGAAGAAGCGGCGCTGGCCGCGGCAACCAAGCTGAAGGCGGCGTACGACTCTGGCGGCAAGGACGCGATTGGTTTCATCGGCTCGAACCGCACTTCGAATGAAGAGAATTATCTGTTGCAAAAGCTGGCGCGCACCACGTTTGGAACGAACAACATCGACCACCACCGCACGGCGGATTACACGGGATTAATTACTGCGCTGGGCGAGCGCGCCGGCGATTCCCTGCTCACCATGGAGCAGTTGTATCAGTCGAAGGCCGTCTTGCTGGTAGGAAATGATCCAACAACCCAGAACCCGCTCGTCGGATGGCAGATTCGCAGCGGCATCCGCCATTTTGGCACCAAGCTGTTCGTCATTAATGCGAACGAGATCAAGCTGAAGCGCAGGGCCACGCAGTTTGTGAAAGTGGCGGCCGGCCAGGAAGCGGTTGTGCTCCGGTGGCTGGCGCATGAGGAAGGACAACTCGCGCCGGAGCTTGTGGAACAACTTGTGCAATTGAAGGCTGGGCTTGAGGCGGAGAGCGATGTTGCCGTTGTTTTCGGCGCGGAAATTTCCGGCGCCGCCATTGCGACGCTGGTCGCGTTTGGTTCGAAGCTGCCGGGTAAGACGCGCTACCTGGTGCTGGGCGATTACGCGAATTCGCGCGGCGCTGCGGACATGGGCGTGTTGCCGGACCGTTTGCCGGGATACGCGTACGTGGGTAGTCCGCACGCGCACACCTCCTTTGAAGAGTTGTGGAGCTGCGGGCCGATTCCGCCGAAGCTGGGGCTGACGGCGCCGCAAATGGTGGAAGCGGCGCAGGCGGGAAAATTGAAGGCGTTGTACGTGATGGGCGCGAATCCGTTGGCGCATTTCGGCACGCTGGGTCTTGGGCGCGGCAAATTGGACCTGCTGATCGTCCAGGAAATGTTTCTGACGGAGACGGCGCAAGTGGCGGATATCGTTTTCCCGGCAACTTCAGCGTACGAAAAGGACGGAACAGTCACCAACACTTCGGGCGAAATTCAGATGCTGCGCAAGGGCGCGGAAGTGATGGGTCCACGGAGTGACTTCGATCTGTTGCGCATTTTGTCTCATCAACTGGAAAAGCTGGGGCTGGGGAAAGCGTTTCATTACAAGAATCCGGCCGTGGTGTTTGAAGAAATTCGTAAGGCGGTGAGCGGCTACAACGTGCAGCCGGCGGGACTGCTGACGGGCGGTGCGGAGGCGACGCGCGTGGAATTTGCGCGGAACGGGCATGTGCCTTACGACGTGCCGGTGGGATTGATTCGACCTGCGAAGGACACTTTGTTCACCAGCGGAACGCTGGGGCGTTTCTGCACCATGATGGAATCCCTGCCGGAGGCCAAGGCCTAGCCGTGACTGCCTTTTTATCGACGAACGCCGAGCTGGTTATCACGGTCGTCAAGATCGCGCTGTTACTTTTCATCGTGCTGACGGTGAACGCGTATCTGACGTGGTTCGAACGAAAAGTCGTGGCGCACATGCAATCGCGCTGGGGTCCGCATCGTGTGGGGCCGCACGGATTGCTGCAGCCGTTGGCCGACGGCGTGAAATTTCTTTTTAAGGAAGATCCGACTCCGGCGGGCGTGGATAAATTTGTCTACCATCTCGCACCGCTGCTGGCTCTGGCGCTGGCTCTGACTTCTATCGCGTTGATCCCGTTTGGCCCTGACCCGATTCGATTGTTCAATCACGACATTTATCTGGGAATTGCGCCGCTTGATGTGAATATCGGCATCCTGGCGCTGTTTGCCATCACGGCGATGGGCGTTTATGGCGTGGCCCTGGCAGGATGGTCTTCGAACAGCAAATATCCGCTGCTCGGCGGCCTGCGCAGCTCGGCGCAGATGATCAGTTACGAATTGGCGCTCACGATGTCCGTAGTTGGCGTACTGCTAATGGCGGGCAGCTTCAATTTGAAACAAATTATTGAGGCGCAGGCGCACCATCCGGAGCGCGGGATTTTTGGCTGGAACGTGTGGCCGCAGATTTTGGGTTTCTTTTGTTTTTTCGTGGCGGCGGTCGCGGAGACGAATCGCGTGCCGTTCGATTTGCCGGAAGCGGAGTCAGAACTGGTCGCGGGCTTCCATACCGAATACGCCAGCTTCAAGTTCGCGATGTTCTTCATCGCAGAATACACCAGCATGATCACGGTTTCGTGCCTGTGCTCGATTCTATTTTTCGGCGGATGGCTGTCTCCTTTCCCCGCCTCGTGGACGTTTACCCATTATTTGCCGTCGGCCATCCTGATTCCCTTCGGACTGTGGGTGATTTGGGATGGGTTCCGCTACGAGACGATTTTCGGGCGACTTATTTTGCCGGGAGCTGGAACGGTGATTGCCGGGCTGGGCGCAGTTTTTGTTTTGTTCCCAAACGTGAATGAGTTTATTCAGGCGCCGTTCTGGCTGCTGTCCAAGATTTTTGTTTTTCTGTTTGTGTATGTGTGGATGCGCGGGACGCTGCCGCGTTTCCGCTATGACCAATTGATGGCGTTCGGATGGAAATTGCTGCTGCCGCTGTCGATCGTGAACGTGATTGTCACCAGTTTTGTGATTCTGGCGAGAATGACGTGGGGTGCGAAATGACAGCGGCACTCGTCGTTTTCTTTGTGCTGGCGGCACTGGCCGTGATTGGCGCGGTCAGCTTGATTTTGCAGAAGCATCCGATTCACAGCGCGCTGTCGCTGATCGTGGTCATGGTTGCGCTCGCGGGACTCTATCTGCTATTGGGCGCAGAATTCGTGGCCGCCGTGCAGATTATTGTTTATGGCGGCGCGATTATGGTGCTGTTTGTGTTCGTGATTATGCTCTTGAACGCGGGCGTGGAGGAGCACACCAGCATTTCCAAGATGGCGGGAGCGCCGGGGTTGCTCCTGGTCGTGGCACTAGCTGGCTTTGTGGCCGCGACGATCGCGAAGTCAACGGAGAGCGTGCAGGCCGCGCCGCAAACGGGAGAAATTGCTTCGACACTCGGAATTTCGAACATGATCTTCAAGGACTTCGTTTACCCGTTCGAGTTGACCTCGTTCCTGATTCTCGTCGCGGTGCTGGGAGCCACGGTGCTCGCGCAGCGGGAGAAAAGCTGAGATGGTACCCACGAACTATTACGTGATCCTGAGCGCGATCCTTTTCGGGCTGGGCGTGTTTGCGTTTATTTTCAAGCGCAACATCATCACGATTTTCATGTCCATTGAGCTGATGCTGAACGCGGTCAATCTGGCGTTTGTAGCGTTCAGCCAGGCGCTAGGAAAACTCGATGGGCAGGTTTTTGTGCTTTTCGTGATTGTCGTGGCGGCGTCGGAAGCGGCCGTGGGGCTGGGAATTATCATCTTGATTGCGCGCAACCGGCAGACACTGAACGTGGAACGCGTCGACCTGCTCAAACTCTAATGCCGAAATACCCGATGCTCGAATACCTGTGGATTGTTCCGCTGCTGCCGCTGCTGGGCTCGGCCGTGAATGGAATTTTTGGCGCGAAGTGGCCGAATAAGATTATCAATTGGGTGGCCATCGGCTCGACGGGGCTTTCTTTTCTTGGCGCGCTTGAAGCGGTCCGCGAGTTTTTCGAGTCGGGTAGGGTTCTCTTTCGCAAGGAATTCTTCACCTGGATCGCCACGGGCAATTTCCGCGCTGGTTTCGATCTGCAGATGGACCAACTCACGGTCGTGATGGTGCTGGTGGTGACCGGAGTCGGTTGGCTCATTCACATTTACGCGACCGGATACATGGCGCATGAAGGCGGCTACTACCGCTTCTTTTCCTACCTCAACCTGTTCATGTTTTTCATGCTCATCCTGGTGCTGGCGGCGAATTACGTGCTGCTGTTCGTTGGGTGGGAAGGCGTGGGGCTCTCCAGTTACTTGCTCATCGGATTTTATTTCCTGAGGAAATCTGCTGCGGATGCGGGGAAGAAAGCGTTCATCGTCAATCGCATCGGCGACTTCGGATTCATGCTGGGGATGTTCTTGCTGTTCAAGACTTTCGGGACCTTGGATTTCGTCCAGCTTTTCGCAAAGGCGGATCCTTGGCCTGCTGATGCGATGGGGCATCTTGGAACGTTCACGATCGCCTGCCTGCTGCTTTTCATGGGCGCGTGCGGAAAGTCAGCGCAGCTGCCGCTGTACGTTTGGCTGCCGGACGCCATGGAAGGGCCGACGCCGGTCAGCGCACTGATTCATGCGGCGACGATGGTGACCGCGGGCGTATACGTAGTGGCGCGCTCGCACATGCTCTTTTCGCGTGCGCCGACGGCGATGCTGGCGGTCGCCATCGTTGGCTGCGCGACGGCGTTCTTTGCTGCCACCATCGGCTTGGTGCAGACGGACATCAAGAAAGTTCTCGCGTACTCCACCGTCAGCCAGTTGGGCTACATGTTTCTCGCATGCGGCGTTGGCGCTTTTTCTGCGGGGATTTTCCACCTGATGACGCATGCGTTCTTCAAGGCGCTTCTTTTCCTAGCCGCTGGCAGCGTGATCCACGCCATGGGCGGCGAGCAGGACATGCTCCGCATGGGCGGTCTCAGCAAGAAGATTCGCTGGACGTACGTAACGATGCTGACGGCCACGCTGGCGATTGCAGGGTTCCCGCCATTCGCTGGATTCTTCAGCAAAGATTCGATCCTTTTAAGCGCTTTCCAGAATGAATATGGCGGCCGCAACGTCGGATACGTATTGTACGGATTCGGGCTGGTCACCGCGCTGCTGACGGCGTTCTACATGTTCCGGTTGATCTTCCTCACGTTTCACGGGAAGCAGCGCTACGACGAGCATCACGTTCACGTGCATGAGTCTCCGAACAACATGCTGGCGCCTCTGATGATACTGGCTCTGCTCTCGATTGTTGGCGGCTGGCTGGCCGCGCCTGCGTTCCTGCCGGGAGGAACGGATTATTTTGCGAAGTTCCTGCAACCTGTGTTCAGTCCCATTTACAGGTCTGCAGAATTTCGTGTACTCGAACCTCTCTCTGTTAGCGCCGAAGCCGAGGCGCACTCGCTTGAGCTTTGGCTTGCCGGCATCGCCGTCGTGGTTGCGCTTGCTGGAACCGTGGTTGCCTATTGGCTATATCGGAAGCGACCTGGAAAACCGGACGGACTCGCCAAGTCCATGAAGCCCGCGTACACCACACTGCTGAACAAGTACTACGTGGACGAGCTTTACGCTGCCGCGATCGTCAAACCGCTGCTGTGGATTTCGACCAATGTGCTCTGGAAAGCGGCTGATGTTGCCGGAATCGACGGCGCGGTGAACGGCATTGCCGAAGGCGCGACCGCCATCGGCGACGGAGTTCGCCATGCGCAATCCGGGAACACGCGCAGCTACGCGGTGTGGGTGGTGGTCGGGGCGCTGGTGGTGATGGCAGTCATCTTCTTCTGGCCATTCGGCGGAAAAGCAGTTGTCGGGATGGTGCACTGATGCTGCACGGCGGACACTTGCTTTCCGTGCTGATCTTCTTCCCTGCCGTGGGGGCGCTGGCGCTGTTGCTGCTGCGCGGAGACGATCACAAATTCATCCGAATTATTGCCCTGATCGTTTCGCTGGCCGAATTCTTGTTTTCGCTGCTGATGATCCGCGCAGTGCCGGTTGGCGCGGCTGGGTATCATCTTGAGGAATACCTCAAGTGGATCAACCAGCCGCCCATCCATTACCATTTGGGCGTTGATGGAATCAGTTTGTTCCTGATGATCCTGACGACGTTCCTGACGCCGATCTCCATTCTGGCATCCTGGAAAAGCATCGAGCACCGTGTGAAAGAATTTTTCGTGATGCTGCTGATGCTGGAAGTCGGCGTCGTGGGCGTGTTCCTCTCACTGGACCTTTTTCTTTTCTTTCTTTTCTGGGAAGTGATGCTGATTCCCATGGCATTTTTGATCGGCATTTGGGGGCATGAGCGGCGCGTATATGCGGCGGTGAAGTTCGTGCTGTACACCATGGCGGGATCGATCCTGATGCTGGTGGGGATCATCTGGCTGTACAACGCCACGGGAACATTCGATCTGCCGACGATTCAGACGCTGTTGCATACGCCGGCGTCGCAAGGCGGGCTGGAGCTCGCGCCAAGAACCGAGATGCTCCTCTTCTTGGCGTTCTTTCTCGCGTTCGCGATCAAGGTGCCGCTCTTCCCGCTGCATACCTGGCTGCCGGATGCGCACGTGGAGGCGCCCACGGCCGGCTCAGTGATGCTCGCAGGCGTGCTGCTGAAGATGGGCACGTACGGAATGATCCGCTTCTGCCTGCCCCTTTTCCCTGAGGCTTCGCGGCGTGCAGCAGGCTGGGTGGCGGTGCTGGCGATCATCGGGATTATTTATGGCGCGCTGGTGGCGATGGTGCAGCCAAACTTGAAAAAGCTGGTCGCGTATTCTTCCGTCAGCCACTTGGGCTTCGTGGTGCTGGGCATTTTCGCGTTTCATAACATTTCCATGCAGGGCGCGGTCTACCAGATGCTGGCGCACGGAATTTCGACGGGCGCGCTCTTCTTGTTGGTGGGCATGCTGTATGACCGGCGGCACACGTTTGAAATCAGCGAGTACGGCGGGCTGGCTACGCCGATGCCCAAGCTGGCGGCATTCTTTCTGTTTGTGGCGCTCTCGTCGCTGGGATTGCCGATGCTCAATGGGTTCGTCGGCGAATACCTGGTCCTGCTGGGCACGTATCAGCGGCACTGGGGCTGGGCTACCTGGGCCGCGCTCGGCGTGATTCTCTCTGCGTGCTACTTGCTGTGGTCGTACCAGCGGGTGTTCTTCGGCGAGATCACGCGTGAGAAAAACCGCACTCTTCCCGATGCCTCCGCGCGAGAGAAGTGGATTCTGGCGACCGTGGCGGTCGTCACATTGTGGATGGGCATCGGTTCGACGTTTATCACCAAGCGGACGGCGGCGGCGGCGCAAGACGTGATTGATCAAGTCGAACCACAACGGCCGTATGAAGCTGCGGCGCCGAACATTGTTGCACCGAATGTGCTTACGACAGATGGAGCCACGACGCGGGCTAAGCAAATTCCCTCAAGCGCGGCTACAAAAGTCGCTTTGACGGAAAGACTGGGAACCCGCTAGATGCTACCCCGCGTTATTGATGCGTATCGAGTGCTGCCGGAACTGGTGTGGTGCGGTTTCGGCGTGCTGGCGATGCTGATGCAGCCATTTGTGCGCAGCCGGCACTTTTTTACGTTTCTTGCGTTGATCGGCACACTGGCGGGAACGGGCGCGGCGGTGACTTCGGCAATGCATGCGGGCCCGGGCTTCGACGGGCTGGTGCAGTCGGATTCGTTCAGTTTCTTCTTCCGGCTGCTCGTGGGCACGGTGGGGTTTCTGGTGGTGCTGGCGGCGGGGCCGTACCTGGAGCGGGAGCGGCTTCCCGCCGCGGAATTTTACGCGCTGCTGCTGTTTGCCACGGCGGGGATGGGGGTGCTGGCTTCGGCGCAGGAGCTGCTGACCGCATTCATCGGACTCGAAATGAGTTCGATCTCCAGCTATGTCCTGGCGGGCTACCGCCGCGATTCACTGAAGTCCAGCGAATCGGCGATGAAATATTTTCTGCTGGGCTCGTTTGCGACGGCTTTTTTTCTTTACGGGATTGCGCTGGTGTACGGCGCGAGCGGAACGACCAAGCTGACCGGGATGGGCTCCGAAGAGCTTTTCCATAGCACGTATTTCGAGCTTGGACTGGCGATGATTTTGATAGGCCTCGGCTTCAAAGTAGCTGCGGCGCCGTTCCAGGTGTGGACGCCGGACGTTTACGAAGGTGCGCCCACGCCGGTGACGGCGCTGTTTTCCGCGGGACCGAAGGCGGCGGCGTTTGCGCTACTGCTGCGCATTTTTGCGACGGTGCCTGCTGCCACGCATTTCTGGTTCTGGGCTTTCTGGGCGCTCGCGGCGCTGACGATGTTTGCCGGCAACTTGGGCGCACTGGTACAGACGAACGTCAAGCGCTTGCTGGCGTACAGCTCGATCGCGCACGCCGGCTATATCCTGGTGGCTTTTGCGGCAGTCACGTTCATGGCGCGCGATGGAGCGGCGGAGGCGGGGCCGGCGTATGCGGCGGTGCTCTTTTATTTGCTGAGCTACGCACTGGTGAAGCTGGGGGCGTTCACGATCGTTTCGCAACTGGGCGGCACGGGCGAAAAGAATCTTTCACTGGACGACTACGCGGGGCTTTCGCAGCGTCAACCATGGATTGCGGCGGCGCTCAGCGTGTACTTGCTCTCGCTGCTCGGGTTGCCGGTGACGGCGGGATTTTTTGGCAAGTTCTACATCTTCAAGGCCGCAGTGAATTCGCACCTGCTGTGGCTCGCCGTGCTGATGGCGATTAACAGCATAATCGGGGCTTACTACTACCTGCGCGTGATCGTGGTGATGTACATGCGCGAGTCCAGCGCGGAAGCCGCGGCGGCTCCCCACGTGGGATTTCCGCTAACCGTTAATTTTGTTTTGGCGTTCACAGTGGCGGGCACGCTGTACTTTGGACTGTTCCCCAACCAGGTGCTGAACTTCATTCTGCAGCCGACACTGCTCGGGCGCTAGACTGTACGGCAAGAACACCGCTGTATACCGCTGTGTCGGACTTCATCCTTTTTGCAGTGTTGGGGAGCCGGGGCGCATCTTGCTGCGCCCCTACAAACAGGAGTGCCTACCGCCGTACCCCAGGGCATTTTGTATGAATGTCCAAAAAACAAAGGGCTTACAGAATTTGCAATTCGTAAGTGATTGATTCTAAAAGATATGTTTTCGACTATTTCAGGACCATTGCGCGCAGATGGCAAAGTGCCAGAGAAGAAAGCGGGACGCTAAGGAGCGCGCGGCCATCAAAAGCACGGTGGAAAATGAAAAGGCGCCGCCTTTTCCAATTTTCGGAGTAATCCCCAAGAGAGAGTTTACGAGATACGTGGGGGAAGTCCAGAAGAATTTGTGAGGGCTTCGGGAACGAGTTCGAGGGTGGAACGCGCACGAAAATGAAAATGGCCCGGAGGCCTGGGCCGCCGGGCCGTTTGGAATGCCTTTTCAGGGCCTTAGATCTTCACGAAGATGATAACCAGGGTGAACAGCGCGAGAGTCTCGACGAACACCAGGCCGAGAATCATGGCCGCGCGGATGGCCGCTGCCGCTCCTGGGTTGCGGGCCATGCCTTCGCAGGCCGCCGAAGCGATGCGGCCTTGCCCTAGCGCGCCGCCAAAGGCCGCCAGCGCCATGCCGAAGCCTGCCGCAATAGCCATGAGACCCTTGCCTCCGGCTGCCGCAGCTCCTGTTTCCTGCGCGAACGCGGACGGAGCAATCAACATCACCGCCGCGAACGCCACCAACACCATCATCCACTTCTTCATCACTTCCTCCTTGTGAATCACCGCCAGGAGGTGGTTCCCGGACACCGTGCAGCCGGGCTCACACTGGAACGGCACAACAGACTTGGCCTAAGAAAAACGCAAGCAAACGCCTAGTGCTCTTCCCCCGTGGCGATTCCCAAATACACGGAAGGGAGCACCGTAAATATATAGGTCTGAATGATCGCCACAAAAACATGCAGACCAATAAACGCGAGCGGAATAAGGGCAGGAAAAACAGCCAGCACAATTCCGAGAACCGGGGTCTTGTGCCATCCCCAAAGCGTGGGGGCAATCAGGAGGCTCAAAAAGATCGAGTACAAAAGATCGCTAGCAAAAATGTTAGCCCACAGACGGACAGTGAGCGAGAGCACACGAGCGCAGGTGCTGATGATCTCGACGGGAAAGATAAGCGGGGAAAGCAGTGGAACGGGGCCCGCGAAATGCTTGACGTAGGCAATACGGCCGTGATGCCGGATTCCCTGCCAATTGAAATATATGAACGTAAGAATCGCGCACGCCAAGGGGACGCTGACGTTGGCGGTCGGCGCCGCGAAAAGCGGGAAAACACTGAAAAGATTGGCCAGCAGGATGAATACGGAAATCGAGCCGACCCAGGGCACGTATCGCAACCCTTCGTGCCCGACATTTTCTTCCAGCAAATCCTTGATCCCAAACCCAAGCGGATTGGTAAGCAACAATTCCGCGACTTGCTGAAAGGCGCCAGGGCGCTCCACGGAAAGGCGAGAGCGAAGCAAAAGCGCCAATAACGTACCAACAATCAACACGAAGAATCCCATCACAACATGTTCCGGGATGGGAGTTTCGGGATTCTCGGATGCGATGTGAAACCACGAGAGCAACGCCAGGGCAAAATGGCCTAGATAGTGGTTCACCAGTTGCGTCAGTCCGGTAACGTGTTCGGTCATTCGCTAATCCGCAGAATGCAAGATTTCGTACACACTCGCCGCGATTGTTGCGGCTCCCAAAGCGCACAAACCCACAACCATACTTACAAGGGGAACTCTCAGATAAATAAAAATAACATACACGGCGAGGGCTATCAACCCGTAGCGAAAGAGCATGCCGAAATAGCTGAGGAGAGGGACGGCAGGCTTTTTCTTTTCGGCTTGGGCGGTGGAGGCTGCGACCAGGGTGTCCAGACCGCGCCGGAGCCAGCGAAAATTGAGCCAGGAGAGCGCCGCGCCGATTGCAAGACCCGCACCCCACAAGCGATCGCGAAGCGCGGCAACCAGAATAGCGGCCATCAAGCCAACAAGGAGCGTCAGCCAGGAGATGCGCCGCTCTGTGACGGCAGCGGGCGAAGAATCATCTGCGCTTGATGCCATCGCCGCTTCCTCCGAGCCGCCGGAGAACGTCGCGCACGCCAGCATAGAAACCAATGCCACCGAGCACGAGAAGGAAAAGCGGCTTGGTATGAAGCCAGCGGTCGAGAAAATAGCCGAGGAGGCCGCCGACAACCACGGCTGAAACGAGGACGAGGGGCAGCTCCATGGCAATGGCGGCCTGCTTGGAAATGTCTTTTGCTTTCTCACGCACGGGAGAGGTTGATTCGGAGTTTTCCGGCTTATTGTCCGAAGGCATATTGGGCGAGCCGCGTGAACGGCTCAGGATACAACCCCGCGGCGAGGGTGACAAACACTGCGACGGTGAGCGCCACGATCTGCGCGCTGGTCATGATGGGACGGGGGGCTTCGCCGGGCTGCTTGAGCCAGGCGTGCACGACGATGCGAAAATAGTAGTAAAGCGCAGGGACGATATACAGAACGGCAAAGACCGCGAGCACCGGATGATGCGTTTCGATCAGCGAAAGGAAAATAAAATACTTGCCCATGAAGCCGGCGGTGGGCGGAATACCGGCGAGCGAGAGCATGAAGATCAGCAGCAGGACAGCGGCGGCGGGGCTGCGCTGGTAGAGACCGTTCAGGTCCTCGAGTTCCTCGCCGATGAGCCCCTTTTGGCGAAGCACAATGATGACCGCGAATGCGCCCGCGGTCATGAACACATACGACAGCAAGTAGAAGGCGATGCCGGTAAAAGCAGTTTTGTTCCACGCCACCAGGCCGAGCAGGATGTAGCCGACGTGGGAGATCGAGGAGTAAGCGAGCAGGCGCTTTACGTTCGTTTGGGTCAGCGCAGCAAGATTGCCCCAGGTGAGCGAAGCAACGGCAACGCCGGCGATTAAGTACATCCATTGTTCCTGGGAAGTTTTTTGCGCGGGAGTAAAAACGGAAATGAACAGCCGCAGAAGCAGCGCAAAACTCGCGGTTTTGGAGGCCACGCTGACGTAGGCAGTGACAGGCGTCGGCGCGCCCTCATAAACGTCAGGGGCCCATTGATGAAAAGGTACGGCGGCAATTTTGAAGAATAGCCCGACGGCAACGAGAACAAACGCGAGTATGGGGAGAAGCTGGAGAGTGAGAGGGTCGAAGTTCAACGCAATGGGGAGTTGTCTTGCCAGCAGGTCGTGCATCTGCTGGCCCTGCGCTCCCGGGAGACGGCTGAGCGCAACAACGTGCACCAGATTTTCGCGGCGCGCCAGCGCTGAGGTGATGTTTCCAAGGTTCGTTGCGCCGCTCAGGCCGTATAGAATCGAAAAACCATAGGCCAAAATTCCGGAGCTGAAGGCGCCGAGCAGGACATATTTCAGGGCGGCCTCGTTCGAACGTTTTTCGCGGCGCAAGAAACCAGTGAGCACGTAGAAGCTGAGAGCCATGGTCTCCAAGCCGAGGAACAGGACGATCAAGTCTATCCCGGAGGCCATGAGCATCATGCCCACGCAGGCAAACAGAAGGAGCGCGTAGTATTCGCCCTCTTGTTCCCTTTCGATGTCCAGGAATTTCACGGATAGCAAAATCACAAGCGCGGTGGCGGCAAGAAAAAGAATCGAGAAGAAAAGAAAGAACGGATCGACTACGACGGAATCGTGGAATCCGGAGAATTCGCCTCGGGCGACGACTGCGGCACGAAGCCTCCACAGCGTAAAGGCGCTGAACAAAGTGCCCGCCAGCGCGAGGCCGGCGTTAATGTATTTTTCCTTCTGCTCGATCCAGAAATCGATTATCAGGATGCCCAGGCCGAAGAGAACGAGCTCGATCTCCGGAAGGATGACGGCGCCGTCGCCCCGAAGATAGCTGACAATCGAATTGATAATCGAGATGTTCATGCGGGCGGGCTATTTCGTCTCCGCCATAGCGGCCGGGAGTTCCGGTGGAGGCAATTTCGCATGCTCGGCCTGGTAGAAACCGGGATTCACCTGCTCGACAATTTTCTGCACGGGCTTTTCGATGAGGGTGAAGAACGGCTTTGGGTAGATGCCGATCCAGAAAGCGAGAATCACGAGCGGCACGAGCGTGGCGTACTCGCGCAGGTTCAAGTCCGGCAAATCTTCATTGGCGAATTGCGTGACCGGGCCGAACATCACGCGCTGATAGAGCCAGAGCAAATACGCCGCGCCAAGCACGACGCCCAGCGAACCCCAGGCGGCCCAGGCTTTGCTCACCTGAAATGCGCCCTGCAGAATCGTGAACTCTCCGATGAAGCCGTTGAGAAGGGGCATACCGAGGGAGCTGAGGCTGACGATCAGGTAGATGGCGGCGAAATTGGGCATGGGCGTCGCGAGGCCACCGAACTCCGAAATCAAGCGCGTGTGACGCCGCTCGTAGAGCACGCCGACGATCAAGAAGAGCGCGCCCGTGGAAATGCCGTGGTTGATCTGCTGGAGCACGCTGCCGGAAAGGCCGTTCGGCGTGAGCGCAAAAATTCCCAGGGTGCAAAAGCCAAGATGGCTGACCGAGCTGTAGGCGATGAGGCGCTTCATGTCCTTCTGCATGAGGCAAACGAGCGCGCCATAAATGATGCCGATCAGGGAGAGCACGATGACGATCTGGATGATCTTGTGGCGCAGGAGCGGATCAGCCGGAAGCAATGGCAGCGAAAAGCGAATGAATCCGTAGGTGCCCATTTTCAGCAAGACGCCGGCGAGGATGACGGAACCGGCCGTGGGAGCTTCGGTGTGCGCATCGGGGAGCCAGGTGTGGAACGGGAAC
>Ga0209159_1000753_pt1 | contig 27401 bp, 23 predicted proteins | sample GraSoiAngelo_144_FD_185901 | JGI IMG/M metagenome (GOLD analysis project Ga0209159, IMG submission 185901) | Grasslands soil microbial communities from the Angelo Coastal Reserve, California, USA - 14_1009_02_40cm (SPAdes) (version 2) | ecosystem: Environmental > Terrestrial > Soil > Grasslands ...
TTGCAATCCACCTCCGAAGACTCCAGCAATATCTCCACCCTGAGATCGACGCTGCCAAAGTCACGAAGATGTTCCGGAGACAACGTGTCCTCAGCCCCAGGGGAGTGTCTGAGACAGTCTCTGAGGCACACCGGCTCTGGGCGTCAGAGATCGCGGCTGCCAAGGGGGTTACCGAGGCGGGAGCATCAGAGCTGGCTATCAGGAATGTCACGACAAGGTTCGAGGAGGATATCGAGCGATTGGACGCGGCGCTCAAGGTCTACCAGCAGGAAGGTACAACTCTAAAGCGCGGCGAGGTCAACCAGGACAACTACCGGATACGGCTATTCCACTTCGAGCAGGCTATCTCAAGCTTAGAATCGCTCGAGGACAAGGAGCACAGGGAGATCGCCGAGGCCCTAATCCTCTCCCAGGCGATCCCGGGTGTCACCTATGGGCTCTACACGAGCGAGAGAGGATCGGGAGGAATACTGACCATCCAGTGCACCCTTAGGCCCATCAACCCCGGCGAGAGACACGTATCTGTAACCGGCCAAGCCAGTTCGACGATGATGGGCCAGACATCGGTGCCTGACGACTCGGTCATCCAGAGCGCCCAGAACGCCGTCGAGGCAGTCAGATCCTGGCTCTGGTCGAAGATACGGGTCAACCTGGCCAAGTACCACGTCCATTTCCAGATCAGAAGCATACTTGAAGGCGCGCCGGGGGCAGGGGTCTCGGGACCTAGCGCTGGATACGCGATGCTCAACGCGCTGATCTCTGAACTCTCGAATACTCCGATAACGCAGTCCAAAGTGATGACCGGGTCTATCGGGCTCAAGATGGATGTAGGACCAGTGGGTGGGCTGGGAGGAAGGGGAAGAGAAGCCGGCAAGCTCGTCGGGATACTGAAGGCCGAGAAGGTGAAGATAACCGACCTGCTTGTTCCAGAGTCGAACCACCGGAGCGCGCCGGACGAGATGAAGATGGTCCAGGACGAGGGCATCAGCGTCCACCCTATTACAAACGCTCAAGATGGCTGGCCGATACTCTTCTCGATGACCAGTGAGGAGCTGGCCAGGAAGGTACGGGGAGCGCTCCTGGACCGAGAGTCGCTTGTCGACATCGAGTCCACTTCTTCAAGGGTCCTCGGACAGGGCTAGTTCTAGGCCTGCTGAATATTTCCATGTCTGAAAGATCACAATTCCTAGGATTCATGAGAAAGCGAACAGCCCTGATCCGTCATTCACAGGGAACGAGAAAGGGTCAAGCTGGGACTTCCGACTCGTAGTGCCTCGGCCTTGATTCTTTCTGCAATCTCGACACTAGCCCGTTTCTGAGCCTGCCGCGTCTCCGCGCCAATATGGGATGTCACGACCGTAGTTCCGTCAGGAAGGTTCACGAGTTCTTTCTCCCATTCGTCGGCCGGTGGCTCCATGTGAAATACGTCCAATCCCGCGCCTGCCAGATGTCCCTCTTTCAATACTCTGAGTAGGGCGGCTCCTTCGACTATATCTCCCCTCGAAGTGTTGATCAGATGTGATCCCTTTCGCATCATTCTCAGCCTCGCCTCGTCGAGGAGATGGTGGGTCTGGGGAGAGTATGGGACGTGGATTGTGACGATGTCAGAGCGTCGGAGGAGGTCATCTATCGAGTCCGTTATTTCATAGCTGAGGCCCGGGACTCCACGCGGCCGTATGACGTCATAGCCTAGAACCTCCGCCTGGAATCCCACGGTTAGGATACGGGAGACTTCGTTGCCGATCCGGCCGGCCCGTCCGATGACACCGATCTTCTTCGACTGTAGCTCCTCGCCCATCAGCCGGTTCTTTATCCAGCGCCCTTCTTTCATGCTCCGATCTGCAAAGGGAATACTGCGCAGGAGAGAGAGCATCAAGCCCACAGTCAGCTCTGCTACACTCGTTGTGGGCGCACCGGGCGTGTTGAGGACAGTGACACCCTTCTCCTTTGCGGCGTGCAGGTCGATGTTGTCGAGGCCCACACCGACTCGCCCGACTATCTTCAGCCGCGACGCGTTGATGAGCGACGAGTCCACTTTCGTTCTTCCCCGGACAATCAGGACATCATACTGACCGATCATGCTGGCGAGCTTCGCCTTGTCCAGTCCGGGCTGATTGTTGACGGTGAAGCCTGCTGATGTGAGAATCTTGATCCCCTCGTCGTCGATAGGATCTGAGATCAGCACTCTCAATTCTTGGTCAACGGCCTGAAACAGTTTTTGACGGAGCTTGAACTGATACTGGTTTCAGCTTCTTCAATAGAGCCTGGGCTGCGATTGTCACGGGGTCCCAGACGGGCGCGAGAGGAGGCGAGTAACAGGTCTCAATCTCAGCAAACTCTTGAACCGTTAGTCCAAGTTGGGCTGCCATGGACGCGAAGTTCGCTCGCAGTGTCGCTCCCTCCTCCCCGACGAGCTGTGCGCCTAGAAGTTTTCCGTTGCTCGGATTGGCGAGAAGCTTGACCGTTAGGTCCTTGCCACCAGGGTAGTACGACAGACGCGTGGATCCCGTTATTCTGACTGAGAGGGGGTTCATTCCGATTTTCTCAGCCATTGAGATTGTTGGGCCGAGGGTCGCGACCTCAAGGCCGAAAAGTTTCACCGTTGTTACACCCGTTGAGCCAGGATATCGTGCCTCGCCTCCGGCGGCATTTATGCCTGCGACCATCGACTGTCTCACCGCTGTTGTGGCGAGCTGGAAGAAGACATGTCTGCGCGTGATGAGGTCAAAGGTCTCGATGCAGTCGCCTGCGGCATAGATGTTCTTGGCTGACGTGGCCATTCTATCGTCTGTTCTAATTCCGCCTGACTCTCCGAGTTGAATGCCAGCGTCCTTCGCGAGTTCCGTATTGGGTCGAACCCTGACGGCAATAACCACCGCGTCGACATCATGCGTTCGACCCGAGATTCGAACTCCCACCACCCTTTCTTTATCCCCGAGGATCTCCTCTAAGCTAGACTGCAAATGATATTCAATCCCGTGTTCTTGGCCCTTTTCTCTAACAATTGACGCCATGTCAGGATCGAGGATGACCGGGAGAATCTCAGGCACTATCTCCGCCTGAATCACGGCAACTCCCCGGAGTAGCAGGGCCTCTGCCATCTCGGAGCCGGTGAGACCCGCGCCGATTATCGCCACCTTCTTCGCCATCGCCTCTCCAAGGTAGTCTGCGAGATGCTCCACATCGTCCATTGTTCTGATCGTGAAGACTCCTCTGAGATCGGAGCCGGGAACGGAGAGGTTCGTGGGATGGGCACCGGTGGTGAGGATGAGGCTGTCGTAGGTCAGCTGATCGGCGAGGCGATCCTCGCCGTCTAGTTCGACTAGGTGGCGTTCCGAGTGGATCTTGGTCGCTGTGAGCCCGAGTCTAAGGTGTATCCTGTTTGTGTGCTCGTAAAAGTCCTCGTCGTATCCTATTAGCGACCTCAGGTTAGGAACGACCCCGCTGAACGCGTAGGGAAGACCGCATCTCGAATACTCAGGAAGGGTCTCCGATCCTACAATAGTGATCTCGGCGGTCCGGTCCGTCTTTCTAGCATAGAACGCGGCCGTCGTGCCCGAGACGCCGCATCCGATTATCACGATCCTTCTGACCATGATGCCCGCTCCACCGAACGTTCTCCGATAACCGTTTCTCTCAGCGTACACCCTAATCGGTAAGAAGAGCTAGTTTAATCTGGCAGGCTGAAGCAACAGAATCCGAGGATTTGCCTTGAAAGCAAGCATGGATCCCTTTCTGAAGAATGGAAAAGGACTCCTACTCGCCTACGACCAGGGCTTCGAGCATGGCCCCTCGACCGACTTTAACGAGAAGAACATCGACCCTAACTACATACTGGACATCGCGCTCAAAGGACAATTCACAGGGGTCGTCTTCCACAAAGGAATTGCCGAGAAATACTACACCGGCAAGATTCCTCTCATAATCAAGCTGAACGGCAAGACAAGCCTGCCCAAGGGAGAACCGATATCATCGCAGGTCTGCAGTGTGGAAGAGGCACTCAGCCTCGGCGCAAAGGGAGTAGGCTACACGATCTACCTTGGTAGTTCTCACGAGAATATCATGTTGCAAGAGTTTGGCGAGATACAGGAAGACGCGCATGAGGAAGGAGTCCCCGCTATTGCTTGGGTCTATCCAAGGGGCGAGGCTGTGAAGAACGATACGGCTCCAGAGATTGTCTCGTATGCTGCTAGAGCGGGACTTGAGATCGGAGCGGACGCGGTCAAGATCAAGTACACTGGAGACCCGACTAGTTTTGCATGGGCCGTCAAGTCGGCAGGGCTTGCCAAGGTCTTCATGTCGGGTGGGCCCAAAGCGCCTACTGACGAGACATTCCTAAACCAGGTCAAGGGGGCAATGGATGGTGGGGCTACTGGTCTGGCTGTGGGTAGGAACGTCTGGCAGCATGCGAATCCGCTTAAGATGGCGAGCGCACTTCGAGAGATCATATTCAACGGCAGAGAAGTGCATCACGCACTCAACATGGTCGTCGCACAATAGCTATTCACGCTAAAGAGTCCTCCTTGTTCGTCAACTGGCTTCCGGGGTGGGTCTGATCAAGCCATTGCGGGGGTCTCTGCTTGTTGTCAACTTCAAGACCTATCTCGAAGCGACCGGCAAACGAGCCATTGATCTAGCTAAATCTGCAGAAAAAGCAGCCAGAGACAGTGGAGTCTCAGTCATTGTGGCTCCACAGTTCACAGACATCAAACCAGTATCCGAGAATGTCGACATCACAGTGTTTAGTCAACATTTGGACCCTGTCAAGCCCGGAGCTTACACGGGACGAATTCTCGCTGAGGCAGTAAAATCGGCAGGCGCTGAGGGCTCGCTCCTCAACCACTCTGAACGACGCATCGGCACGGTCGAGATCAACTCTTGCGTGGAGAGATGCGAGGAAGCTGACCTCTACTCGCTGGTTTGTGCCGATACGGCACAGGCGGGTGTTGAGATAGCACGAGTAAAGCCGAACATTATTGCCGTGGAACCGCCAGACCTTATCGGGACGGGAATCTCGGTCTCAAAAGCTCGGCCCGAACTCATCACGGACAGTCTTCAAAGAATCAGATCGGTCAACTCGACAGTAAAGGTCCTCTGCGGAGCCGGAATAACCACCTCGGAGGACGTTTCGAAGGCGATCCAGCTAGGAACCGAAGGAGTCCTTGTCGCGAGCAGCGTAGTCAAGAGCAAGAACCCCGACATTGTACTCTCAGACATGGCCAATGCGATTGTTAACGCAAAGTAAAGAATTTGCAGAGCGGAGCCTAAATAGCGCGAAACCGGTTTTGGACTGAGCCCTCAGCATGTCGATTGGACAAAGAGAGCCAGACGCAAGGCTCCTGAACATCTTCGCCTATGGCTCGGTCGTTTCAACATACATACTCATACTGATCGGTGGCTACGTGACGACCAGTAATTCTGGCCTCGGCTGTGGGGAGTCATGGCCATCGTGCAACGGGGCAATCTTCCCCTCCCTGAACAATCCCGCGCAAGTGATCGAGTTCTCGCATCGAATATTCAACCTCGTCGTGGCATTCTTCGTTATAGGTACAGCTCTATTGGCCTGGACTAGATATCGACCAGCACACAATGTTGTTTTGTTTTCCACGGCCAGCTTCGTGGGCCTGTTCGCCCAAGTAATTCTGGGAATGGTAACCGTAACTTCGGAGCTCAACCCACTTGTCAGTGCAGCACACCTGGGTCTTGCCTCAGCTGTCCTAGCTTTGGTCGTTGTGAATGCCGTGATGGTCTGGAACCTGCGTTCCGTTCCGGTCGAGTTTCAGCGATAGTTATGCGAATTATGCGCAGTTATAGCTAGTGCGCAACCCTTTAAAAAAGAAACTTCCTCGCACAGAGCCAGAGCGACGCCTGAATGGCCATCGCCAACATGCAGGTTCAGTTTGACGACCTCTTTTGGCTGTTCACTTACCTGGCCGTTCTAGTATCAGTCATCGTTTTCGGTCTGATGGCATATTTCATCGTCAAGTACAGAGAAAAACCAACTTCTAGTGAGCCAGATGACGCGCCCATCCTAGGCAGACTGCCGGTTCCTAGAGGACACGCAAGAACGGTGATAATCACCGTTTCGTTGTCCACAATAATTCTCGGGGTCTTGGTAATTGGCAGCTTCGGCTCAATTGACTCTATCCTTTCCACTCCACCACCCTGCAATATCCCGATTTACACCTACACCACCTACAATTGCAGTGTTCTCGTTACAGGGCATCGTTTCTATTGGGAGTTTACCTATCCCGGCTACACTAACAAATCAATTATCGGGGGGCCGGGTTGCCATGATGCGAAGTGTCTCTTCGTCATACCGATGGGCTACGATATCCGTCTCAACGTCACCAGCGCCGACGTCTTTCACAATTTTGGAGTAATAGCCTTCAAGGTCAAGGCAGACGCGTATCCTGGGCACATCAACAACATCTGGTTCAACGCAGGCACGCCGGGGAATTACACGATCCAGTGCTACGAACTATGCGGCTCTGGACACGCGACTATGATCGCAACCCTGGATGTAATGCCATTGTGTCTAGCTGTGATAACACCCACATCACCACCCTGTTTTCAACAATGGTACAATAGTACAATAGTGCACTAGAATGGCCGAACAACTCGCAACCATTGCGAAGCGTTGGCTCTATACAACCAACCACAAAGACATTGGCGTACTGTACATCGTTACTTCTCTATTCTTCTTCGTCGCCGCGGGCCTTCTCGCACTGACCATGAGGTCACAGCTCTCGGTTCCCGACAACAGCGTTCTCACAGCTGAGATCTTCAACCAATTCGTAACTGTCCATGGTCTACTAATGATCTTCTGGGTTCTCTCCCCCTTCGCTTTTGGCTTCGCGAACTATATTATTCCGCTTCAGATCGGGGCGAGGGACCTCGCATTTCCGCGGCTTAACGCGATGAGCTACTGGTTCTACTTGTTCAGCGGGGTGATGATCATTCTGAGCTTCTTCTTTGGTGCAGCCCCAGACCTTGGATGGACGCTATACTCGCCGCAGACCTCATTCGAGTTCACACCAACTATCGGTCTGAACCTCGGTGCCGGTGGGCTGATTCTGATCGTTGTCTCGATTACAATGAGCTCCGTCAATTTTCTAGTTACAATGTTCAAGATGCGAGCCCCGGGTCTCAAGCTAAGTCGAATGTCTCTATTTCCCTGGTCCATCCTTGTTACGATCTTCATGATGCTCTATGCCTTCCCATCGTTTCTGGCTGCAGTTCTCCTGCTGTACGTCGATAGAGCATTCGGCACCTTCTACTTCTCCTCAATCCAAGGTGGATCCCTACTTTGGGACAATGTCTTCTGGTTCTTCGGCCATCCAGAAGTCTACATCGTGCTGTTTCCTGCACTCGGCATAATTGCCGACGTCATTCCCACCTTCGCTAGGCGCCCGCTTTATGGAACAAAGTATGTTATCGGAGCACTGATAGCTGCTGCCATTATTAGCTTCATTGTCTGGGGCCACCACATGTTCTTGACCGGATATGGAGTTATCACGGATAAGCTATACACTGTCACCACCGTCGCTGTCTCACTCCCCTTTGACGTAATCGTAATCGCCCTGATCGAGACACTCGCTTTGGCGAAGCTTAGACTCAAGGCTGCGGCTCTCTTCACCTTAGGCGCAGTTGCATTATTCATAATCGGGGGCATCACGGGTGTTTATCTCGCCTCCGTCGCACTGGACTACGCGCTGCGAGGAACCTACTTTGTCGTCGCCCACTTCCACTACATAATGGTGGGCGGTAGCATAATGGGGCTAATCGGAGGCCTCTACTACTGGTTCCCCAAGATCACGGGAAGAATGTACAATGAGAGCATGGCGAAGATCCACTTTGTCTTCTCCTTTATCGGGTTCAACATCCTATACTTTCCCATGTTCCTGCTCTTGGACATGCCTAGAAGAATTGCCACTTACACGCCGGATACAGGATGGGGACTGTTGAACGTCACGGCTACAGTTGGAGGCTTCATCTTTGGAGGGGCTCAGTTGCTATTATTCTATAATCTGTATAGAAGCCTACGATCAGGTCCTCCGTCTGGACCGAATCCTTGGAATGGCTGGACGCTGGAATGGGCGCTTCCCTCGCCTCCGCCTGCTCATGATTTTGATACTATTCCGACATTTTCCGATGATGGGACAATCCACTTCAGGGGCAGCGTCGGTCTTCCTAACGGATCATCACAATTGGATGGAATTGGCGAGCCCAACGGTTCGAGGGCCGGACATGGATACTCTGCCCTCCACGCTGAAGGGTTGAGCCCCTGGCCGATTCTCATGGGGTTATCAGCGTTCATCTTCTTTCTGGGGCTCACTATCGGGAAGCCGGCTAATCCTCAACCGGTCAGCTATCAGCCGTTCTGGCCTCTGATTGTAGACGGTGTTATTCTGGGCCTCATTTCGCTCGTCGGCTATAGCAGGGAGAGGTTCACAGTTCATGAGGAGAGCCGTGTAGAGAGCTGGCCTTTCACCCAAGTTCCGAACATGAAACTTGGAATCTGGACCTTTCTCGGGGCAGAGGTAATCTTCTTCGGAGTCCTTATCGGCGCATACTTTTTCGTAAGAACCAGCGCCGCCACATGGCCGATTCCGGGAACGGTATTCGACATTCGCAACGGCTTGGCGATGACATTCGTGTTGATAACCAGCAGCTTGACCGCAATAATGGCTCTAGCCTCTGCCCGGGCCGGCAATCGGAATGGGATAATCGTAAGCCTTACGGGAACTCTGGCACTAGGTGCCGCCTTCCTCTACATCAAAGCCGGCGAATGGTTCGCGCTCGGAGATGAGAGAATCTTCAACAATTATCCCCTGCCCGCGACAAGTTACTTCATCACTACTGGCACTCATGGAGTCCACGTTTTTGCAGGCATGTGCATGGCAGTATACCTGCTCGCCAATGCAGTAAAAGGCAAATACGTTAACGGAGATCACGCCACGCTCGAACACTTCGGACTCTATTGGCACTTCGTGGACATAGTCTGGGTCTTCCTATTCCCGCTGTTCTACTTGATCTAAGGTTGACGGCGTTGAACACAAACTATCTTTATCTCATCATCTTCGCGGTGTTGATAGGCGAGACGGATATCGAAGTAAATCTCTCGACGATCCTCAAGACCCTCAATATTCTCTCAGATACTAACTACGTCACTGTTCTACTTGGAATCGCTGCGACAAAGGCCATTCTGATCGCTATGTTCTACCAGCATCTCAGATACGAACCGAGATCTCTTTCAACATGGGTAATACTCGGAATAGTAATTGCCTCTATCCTCATGAGTCTAAGCTTCGTGCAACTGACATATCATAGCTTTCATGTCACCTCGTAGTGAGCGCTCATGACTATGCCGCTTGACTACAGCTGAGAATTTCTGGCCGGCTGGAATTGTTTCCTCTTCATCGCTCAAGAATCACCGCGTTGATGACCGCAGCCGCCGGTGGCATGCTCGTCTTGGGCTCGCTACTATGGTACCAAGTTGTTTTGGGAAGCTCGGTCATAGGGACCGAAGACGCTGGACGTCTCGAAGCGGCCGCCTACGTGACACTTGCTCTCGTCTCCGTAGGCCTGGTGTTGGCCTTCATTGGGATCACGCATCACCTGCGTCGAATGCAGTCGGAGAGTGGTTTGGCGAGCAGGGGGTCGTCTATGACCCGGCTCTCATCAATCATGTCAGAGGGCCGATCTGCCAAAATATTCGCGCTTGCCGCGCTGAGTTATGGATTGTTCTTCGGAGTCGTATCAAACGCCTTAGTTTTCCAACCAGGCTTATTCTTCTCTGATGTCTACGGGGTCAGGGTGCCTTCGGTCGTGCCTGTACTGTGTTGCGGTACTTTCGGTCAAATGCCTCAACTTGTTGTCTACGTCACTCAACAATTCGCAATTCTAATCATTCCACTGGATCTTATCCTTGTATTCACGTTGTCTTGGCTCGTTGGGCTCAATGCCGCAGTCTCAACATACGCGTATGCCTGTCTACCAGCAAAGGCCGACGGGAGATGGATCGGGGGACTCGGAGCATTCGTTGGACTCTTTACGGTATGTCCGACATGTGCTGGGTTCTTTCTTCTAGCAACGGCCGGCCTTACCGGGGCGGCTTCTCTCGCTCTGACACTGTCTTCACTCCAAGCCATCTTCATCGCGATCGGTATTCCAATTCTTGCGATCACCCCGATTCTGACTTCGCGTCGAATATGTCTTACCGAGGAGTTACTTGGAAAGTCCCACTTACAGTAACGGTACCGATAACGGTCTGAACCCCCAAACCCCGAACGTCTTGAACGAGGAAATCATCTTACCGGAAGAGTGAATAAACCTCGCCAGGACAGAGAACTCTAAGATCAGCCGCCAGCGATTTCTGAAGTATTATGCCCAGGCTAACGGGAAAGAGAGAGTCGAAGACGTTGTTGCAGACCTTAAGGTTGGCAAGGTCAACATCTACATCACCGCATCAAATCTGATGGAGTTTCTACGAAAGAAGGAGAGCGCTCCAAACACACTCCAAAGTGCGAGGTCTGGACTTTTGTCTTTGAGTGGGAACAAAGCTACTGATGAGGATCATTATCACGCCTGACCCCAATACTGTTGCAACATACCCCACGAGAGTTTGCCCCCAGGTAAGGAATGGAAGCGCGCCTGCCAGATAGAAGACCCAGCAACTATCTCCAGAACCTTAGGAGCACTGATCTGATTTGACAAGTGGCGGAATCATCCCTTTCCTTGCTGTTTGATAGGTATCACCGATTGATTTGGTTTGTTGTGTTTCGGTGGAACATGCAGTGAAAACTTGAACGAAAGGAGGAGAACCCAAAAAATGGGGAAGTTTGTTGGCCTGTACACCAAATCTATGAAAGTGGAGCTCTGGGCATCCCGTAGGGTCCTATGTAGGCGTAGAGCTTCACCGTGTTGCTGTCTATCCAGACGGGTTGGGCGTAGATGCGCTGACTATTGATGTCTCCAGCCCAAAGGTGAATGACCCTTGGATCACCGTATCCTCCCATCCTTATCGTTGCCTGATTTAGTGGCACATAGATCGTTATCCAGAAGCCTCTTGTGGTCTGGGTGTAGTTCAAACCGTCGAAAGTAATGGTCACGCTGAGGGTCGTTCCGGACGGGACTATTGGGGAGTTCACTGATGGCAAAAAGTCGAACTGGTCACCTACATGCAACCTACTCGTGTCCAAAACGGCGTATGAATACGCATACCCGTTGACAACGACGCTACCCGCACGCTGGACATACTCGAAGGACCCTTGTACGGGATTGTCATAGTAGATTGGCTGGAAGGCGTAGGTAACGGTGGGTCGATGCGCAAATGCCCACGTCGTTCCTAACATGAGGAATGCAACGATCACAACGATGATTTTCCAAAATGCGTTCATAGCAATCACTGTGTCGATTTAGCCCGTGCCTTGGAACAATGGGTATTGGTCAGTGAAGGCAGACTGGTGAGGATATCCCGCCCAGAAATTGTTCTCCCAGAAATGCCCTTCGTTATATGCTGCATACTGCCATGTCTGTTGCGGCCAACAGCATCGGTCTGCGCCGGACATTAGTCCCTGGGCGAAGTTCCAGTACCATGCTGCTTGAGCGTAGCTCGGACAGCCTCCGCCGTTAAGGGCTTGCTTAAAGGTATAGTCGGTATACTGGCAGCCATTGCACTGATTTAGTTGACCGGTCACCTGGTAAACGTCGTAGCTTCCTCCGAGTGTTACACCGTTCATATCAACAGAGACCCCGATGGTTCCCTGTGGCATATCGCTCCAATATCCTGACGGAGAATTGGAAAGTATGTCCGTCGAGCCTTGGATAAGGAGGGCACCCTCAACTACCATCGAAGGACCATTGCCATCGCCCAAACCACCCGTGTCTTCACACCAATCGCCTTGTGCGTTGATTTCACCTTGTTCGAGCACGACTTCATTGTTGCAATTGCCGTTGTATCCTAAATTCGATAGATTGCATTGAGTGAGATAAGTTCCGAAATAGTACCACGTGTTTAGCTGGACGTAGACGTTCCCGCCTCGTTGGGAGTTGCTCGTCGAATCGAAGTTCACTTGAGCTCCATTTTGTGCTGAGAAGCCGCCTGGAAGACTGGTATCGCCGAATGCGCGAGGAGTAATACCTACAATCAAGAAACCCATGAATGCAAAGGCGATCCCCGCAATCTTTAGAACGAGCCTCATTTCAACTCGCCTCTTTTCTCTGTTTGATTGACATCGCATTTGTATTTTCAACACAATTACTCGCTACCGATTCTTAAACAACCATGGAGCGATGTACTGGTACAATCCTTCATATCACAAGTAAACACATGATGGCGATTGTGTTCGGAAGTAATTCTTAGAACACCAGATGCTTAAATTTGCGAATGTTGTTAACGAGGCATCAGTAATTTATTCTCGTTGTGATCTCATGACAAAAGAGAGACGGGATTGCATCGACGTGATAATGCGAAGGCCTCACATTAGCGGAATCCGGAGCAACTAAGAACACAATTAATGTACCTAGCCAATCTCAATTCCCGCTCGGCAAGACGATACATCACTCCCTTGTCGCAGAAGGACTATTTTCGCCTTGCACTAAGGCTATTTTTCGGATGGCTACTGAGTCTGAAAGCAACACTGTGGAGGCCCAAAAAAAGGTGAGTCGAGTTGCACGCATTTGCTCTCATATTTGCTCAAAAGAAAACCGTATAGTTCAAAAAGTCGTTGACATTCCTCAGCAAAAGCAACTTGAAGAAAAATTCTGTTCTTGGATCCGTATTCCGAATTTCATGGCCAAATTCTCTCATGTCGGCACTCGTATTCTCCGGGAAGATGTCTATGAGCTCACGTCGGATCCGATCCAGAGATTGTAATAACGATCTACCTCTCTGAGTCAACATGTATTTGGGAGGACCACCATTCATAAGTACGAGGCAAAGATAGTCCTTCTGGGCCAAAGGATTGATGTAGTGTTTCGCCAAATGCGAATTAAGATTCGCCCTGTACATGAGTTGTGTTCTTGTTGGTTCAGATTCTGCAAGTGTAAGTATTTCAAACAGTACATCGATGCAATCGCGCCTGCCCTTTCCCATAGGCTCACAACTGAGAGAGTTCTGTGCGCGTAAAACACCTTTTATGGCATTTAAACCTCAAGTGTACAAATAGTTACATTAGAATGCATCTTGATCATTTGTATTAGAAATGCCATGAAACATTCTCCTATTACTCTGTTCCGTGGGCAGATTGCCCGTCGAAGCCCCGCTTCGGGGCCTTATACTGTATAATTAGAGGAGTGTCCGTGAGCAAAGTAACGTCTGCGGGGAAATTTGTTTCGCCCCGAATGGATGGCGCGAGAACACCAGAATTCCATCTGGAGGACAGCTTATGATAGACTAATAAGATAGTCCTTCAATGAACTGTTTCAAAGCTGAACGAGCGAAGCTCTTAGCCTCGATCTCCATCCAATCATCACCATACTTCTCAGGGTCAATTGTTCCATACGCCAACAGGTACGATCTTCCCCGAAAGACTCCCGAAGGATAGATCAAATATTGCCAGTAATGAAAGAGCTCTTCCAAGAGTCCTAACTCCGGATCGCTCTTCCCAAACTCTCGTACTATCTGTACGCCTTTTTCTTCGAAGATAATCTGAGTACTCACGCTCGTTCATCAGGGCCCCCCGTAGGACCCGAGGGAGAGCTTACTGCTAAACTCAAGGAGCTTGAGGACAACGGTGTAGAGCTTGTCACTAACGAAGAATATGGCCGACGGAAAGAGGAGTTGAAGATAACAGCGCATGAGATGGAGAACGACATCGGGAACCCAGCATTTCGGGTTCTACAAATCTTAGAGCATGTTAGAAAGCCGAGAGAGAAATTAGTTACTAATCTGCTACCGAAGTCTAAAGGCGCCGAGCCACTTTCGAAGGACGGGGATAAGATGCTGGGGATGCTGACCATCACACCGATGAAGCTGAAGGACATATCGGATAAAAGCGGCGTGCATGGGCACAACAACTTTGGCACCCTTCGAGCCGTGCAGGAACTGGCGAGTGCCGAGAAAGCCGAGAAGCTTGGGCGAGGGATGTACACCAGGAAAAAGAGCGCACGTGGACGAGAAGGAGCGACAAGATAGCGACCTCCTTCTGAGAAAAAGCGACAACCCCGAAAAATGTGGTCGTCTCAGATTGTCGATTTCGCCGCGAGAGATCGCCAGACTCTCCAGGATGACTGTTAGTGAGTTACAGATCGAAATAGGGCAAGCGGTCTATGCAGCGTTTGTTTTTCCGCACAAGCCGAGATTAGGGACGAACTCTCTGAAATCCCCCGTTTCAGATATATTTATCTAAAAGGGGTGTAATATCCAATATCACTAGGTGCTCTATCGGGAGGACCATCCGAATAGATCCTCTAAATCGAGATTTATTCAGAAGAATACTGTTCGATCGAGCTTTGATACATTCCGAATCTGCTCTACAACGGTCTCTGCGGTTCAACATAGCGATGCAGGAGTGTGCCTACGGTGAAAAAAGTGTGGAATCCCGGCTCGTAGTTTTTGACCGAAGGGGTCTACTGAACTACTATTTCACCGTGCATCCAAATGTGATCAGCACAGAAGTAGTAGTACGTTCCCTTTGTATTGAAAGTGTACTGGTACGTTTTGCCGCCGCTGTTGATCTGGCCTGAGTCGAAAGTCGGCAAACCCGCAGCGTTAGTCGTTGGGCAAGCAGTGGCGCCCGCCCCACCAAGACCACTCACCGTGCTTGGGTCGCAGCTCGTAACAGTGTGCTGTACTCCGCCGGTGTTCGTCCATTCGACTGTAGTGCCATTTGTTATGGTCACAATTGAATTTCCAGTCGAGTCCTTGAATCCGCAGTCAGGCGGACTTGCGCTTTGTAGACAAGTCGGATTCCCATCATAGATGGTTATCCTCGCGCCTATTGTCTTCCCCGGGCCCGTCGGGAGCGTGAGTATGTAAACCCCCACTCCGACTACTACAAGTATAGCGATGATTATGACCGCTAGAACCATAGTCCTGCTCTTTGGCTTCGGTGCTTCAGTCGCTTTCGGTGCTTGTTCCAATTTTCTCTCTAGCGCGCGCCCACGATCTTTTGCTATAAAGGTTGTTTTAGCATCTACATACAGTTCGACCGTTAGTTTCCGTGTTAACCACAACCGATTAAATAGCGGTGGCTGGCCAAGGACAGAAGATCTCGACGGACGGATATCGAAAAATGAGCAAACTCCCCTCTTCATTTCAGGAGTGGCGTGACCCGATCGAAAAGACGATCAATAGGACTCTGCAGACGAATTTCGATAAACGCGAGGCAAATCAGATCATCAAGTACATGTTCAGGACTGGGGGAAAACGATGCAGACCACTACTCGTCGTCTTGTCGAATGAGGCTCTCGGAGGAGACCCCCGAAATGCTCTTGAGGCTGCAGCTGCGGTCGAGATAATTCACGCCGCGACTCTAGTTTTCGACGATTTAATTGACAGGGATCAGGTTCGAAGAGGTGCCCCGACGATCCATATGGCCTTCAGCAACGAGAAGGCCCTAACTTCGGGCCTCTTTCTCGCGTCGAAGGGAGTGCAACTGTTGTCGAACTACAAGGATCCAGAAATAATGCGAATGATTGGCACCACGCTGGTGGACATCAGTAAGGGGGAATTGTTAGATATTCTAGGTGACTTCAACGCTAGTGTGAGCGAGTGCGTTGCCATTGCGGATTTGAAGACCGCTTCTCTGTTTGGAACCGCGGCGGGAATCGGCGCCGTGATTGCTGGCGCTGATGGGAGGGACCTGGTTGGAATGCAAAAATTCGGGCGTTCCTCTGGGATGGCCTTCCAAGTCCAGGATGACATTCTCGACTTTACAGACGGTTCTGACGAGCCGATGCTGAAGGCTCCGAACATTGTCACATCCCATTGTCTTCACGAAGCACCTCGCTCTATCAGCAACTCCAAGCTACTGGAATCGAACGGTAATGCAACTAATAGACAGGTTCTGCGTATACTGAAAAAGGCTGGATCAATGGAGTTTGCGAAGACAAAGGCCAAAGAGTATGCGGGGGCCGCGAAAGATGCGCTTGACAAGGTCAAGCGGTTAGAGAAGCGGAAGATTCTAGATGACTATGCGGACTATCTGTGGAGACGGACCGAGTAGTAGCTGAATAGTTACTACCTCAAACGTTTATAATCCGTCAGACCCGCGATTCCGAAAACAGCCGGAGCCAGGCAAGACCGTGGTTGCTCAGGGGATACCCGAGGAAACCGGTTATATCCTCTTCCTCTTCGCGGCAACGATTCTACTCGTTGTTGTCGTCAGGATGGTGATCAGTCCGAGGGATCCAAGACCAACGCCTGAGAAGAGAGCCCCGTTCGAGTCCGGTCAAATATCCGCGGGTCCCGGGAGAACCCGGTTCATAATACAGTACTATCCGTACATTCTGATGTTCGTGGTCTACGATGTAATTGCAATGTTTCTGTTTGCGTGGGCTCTAAACCTCAGAGCGCTGGGAGCTACAGGAACCGTTCCCGTGCTGATCTTCATGGTGGTCGCCCTTCCACCATTGGCGTATGCGCTTCATCTCGCTAATCAGCGGGAGAACTGGTAGGAGACCGTCTTGGGCAACCCGATCATCGACCTTTTGACCAGTACCTACTTTCTCGAGATTGCAGTATTCCCAGGACTGCTCTCTATTGCCATACTTGGAGCGTTGCTCGGGTGGCTGGAGAGGAAGCTGACGGCGAGGGTCCAGTTGAGAGTCGGGCCTCTCTACGCGAGCCCGGCTGGCGGAATCCTCCAGATGTTCGCGGACATAATCAAGCTACTATTCAAAGAGCTCACAATCCCAGACGGGGCTGATAGATTTTTCTTCATCATGTCCCCTGTGACTGCGCTCATTATTGGCGCTGCCCTGCTTGGCCTCATTCCCTTCGCGCCCGGAATTCAGATAGCGAACATAGAGGTTGGATTGCCAGTTTTCCTCGCTATCGTGACTCTGTCTCCCACCATTGTACTACTTGCGGGTTGGAGTGCTAACAGCAAGTTTCCCTTCATTGGGGGTCTCCGAGCACTCTTCCAGCAGACCGCCTACGAGATTCCACTGTGGCTCTCGACCCTAGGAGTCGTTATTGTAACGGGATCCCTTAGCCTAACAGGAATAATTGATTATCAGCGGAACAATGGCTGGCTCATCATCCCCCAGCTCCTAGGAGCCTTCCTCTTCATCGTCACCTCGACAGCTGAGATGGAGCGGTTACCGTTCGACCTCCCCGAGGCTGAGTCGGAGATAATGATGGGTTGGCAGGCCGAGTATCCGGGACCTCTGTTCATGCTAGTTCAGGGTCCGGCTTTCGTGAAGCTCTACGCGTTTTCGGCCCTCTTCACGACCATTTATCTCGGAGGATACCTCGGGCCCGTGCCGATACCACCGATAGTCTGGTTCTTCCTCAAAACGATCCTAATTATCGCGCTTATCATGCTCTTTAGATCCACCTTCCCAAGAGTTCGACTAGATCAACTGCTGCGCCAGGGTTGGACAACCCTTCTCACACTCTCCATTGCCAACATCATAATCGCATACTTCCTTGTCGTGGGAATACCAGCGATCTGATGAGACATGACAGATCTCACATTTCTCGCTCTGGCAACAGTGACTGTCGCCAGCTCGATCCTCGCCCTTGAGGCAAGAGACTTAGTCTACGGGGCAGCGGCTCTGGGGATCGCGTTCCTCGGAATGGCAGGACTCTTCTTCCTCCTCGACGCCTCCTATGTCGGAGCGTTCCAGATCGCAGTCTACATCGGAGCAGTAGTCGTTCTGATCCTGTTCACTGTCATGCTCGTCGGCCCACAGCTCGGCGAGCCTCCTCTCGAACTCAAGAGACTCTCCCTACTGGCCGCCATCCTGCTATCGCTACTTCTGGGAACCGCGGGAGCCGTGTCAAGCGCGTCCGCCTTCCCCGGACCCGACAACTGCGGCTCTGGCTGCGACCTTGTCGGTCTGAGCAGCGCGCTGATCAACCAGTATGGAGTCCAGTTGGAATTCCTCTCCCTCGTTCTCGCCGCCGCTGTCATCGGCGCTCTGACATTGGCCAAGACGGAAAGGAAGACCCAGTAATGGAGCCGCTAACAAGCTTCTTCGCAGTTTCAGTCATCCTGCTCGGGATTGGGATCTACGGACTCACGACGAAGAGGAATGCTATCCGAATACTCTTCTCAGTCGAACTGATTTACAACGCCGCAAATCTGAACATCATAGCATTCGCCAGACTACGTAATCCTCCAATTGTCACCGGACAGGTTCTAGTGCTCTTCACGATAGCACTAGCCGCGATGGAAGCGTCGGTAGGCCTGGCCATCATCATGCTTGTATCAAGACTAAACGTCGACATCGACCTCCGCAAGCTAACTCGCCTGAGAGGTTAGAGAATCGTGACCTTCCTGCTCATAGGCGCGATAGTCGTACCTCTAATCAGCGTCCCCGTCGTATTCCTGTCCTCATCACTTCTAAGACAGAAGACCGGTTATGTCGCTTCCGCCATCTCACTGATATCGCTCGCAACGCTTATCGCAGCAGGAGCGAGCGCATCCGCGTCTCCCAATGGACTCTACACTGAGTCATATTCCTGGTCGCCCATCGGGACCTTTGGTTTACGGATCGACAACCTCAGCTTGCCGATACTAGTGACCATCGCGCTGATGGTTACACTGATTGCGGTATTCTCTGTTCCCTACATGCGGCAGAGAATCGGCGACGATGCTGGGCGGTACGGCCTCTACTACAGCCTCTACATGCTATACTCCCTCGGCATGCTGGGCACAGTTCTCGCGACGAACCTAATCGAATTCTACCTCTTCTTCGAGATAATGCTCGTCCCATCCTTCTTCCTGATAGCCGAATGGGGCTATGGAGAGCGCGACAAGATCTCACTTACCTACTTCATCTGGACCCATATCGGAGCCCTAGTCCTACTGGTCGGAATTCTAGTCACAGGATTTCTTGCTGGAAGCACAGACATGGATTCCATAGTCAACAACCTCGCCACAAATCCCTCATTGAGCTCGACGACCGTCAAACTGGCAGTTGTCGGCGCGATGTGCTTTGGGCTCTTTGTCAAGATCGCTCAGTTCGGCCTCCACGCGTGGCTGCCTTCCGCCTACGCAGAGGCACCGACTCCCATTAGTGCGCTCTTGTCGTCAGCTATGACTGGGATTGGGGGTTATGCAGTAGTCCGCATTGTGATGACCATCTATCCTTCTGCGTTTCAGACGCTTTCTCCAATCTTTGCAGGCTGGGCTCTCGTCACGATGTTCTATGGTAGCGCGATGGCACTCGTCCAAGATGATGTCAAACGACTTCTAGCCTACTCCAGTATGAGCCAGATGGGGTACATCTTGTTCGGACTAGCTACATTCACATCATTCGGTATCTCGGGCTCGATGTTCCAGTACGTCAGCAACGCGACTGCCAAAGGGATACTCTTCATCGTTGTCGGCGCGATAATGCTGCAGTTTCACGGAGAGAGGAGCATGAGCAAGATGGGTGGGCTCGCGGGCAAGATGCCGATAACCGCAACAGCCGCCTTTATCGGGTCATTGGCCCTCATGGGATTTCCAACAACAAACGGCTTCTTCTCCGAGTTCCTCCTATTCCAGGGAGGGTTCATCCGTGCAACAAGTCCGTTCTCCGATTACAGAGTAATTGTTGCAGTGCTGGGAGTAGTTGCTACTGCGTTCACAGCGGGTTACTCGCTTCTGGCTCTGCGCAAGATATTCTTTGGGCCATCAAGCGCAGACTCGGCGGGTGTCAAGGAAGCACCCTGGACGATCACTGTCCCGCTAATGGTGCTGGCCATTGTAACAATTGCACTTGGCATCTATCCGACACCGGTAATCAGCAGATTCGTAACATTCGGACAGTCGATTGTAGGTGGCTGAGAATTGACCTACATTCCGTGGCTCATCTGGACCCTGCCCTTGGCAGGGGCGCTTCTAACACCTGTCTTTGCCAGGATTCACTCGCTATTACGCGACTATGCCGCCGTTGGCTTCTCGCTGGCAGCGGCCGCCGTTGCGACGTTCACTGCATTTGGTGTTCCTCGGGGCGACTACGAGATCTCTTGGGTGCCGCAGCTCAGTCTCAGTGCAGGGGTCCTTGTAGATCCTCTGAGCATGTTCCTCGTCAATATCGTCGCCTGGATCAGCTTTCTGATCATGGTCTACAGTCTCCAGTACATGAAGGGAGAGTTTGGGCTCACTCGTTACTGGTTTTTTATGAACCTCTTCATCGGCAACATGCTGCTACTCGTCCTTGCGGACAATCTGCTGATGATGTTCTTCGGTTGGGAGGGAGTCGGACTCTGCTCCTACGCATTGATCGGCCACTTCTACCATGACGAACCCGAGCGTTGGGTCGGGACCACGGGCGACGCTGCACTCGGAGTTCCACAGGCTTACTCGCCTAGTCATGCTGGCATGAAGGCCTTCATTATGACAAGAATTGGAGACATCGCGCTTCTGATAGCGATCTTCCTGATCTTCGCGACCTCCAACCCTAGGACCTTCAACTATGTCGAACTTGCATCACAACTCGGTAAGACAGGCTCTTGGGCGTCAATCCTCTCGGGGCTCGGTCTACTAGTTCCTACAGCATTACTCTTCTTTGGAGGCCCAATTGGAAAGTCTGCCCAATTCCCCCTTCAGGAGTGGCTTCCCGACGCGATGGCGGGACCCAGCTCAGTTTCGGCTCTGATTCACGCCGCAACTATGGTGAAAGCAGGCGTCTTTCTTGTGGGACGGATGGGTCCGATCTTCTTCCTCGCCCTTCTGCAGTTCAACCAGGTAACTCCCTTCTTCGGTACGGTAGCCTGGATAGGTGCCTTCACGGCGTTTCTCGCGGCAACCCAGGCGACAGTCGCCAGAGAGATCAAGAAGGTTCTCGCCTATTCTACAGTTTCACAGATAGGGTACATGATGATGGGGCTGGGAATCGCCGGTCTGAGCGCGAATTTCATAGCCGGATACTCAGCCAGCTTGCTCCAGCTGATGAGCCATGCGATATTCAAAGCGTCACTCTTCCTCGCCGCCGGATGGGTAATTCACGCGACCGAGACTCGCTTCATGGACCAGATGGGCGGACTTGCAAAGGCGATGAGGCTCACTTCAGTTGCGATGCTGCTTGCCGGACTCTCGCTGATGGGGATCCCACCTTTCAGCGGATTCTGGACAAAGGACGCGATCCTGTCCGCGAGCTTCCAGAGCAGCCAGTACATTCTCTACGCGATCGGACTGGGCACCGTTCTGCTCACGGCTTTCTACACCACAAGGATGCTGGGGATCACATTTGCAGGAAAACCGAGCAATCATCTTGAGGAACTCCAGAAGGAGGAGAACCATACCCAAGAAGCGGGACTAGTCATGCTAGCGCCATATCTGGCTCTGGCTATCGCAAGTCTCGCGCTCGGTCTGCTCTATCCCTTCTACAGTGGACCCTTAACCAACTACCTAACGGGCACGTTTCAATCTCTACCCGCTGGTCTGCCTGTAGGATCAGTGCCCGGTTTCTCTACGACCGAAATTATTCTGCTCGCTGCAAGCACAGGGATGGCTGCGGTCGGACTAGCCCTCGGATACTTTCGCTATTTCCGTAAACCCTACGAGGCTCCGACGCAGATGAGAGGTTTGCGGAGCTTTCTATGGCATCGGTTGTACATCGACGCAATCTACTATAGAGTATTCGTAGGAGGGCTCACGTGGGCAAGCCGCGGAATCTACAGATACATTGAGCAGGGCATCTGGGATCGGCTGAGCCCGACCATTGCCCGCGACATTATCGACTACACTTCCGCTAGCGGGACTCTGGATTCGACAGTCGTGGACAGAGGCGTAAACGACGTTGCTACAGCAGGCTCACGGTTGAGCAACCTGCTACGCCGGTTCCAGAGCGGAGTAACTGAACAGTACGTGATAGTGTTCGCCATCGGAATCGTGCTTCTCCTCGTCTACATGATCATCGTCATTGGAGCCCGCTAAGCATTGCTCGGACTCCTTACCCTCATCATCTTCCTCCCCGTGGTCATGGCGATTCCCACACTCCTGCTCGGGAAGAAGAGAACCGGGATCGCCAAGATAATCGGGATCGGAACAACAGTCGTCGTATTTCTAATCTCAATCGTAATCGTTGCCCTATTCCAGTATGGCTCGCCAGGTTTTCAGTTCACTGATACTGCAAGTTGGGCGAGCACTTTTGGGCTAGACTACATCGTCGGAATCGATGGTATAAGTCTCCCATTGCTGATAATCGCAACCTTTCTCTGTTTGCTAGCCGCGGCAGGGTCCCGAGATCTCATCAGCCTCCGGGAACCAGAATACTATGCACTGTTTCTTCTCTTCGAAACAGGAATCATAGGAGTCTTCACATCCCTCAACCTGATTCTGTTCTATGTGTTCTGGGAAGTCGTCTTGATCCCGATGTTCTTCTTCATCGGAATTTGGGGAGGACCCAGACGAAAGTATGCATCCCTAAAGTTCCTCATCTTTACATACGCGGGAAGCGCCATTATGCTGTTCGGATTCGTGGCCGTCTACGCATGGACCGGAGCTACGGGTTCACCTTCCTTCGACTATACCGTGCTGATCACTCGGACAGTCTCTCTAGCGATGCCTCTGCAGGTCGTAGCCTCTCTCGCGACTTTTGTCGGCTTCGCGGTCAAGCTTCCAATATTCCCTCTCCACACGTGGCTTCCTGATGCTCATGTCGAGGCTCCGGCACCGGTCAGCGTTCTCCTCGCCGGCCTTTTGTTGAAAATGGGTGGGTATGGGTTAATCAGATACAATCTTCTGATGTTTCCAGCTGCGGACAAGTTCCTCTGGCCGGCGTACACGGCGATTGGTCTCATCACGATGATTTACGGTGCATCCGTGGCCTTCGTCGCGCAGGATCTAAAACGAATGATCGCCATGACGAGTGTAAATCACATGGGCTATGTTCTTCTGGGAACTTTCACGCTAGGTTCGCTCGGGGTCTCTGCCGCCGTGTTTCAAATGTTCGCTCACGGACTTGCTGTAGGAATGCTCTTTTTGATGTCGGGATACATACACGAGCACACTGGTACTCGCAACATAAACGAGCTCAGAGGGTTGAGAGGAAAGATGCCTACTACCACTGCGCTACTCATCTTTGGGTCTATGGCAGCGATGGCCGTGCCCGGCTTTGCTAACTTCATCAGCGAGTATCAGATCATCCAAGGAGCTCTCAGCGTCACCTATCTATATGGCCTAGCAATACTCGCACCGGCTCTCACGGTCGGCTACTTTCTGTGGATGTTGAGGCGGGTTGCCATGACCCCGCCAATAGGTCCTAAGAACGAGTTGAGCACACGACCTCTGTTGATCCTCACTGCGTTTCTTGTCCCATTGCTGGTCTTCGGTGTCTATCCCCTGCCTTTGCTGGCAAGTGCAATTAGGCCCACGGTTGATCACGCTCTATCCGTTCTCTTCCCTGGAGGAAGTTAGATGTCGAATCTCTGGCTCCTGACGCCATTTGTGAGCATAGCGGTATTCGGACTGCTAGTGGCCCCCGTCGGTCTAATTGGAAGAGGCAAATCGCCAATCGGCGTAGCGGGCTACGCGGGACTTGCAGGCCTGGTTATCGCCATGGTCTCGACCATATGGCTAGGTTTTCGAGGCGGGCCTTCAGTTTCCTTCGGAGGGTTCGAGGTGGATCTGTTCACATATTTCTTCACTGGGGTTCTTGTACTTGTCTCTCTCTTCGTCGCCATCTCATCATTCGACTACATGAAGGGGGACCCCAACACTGCTCCTTACTTTGGTCTTCTACTCCTATCAACGCTTGGAATGATAGTCCTCGCCGCTTCAATGGACCTGATTCTTCTCTACGTCGGTTGGGAGCTAATGAGTGTGCCTACCTACGCCCTTACTGCAATTCGGAAAAAGGATCCGAATTCGAACGAGGCTGCGATGAAATTCTTCGTACTCTCCGCTCTTTCATCAGCCCTGATCGTCTATGCCATATCTTTGACGTTTGGTGTAACCGGCTCGACAAATCTTGTTGCCATTGCCAGTTCACTCAGGACTATTGGTTCTGACACGAGGTCTTTCGCACTCATTGCTATCGTCCTTTTTGTGGCTGGTTTCGGGGTTAAGATGGCGGTCGTTCCATTTCACATGTGGATACCTGACGCGTTCGAGGGAGCCCCTACCACCGTCACTGCTCTACTTGCCTCCGGAGCGAAAATGGCTGCGTTCGCCGCAGCATTTCGTGTGTTCATCGTCGGAATATGGGCGATCAACGTTGACTTCTATTCGACCTTTGCCATAGTTGCTATCGCGACGATGACATTGGGCAATGTTGCAGCTCTCATGCAGAAGAGCTTCACTCGACTCCTCGCCTACTCCAGCATAGCCCAGGCTGGCTATGTCCTGATAGCACTGGCCACGCCGACAACCACAACCATGTCGCCGTTGGGCCTGGCCGGAGGGCTGTTTCAGGTTCTCAACTATTCGATAGTAAAGACTGGTGCCTTCATCGCGGCCGCCGCGGTGTCGACGAAACTGGCAGTGAACACCCTCGACTCGTTCAACGGGTTAGGGCGTAGAATGCCGCAGACAGCGTTCAACATCACAATATTCTTCCTCGCATTAGCCGGCGTGCCGCCCCTGAACGGGTTCTTCAGCAAGGTAATGCTCTTCACAGGTGCTGTATACTCTCCGTTCTCATGGGGCGGCTACCTGGCCGTTACTGCTTTGATTAACAGCGGTTTCAGTATGAGCTACTACGGCTGGATCATCAAGAGGATGTATTTCGACGACCCCGCAGATTCATCCAAGATCTATGAGCCGAAGGCTTACACTAGCGTCATGTGGATCGCGACTGTGTTAGTGTTCATAATCGGCATATATCCGGACCCGTGGATACGTCTAGTCCAAGGTCTCGCTGGTTCGCTTGTCGGTCTCCGAAACGCCTAGCTTTGCGTTGATTAAACCGACAGCATCTGTAATACCTGCTACCACTGCGTCTTTTCTGAAACCTCTCTCATCAGGGCCAAGAGCCAGCAGCACCGTTTGCACATCATAACCAAGGTCTCTGCCAGAAGTCTCACCCTTCTCCCTACTAGTGGTCAAATCGAAATCAAGAGCCAGCCTAGCTCGCACAAGCTCAAGGGTCTCTCCTCGAGAGGCCATCGCATTGGCACGGATTTCGATACCGGGTTCGTTCATGCCACTTATCGTAATCACACACTGCACTCCGTGCTCTTCTAGGAAACTTTGCGTACCCGCTTCGAACTCTGCCTGAGCAGTTTGAAGAGCTGACGGGTCCAAGTCTCTCTTCCACTCCTTTCCAATCATTGCGTGAGCTCGTGAGAGAAGAGCCGCATCCTCGACTATATGCCCAGCGTAAAAATCCTCGGTTTGATCAGCGGCCGGCGGACTTGAAAGGAGAACGGTTCCTCTGCCTATGATTTCCTGATGATTCTGTCGGATTATCTTGATTGGCATGGAAGATCAGATGTCCAGAACCATAGGTCTCTATTCACGTTTCTTTGGCAAAGGAATAGGAAAAACCTCCTGCCTCATACCAGGGTCGAGGTTTCTTCAGCTCCGGCAAATTTCTTGTTCTTTAACGTTCGCCATACGTGATTCGCTACCTTCGATGCTTCTGCCTCTTCCTTGATGTCTCCAATTAGTAATCGTCCGTTTCTGAACAGAGATATTGTGTAGGGTCCTTCTCGATAGACCAGCACAGAGTTCGTATTGGCAAGAATTCTTTCAGTAGGAATCATGGCAGAGATCTGGGAGAGATGAAGGTCTAGCGTTTCGGATGGCAAGACATTTGCGGTGTGTTCGCCGCAAAGCAAGGTGACCGTCGGCGAATCCTCCGGATTCTCGTCGCGGAACCTGCCACACACTGCACAGTCGTCCCTTCTCAAGAGCTTGGTGAAGAGGAAATCCGGCCCTCCCATATCGATTGTCATGAGGTGGTTCGTCAATAGCGTGGGTCTGCCGAGGAAGGATCGGAGAATCGTTTCAGCCCCGATAGAGCCAGCGAGACCGGTGATTGAAGGGCCCACTCCAAGCGTCTCGCAACTGTCTTCGAATCGGTCCATGACGTGAGGCATGAAGCATTCGAGGCACGGCGTTTGGGGAGGGTTCAGCAACGCCAAATGCGCCTGGTCAGAGACCGCGCTCGCGAATAGATATGGCGTTTCACTCTGAAGAGCAAAATTGTTCAGAACATACCGCGTACGAAAATTGTCCAGTCCATCGAAGATCAAATCTACATCTTTGAACAAATCGTCGACATTTCTGTCGGTAATAGTCTCCACGACAGTTTCGACGCTCAACCAGCTGCCAAAGTCTGAGAGTCTCCGGGAGAGCACATCTGCCTTGGGACGGAACAGATCCTCCCGAGATGCGCCATGGATCCTTTGAAGGTTTGAAGGCTCGACGATATCCTGGTCGACGAGTCTGATCCTTCCCACGCCAGATCTGGCGAGATAGTACGCGGCCGAGCTTCCGACACCGCCAACGCCTGCAACGGCTATGGTTCTTGCGCGAAGTTTCGCAAGTCCTTCTAACCCTACGCCAGGAAGGACGGCTTGTCTAGCATAGAATTCGGATGATTCATTCTCCATTTGTCTCTATATCGAATTCGTGATAGAAGTATCTTACCCGGAAGAATCTCGAGTCAGGGGAACTTTGGCGAAAGAGCACCTGCTGGACAGGCGTCTATGCAGGCCATGCATAGTATGCACTCTGAGTCGTTGAACTTTTTCCAGTCGAGATCCAGGATTGGAATCTGCATCGGGCATGCCGTTTCACACTCCTTGCAGTCCGAACACTTGATTGGGTCCCGGTGCATTCCGAGGAGGCTGTTCTTCTGAGTGACGGCCATGATTGCCCCTACGGGGCATATGTAACGGCACCAGAATCGGGGGATCCGCCATGCTGCATAGATGAATCCGATTAGGATTATTACGTTGAGCCATGTTAGGGCCGAGATCCCGCCTAGCCACTTCGATATATTGGCGAAGCTTAGATCAGATGCCTGCGCGGTTGCAAGGTATCTCCAGGACCCGGCGAAGATGGTCGGAAGGGTGCCGAAGAGCGTTCCATCAGGGGTTATCGCTACGAAGAGCCCATCGGCAAACTGTCCAAGGCTGGTCTTGTAGTCGCCGCCCGACCCGTAGTAGACTGCGAGCCCCAATGTTCCACTGATGAGGAATGTTATGGCGACTAGGACATACTTGAGACGAATCCAATAGAGATGCGCTCGTCTCTCCACAGCGTCGACTCGACCCTTGACGCTTGTGATTACGTCTTGTAGAAATCCAACTGGACAAATCCAGCCGCACATGAAACGACCGAGGA
>Ga0209159_1000758_pt1 | contig 27238 bp, 25 predicted proteins | sample GraSoiAngelo_144_FD_185901 | JGI IMG/M metagenome (GOLD analysis project Ga0209159, IMG submission 185901) | Grasslands soil microbial communities from the Angelo Coastal Reserve, California, USA - 14_1009_02_40cm (SPAdes) (version 2) | ecosystem: Environmental > Terrestrial > Soil > Grasslands ...
GGAGGACCGGCAACAGGTTGTAGTTCTGGAAGATGAAACCCATCTTCATGGCGCGGAAGTCCGTCTTCGCGTTGTCGTTGAGGGTCGAGAGCCGCTGGCCCGCGATCCACACCTCGCCGGACGTGAAGTCATCGATGCCGGAGAGGCAGTTCAGGAGGGTCGTCTTGCCGCAGCCGGAGGGGCCCATGATCGCGACCATCTCGCCCTTTCGGATGTCCACGTTCAGGCCGCGGAGGGCGTGGACCTCGACGCCGCCGCTGTCGTAGGTCTTCACGAGCTTGCGCGCGATGACGATCCGGTCCTCGACGCGCGGGGCCTTCGCCGGGGCGGGCACGGTACTGGGTACGGTCACCGTTTCCGAGGCCACGACATTCCTCCCCGACGGGTGCCCGTGCGAGGAAGCCCCCGTAAATATAGGTTTTGGGAAAGGCCGAGCCGCCTTCACAGGCGGAAGGAGGCCGCCAGTCGGGTGACGGCTCGAAGGCCCAGGGCTGCGAGCCCGATCACGAATCCGAGGAGGACGACGGCTTGGGCGCCCGCGGCGAATCCGCCAACGACCCGAGCCGCGACGACGACGGCTTGCGCCGCCAACCCTCCGAGGAACCCGCCGAGGGAGACGAGGAAGAAGATGCCGAGGGCCGCGAACGAGAAGGCGGACGGTTTCAGCTTCACCCGCGTCAGGACGGCGGTCGCGACGAACGAAGCGGCGATCGGGGCGGCGACCGGGAGGGCGAGGCTCTCGATCGCCAGGCGAGACGGCCGCGCGAGGTCGAGGATGACGAGAAACACGGCCGACATGCCGAGGCCGATCACCGCGAAACTGAGCATGAGCCCGCGGAAGTAGCTCCCGGGCGACTTCGCCGCGGTCAAGAGGATCCAGAGGTTCTCCCGCTCCGAGAAGGCCCAGTTCATCGTGAGGATTCCGAGGAGGAACGTGAGGGTCTGCGTGACGGTGATCGGGGCGATTTCGTTCGCCCTCGCGCCACCGAGGCTGGTCGGCACGATCACGAGGACGGCGAACAAGCCGACGAACACGACGCTCCCGTCCCGCCAGATCCGGACCAGATGGAAGCGCGTCATGAGCCCGGTGTCGCTGCCGCGGTCCGTCCGCAGGCGGATGCGGGTCGTCACGCCGCCGAGGCGCGCCATGATGCGCCGCTGCATCTCCATCCGCGAGCGGAAATCGACCTGGCCGAAGCCCGCGGTCAGCGTGGGCTTGAGGCCGTGGAAGATGTACGTCTTCGAGTAAGTCAGCCAGACGCCGGCGATGGTGACCAGGTAGGCGGCCGCGACCGCGACCTCGGGCAGGCTCGGCGGGGTCGCCCGCAGGACCGCGAGTCCGAGGGCCGCGAAGGCGATCGAAGGCAGCGGCAGTTCGTCGAATCGGATCGGCAATCCGGGGACAGCGACCCCGAGGGCGGGCAGCAACGAGAGGCCGATCACGGGGAGAGTCAAGAGGCGGACCGGGACCTTCGGGAATCGGATGCGGAGGATCACGAACACCTGGGCGGTCAGAAGGACGAAGGCGACGTAGAGGGCGAAGACCCCGAACAGCGGCGCCGCCGCGACGATGGACCGGCCTGCGGCGAGGACGATGGCGGCCGCCGCGAAGCCGGCGGCGAGGCCCGCCGCCGCGAGCAGGCTCACGAACTGGAAGGCCAGGTCCGCGATCAGGTACTCGCGCGGCCGCACGTCCGCGGTCAGGAAGAAATCGAACTCGGACACGTGGGCCGTGACGCCGGCACCGAGGGAGTAGAGGAGGCCGACGGAGAAGATCGTCGCGAGGGGTGCGCTCAACACGAGGATCGCGGCCTCGGCGTCCAGGGTCCGGAGGGACAGCCCGATCGCGTATCCGAACGCGTAGCCCTGTGGGAGGAAGATCAGGATCAGAGCGAGGTAGGCGAGGGGTCCGAAACGGCCGCGCAGGGCCGGTCCGAAGAAGAACCGCATCTTGTAGGTGAAGAGGGCGAGGGAGCGTCCCATGGCTAGCCCCGGCGGAACAAGCCGCGCCGCCGCGGGGCCTCGGCCTCGGGCGCGGTCGCCTCCTGCGTGAGCCGCAGGAAGATCTCTTCGAGGCTCGCGTGCTCCCCGGTGTCGACGGATGCACGCAACGACTCGAGGCTGCCCGTCGCGACGTTCCGGCCGTGGTTCACGATCGCGACGCGGTTGCAGAGCCTCTCCGCCGTGTCGAGCTGGTGGGTCGAGACGAGGACCGTCCCGCCCGCCCGGGCGATCCCCATGAGCCGTTCCTTCAGCAGGTGCTGCCCGGCCGGATCGATGCCGATCAGCGGCTCGTCGAGGATCAGGATCGATGGATTGTGGATGATTGCAGCCGCGAACGCCAGCTTCGCCTTCATCCCCTTCGACAAGGAGGCGATCGTCTCGTCCGCCTTCGGGCCCAGGTCGAGGATCGTCAGGAGCTCCCGCGTCCGCGTGGCGATGCGGTCCCGCGGCAGATTCCGGATCCGGCCGACGTAGCCGAGGAACTCGCTCGGGGTGAGGTACTCGGGGAGCGTCGGGGCTTCGGGCATGTATCCAATATCGGCCTTGTAGCTGACCGGGTCCACGAGGACATCGTGGTCCTTCACGCGGACGACGCCATAGTCGGGCCGCAGCAGGCCGACCAGGATCTTCAGGGTCGTCGTCTTGCCCGCGCCGTTCGGTCCGATCAGCCCGACGATCTCGCCCGCGCGGGCGTCGAGGAAGAGTCCTTGCAGGGCTGGCTTCCCTTCGTACGATTTCCAGAGCTGTTGCACGTCGATTGTGAGCGCCATGAGATCGTCCGCGAGAGTCGCCCGCGGCATTTGAAGGGTTGGATGGAAGGCCCAGGTCACACGCGTTTCTTGCCGAGCAGCGTCCGCAATCGGTCGGCCTTCGCCTTCATTCCTTCGCGGTCGTAGAACACGATGGCCTCTCCGAGGTCCTCGCGCCACCGGTCCTCATCATGGATCGCGCGGCGCAACTGGGCCTGGGCCTCCCAGGCCGCCGCGACGCCGGCCCAGTCCTCCGCAGCCCCGAGGACGTCTTGGGCCTTCGTGAACGTGACGAAGGCCAGGTCGAGCCGGCCCGTCTTGCCGTAGAGGGTCGCGAGGTTCAGGAACGCCCAGCCGCGGCCTTGGAGGGAGGCGCGGTCGTCCTTCCGATGGAACCGTTCGAGGGCGTCGAGGAGGAAGGCCTCGCCCCGCTCGCGGTCGTCCTGGTTCGCCGCGAACACGCCCGCGGCGAGGAGGGCCTGGGCGACGATGGCGGGATCCCCGCTCCCTTTCGCCTCGTGCAAGGCCTCGTCGATCGCCGCGCGGGCGTCGTCCCACCGGCGGAGCTCCATGAGCGCGTTGCCCGACCGCATGAGGGCGATCGCTCGCATCGCACGGGATTCCGGATCCTTGGTGGGACGGAGGGAAGAGAGGAGTTTCCTATACGTGTCGACGGCGTCCTGCCACCTTTGGTCGTGCTCTCTCTCGTGGCCTTCATGAAGTGCCCTTGCAAAGGCCTCGCGGGCGTCCGCCATCGGCGTGCCTATGTGGCCCTGCCGATTTCTCCCTTTGCTTGCCCGCTTAAGCGGGTCGCGCGATTCGCTCGACCGCAGCGAGGATCCGTTCGATCTCCGCGGGCCCGACCCCCGGATGCACAGGGAGCTCGAAGAGTCGCGGGATGACGTCCTCGGCCACGGGGCAGCGTCCTCGGATCCGGAGGTATCGTAGCGCCTTCTGTTGGTACAGGGGCATCGGATAGGAGGGTCGGGAACCGATTCCGTCCTCGGTGAGGAGCCGGACGATCTCGTCGCGGGAGATCGGGAATGAGTCCTCGCGCCGAACGATGTACTGGTAGTACGAGTGGACCATCCAGTTCCCTTCCGAGGGCGGGACGAGACCCTCGATCCCTTCGAGGCCTTTCGTCAAGGCGGCCGCGTTCGCACGGCGCTGCTTGACCCAGCCGTCGAGCTTCTGGAGCTGCACAAGCCCGATGGCCGCGGCAATTTCCGTCATGCGGTAATTGTAGCCGACGAGGACGTGCTGGTACTTCGAGGCTTGGCCATGATCCCGAAGGAGGCGGGCCTTCTCCGCGATCTCGTCATTGTCGGTGACGATCATGCCGCCTTCGCCCGTCGTCATGTTCTTCGTCGCGTAGAAGGAGAAACACGCCGTGTCACCGAGGTTGCCCGCTTTCTTCCCGTGGTATTCGGCGCCGTGGGCCTGAGCGGCGTCCTCGATGACCGCGATGCCGTGTTCCTTCGCCGAGTCGACGATCGGTTCCATCTCCGTCGTTTGGCCGTAAAGGTGGACCGGCATGATGGCCGAGGTTTTGCGGTTGATCGAGGTCGCCACTTTGCCTGGATCCAGGTTGTACAGGCTGCCGTCGACGTCGACGAAAGCCGGCTTGGCTCCGCAGAGGAGGACCGTCGATGCAGTCGCGAAGAACGTGAGCGGAGGGACGATGACTTCGGCTCCGTTTCCGATCGCGTAGGCGAGGAGGGCGATGTGCAAGGCCGCTGTGCCGTTGGCGACCGCGATTCCGTGCTTCCGGCCCAGGTCTCGCGCAAACGCGGCCTCGAAGGCCTTCACCTTCGGACCTTGGGCCAGCATCCCCGATGCGAGGACTTCCTTGACGGCGGCGAGTTCCTCCTCGCCGAGGATCGGCCGGGCAATCGGGATCATCGCCGCGCGAACGGACACGAGCTAATGAAAGTTCGTCGCTCGCTTGCGAGAACGGGAACCGGCCGTCCTCTTGGGACCGAGCCCCGGGAAGGCCCTTCCATCGCGCGCGCAACGCATTTTAGCATCGAGGGGCCTGCCGCATTCGCAGACCCAGCCGACGACCTTCGCCGGGATGCCTGCGACGAGAGCATGCGCTGGAACGTCCTTCGTGACCACCGCTCCCGCCGCGACCATCGCATACCGTCCGACTGTCAGGCCGCACAGAATCGTCGCATTTGCGCCAATGGAGGCTCCATCCTCGACTTTCGTTGGAACGATTTTCCAGTCGGGACTCACGGCCCGTGGGTAGGCGTCGTTCGTGAAGCACGCATGAGGTCCCACGAAGACACGGTTCCCGATCGTCACTCCCCGGTACAGGGCCGCAAAGTTCTGGATCTTGCAATCGTCTCCAACGACGACCGCGGAATCGATGTACACGTCCTTTCCGATGTTGCACCGTTCTCCGATTCGTGCTCCCTCGCGGACCTGAGCCCAGTGCCAGATCGAAGTGTCCAGTCCGATTACTGCATCCGGGGAGATTTCTGCCGTGGGGTGAATTCGGCCGGACATGGGAGTGGGTCCCGGATGTCTTTGCGGCTATGAATCCTTGGCGAGGCACCGAGCGCGGTGGACTCATCTCCTGGAATCGGGTCTGAGAATCATCGGGTAGCTTTGAAATAGGCTCGGAGAAGGGTGCCTCTCGTCGAGATGAGTCAGCGATGAGCCCGGCCAGTGGACACGAGTTGGTGGCCCTTCCGTCAGTGCAACTTACTGACGGCCTCGGGGTCTTCGTTGGTCTTTTCCTCTCGCTCGTGCTTGTTCTCATCGTCATGCCATCCTTCATCAGGAAAATGCGGGCAGGCGGCATGGTGGGTAAGGACGTCAACAAATCGTCCAAGCCCGAGGTTGCAGAGCTTGGTGGAATCGCGGCCCTTTTCGCTTTTTCCGTAAGTCTGTCCCTTGTGGTCGGGATACAGAAACTCCTTGGAAACGTGGCAGAGGATCCATTTCTCGCTGCCATCAGCGTCTTCTTCATGGCTGCAATGGTTGGCTTGATCGACGACATCTCGAACATGAAGCAGCGACTCAAGGCCGTGGTTCTTGCCTTCGCTGCATTGCCCCTCATGCTGGTCCATCTCGGACCCGAATTGATCGACCTGCCCTTCGGCTATTCGATCAATTTCGCCGGCTCTATGTATCTTCTGTATTGGATTATTCTGGTCCCGATCGGAGTAACGGGACTCGCCAACGCACTCAACATGTCGGCGGGCTACAATGGCCTGGAGAGTGGTCAAGTTGCGATCGCGACTGGATCTCTGCTCCTGATTGGTTACCTACGTGATATTCCATCTTATGCGCTGCTCATCCTGGCCACCCTAGTTGGATGCGGGGTCGGACTCTTCTACTTCAATCGGTTCCCGGCAAAGGTTTTCATTGGCGATGTGGGAACCATGGGCTTGGGCGCTGCAATCGCTGCTGCGGTAGTTCTCGGTCACCTCGAATTCTACGGACTGGTCGCGATCGCCCCCGCATTCTACGAGGCAGCTGCCACCATGTACTTCGGGCTCAACGGTCGCAATGGTGAGCGCCGCGCGGCATGCCACAACCCTGTCATACTGCCGGACGGAAGATTGCAACCCGCCACAGGCGCGGCACGGTTTACACTTGCGAATTTCATCCTTTCTAGGCACTCGATGACCGAGAAGAACCTTGTCCGGACGCTGCTCGCGCTGTATGTTCTGAGCGGGATTGTCGCAATTGTCTTGAGCATGATATGATGCAAGTTCAGCGAGCGACAAAGGGTTTAGTCGAAACTGTACGACGCGCGGCCCTGCTGCCCATCCGGTACGGGCTGGGATCGAATCGGATTGGCATTCGAGTCGAGCGAATGGTGGGGCTCATGGACCGATGGGAGGCTCGTCCCACGATCCCCATTACCGCATCGGTACTCGATAGACACGCGGGCGTCCTCACTCATCTCGCCGGAGCGGACCTCGCCATTCACGGTTACAGACATCGCTCCTACGCCGACTTGACCTTCGACGAACAGGCATCGGACGTGGATCAAGCAATTTCGGCATTCGCCCGGCATGGCCTCACAACTTCGGGGTTTCGTGCACCCTATCTTGGCACGAATGCCGCGACGTATCGCCTTCTGAGGTCACGGCGATTCACGTACGATTCGAGTAGGTCGACTTTCTTTCTTTCGGACAAGGATCCGACCTCCTCGGATGCCCGATTCCTCGCGACGAAGCGTTACGGCCAACTGCCGCAGCGGAGGGGCGTGTCGGATTACCTCGGTCTTATTCAATTTTCCGTCGCGCTGCCAGATGATGAGATTCTAGTCGACGGGTTGGGCATTCGCGGAACGCGCGCACTGAGTCGGATTTTGCTCACCATGGCGGACCAGGCAACTGCATCGGCCGAGCATCTCGTCCTCCAAGTTCATCCCGAACGCTTCGACATCCTTTCCGGCGCATTGGAAATCCTCCTCCAAGAGGCTACTGACAACGGCGCTTGGATACCGTCTCTCGCTGAGGCGGCCGAGTGGATACTGAGTGGTCGAGGCGCCTCGGGTCGTTGGCCTAGAGGTGCCCCGTTTGCAGTCTCGGTCACGGGAGATCTTGACGCACTCTCCCTGGCGGATTTCGGGGGACGGACTCGGGAGGGGTGAATCATGCCACTATTGGACGAGGTTCCAGCAGACTCTTGGGACGCATTCTTGGCCTGCGTGCCCGAGTCCAACATCTTTCAGAGCCGGGCGCTGCACCAAGTTTACGAAAAGACGACGGGCTTCCGTCCTTTCGTATTCGGCTCGGAGTCGAAAGGCGAAATGAACGCCTTGGTTTCCGGGGCTATTGTATCATACGGGCCCCGAACGCTTGCCCGATTTGCGTCGCGTGCCCTCGTCGTTGGCGGCCCAATTGGCGACGAATTATCGTTCCCCCTTCTTCTGGGCGCACTGGATGAAATGGCCCGGAAGTCCGCGCTGTTGACGCAGATCAGGAATCTCAAGGTTCCGTCAGATCGAGGGACATTCGAATCCATTGGCTACAGATGGGAGGACCACCTAAATTTCATCGTAAATCTCGATCAATCGGAGGAATCTCTTTCACGTAGTCTTTCCAAAGGTCGGCGGAAAGCGATTGAAAAGGCCGATCGGAGCGGACTGCAGCTCTTGGAGGTTCGACGGGAGCAGTTGCCATCTGCGTACGAACTCCTTGAGCAAGCGTATTCGCGTGCCGGCATCCCGTTGGCCGACCGGAGCCTCTTCGAGAACGCGCTGAAATATCTCGGTCCCTCCGGGCACCTGTGGGTCCTCGGGGCTTTATCTTCTGGTGGGCTGTGCGCGGTGCGATTCGTCCTTCGATGGAACACCGCCCTGTTCGATTGGTATGCGGGATCATCTGATCTCGGGAGGGCCCTACATGCCGATGAATGGTTGGTCTGGCAGCTGTTTCGGAAAGGTATAGCTGCTGGCTCTAGGGAATTCGACTTTGGCGGTGCAGGAAAATCTGTGGGCGAATATGGACCGGGAGAATTCAAACGTCGCTTCGGGGGGGAGATGATCGTTCCGGGGCGGTTTGTGAAGACCTACCACCCACTGGTCCTGCGGATTGCTGGTGCAATCTATCCCCTCTGGAGAGGTCGACGTAATGCGTGAAGAGCGGATGTCAGGATCCACTCAAGGAAACCCCTGGCTCGGCTACATCGACGAAAAAATTGTCTGGGGCCCGCTGTACAAGAAGATGCCGCCGCCTCCCGCGAGAGTCCTCGATCTTGGGTGTGGGGACGGACGGATCGCCATCCGGTTGAGCAACCGTGGCTTCCGAGCGGTTGGAGTCGATCTTCACCCTGGTGCGGGTCCGCGTCTTCTCGCTCGGGCGGAAAGTCTACCCTTCAGACCCGCGAGTTTCGATGTCGTGCTCCTCGTTCTTGTGTTGATGCACGTGCGTTCAGCGGACCAGCTGATGACTGAAGTTCGACGCGTTCTGAGGACGGGAGGAAGGTTGCTGATTGCGGTCGGAAACCGACATAGTTTCACTGGTCTAGCCATCCGGGAGAATGACCCGGACTTTCTCTTGAAAAGGATTCCTTACGATTGCTACCGGTCGTTCAGTAGGAAGGAGCTCGAACACCTCCTAGAGGCGACAGGATTCAAGACCGAGACGCTCCGGAGTGCAACCTTTGTCCCAAGCTTCATTTCGAAAGGCCGTCCATCGTTTCTACGGCGAATACTGACTCTGGCTCGCATGTCGGAACTAGTGCTCGAGAGGACTCCCCTCGTTCGCTGGCTTGGGATTCGTTTGTTCGCAGTTGCAGAGGCGGTCGAGACGTGAATATCGTCGCTGTTAATGACGGGGATGCCTCGATGGCCAGTGTGTGGAACAGTCTGCCGAATCTTGGATTCTTTCAAAGTCCCGAGTTGGGTGATCTCTACGCTGCAAGCACTCGACACAAGGTGCTTCGAGTAGTGACAATGGATGGCGAATCGCCGACGGGGTATGCGCAAGTTATCGTCTTCCGTGAGGGACCTACGTTGCTCGGATCGGTAGGCGCCCACGGGACGATTCGGCACGGTCCTGTGATTAGGCCGGGGGCCGGAGAGTGGGAGTTGACCGCGCTGCTGAGGAAAACCGCGAAAGCGTCCCACGGGGCCCTCGCCTATCTAAGAGTATACCCGGGGAGAAGGTCGCTTCCGCCGGGATCTTTTGCGCGTGAGGGATTCGACCGCCAATCGTGGCTGAACTTCTACATCGATTTGACTTTGCCGGAGGGAGACATCTTCAACAGATTGACCAAGGAACGCAGGTACGGAATACGGAAGGCGAACGAACGAGGCGTGGTGGTTTCGAGGGTGGAGTCCGAGGAACACGTGGCCGAGGCCTATGCTCTCTTATTGGAGACTCACAAGCGGGCGCGGTTCCCTCTGGAACCGCGAGGCTTCTTCGAACGAGGATTCCGTCGGTTCTACCCTCGTCAGCTTCAGATTTTCATCGCGCGGTCGGGCAACACCCCAGTCGCCACGTCTGTGCTCGCTGTCGACGGCGACGCAGCCGTCAATTGGTACGCAGGCTCCGTAACCCCAAGCCGCATGAGGCAACTTTACCCCAACGATGCGTTGATCTGGGAGGCAATCCGCTGGAGTCGGGCTCATGGTCTCTCGACTTTCGACATGGGAGGCGGAGGTCCTCCAGGCACGAAGGAAGGCTTCGTGAAATTCAAACGAGAATTTGGTGGCGATGAAATCGACGTTGGCCACTATACCTATGTGCCCCAACGATGGAAGTTCACCGCCGCTGTCACGGGCTTTCACATCATAAGGAAAATTCGTTGGCTGGAACGATGAGCGACCTTGTTGGACGACCTTCTGTGAGGCCTCGACTTCGGGTCAATTTCAATGCACGAGATTTTATCGCTAGTTTTGGACACCCTCGCTCGTCTGGCCAACGGGATTGGCCCACAAATGGCTACGATGTATATCTAACGACCAGTGGTCGAGCGAGTCTGTACCTGCTCCTGAAGTCAATCGGCTTGCGTCCGGGCAGTCGGATTGGCGTGCCACTTTTCGTGTGCGACGCGGTTTTCGAGGCGATTGTACGTGCAGGACATCACCCGGTGTTCCTCGATGTGGATCCGACAACGATGATTCTCTCCGCATCGCAGTTACCTACGCGGCATTCGATTGATGCGCTAGTCGCGGTCCATCTATTCGGAAATCCGGTGGATGTCGAATCAGTCGTGTCACATTGGGGAGTTCCCGTCATTGAAGACTGCGCGCATGCTCTTTTCAGTAGCGTTCGCGGGAAGCGCGTCGGGACGATCGGGAGCGGCGCAATCTACTCCTTCGGGCTCGGAAAGCCCGTCTCCATTGGAAATCTCGGCGCTGCCGTCGTCCCCGATGTGACGTTCGTCGAGGAAATTACGAGGACCACACGGGAAATGCCGCAAGAATCTCAATTGGCGAACGCTTACCGAGCAATACGGTCCTTCGCGATCTCGGCTCTCTATCGCAGGCCTTGGTATGGAATGTTTTCCTACGAGCTTGGCAGACTCTTCGAGCATTCGCTGGATCCCATGAACCATGGTGTCCCAGATTATGAAGTCTCCCGCCGCGGGGCACGAGGCCTACTCGAAGGGAAATTCCGTTCGTACCAAGAGGATCTCACGGCTCAGCAGGAAAGGTGGCGGGCGCTCTTTGATGCTGTTTCAGACGGGTCGGCCGATTTGGTTATTCCCCAGGCAATCGAGAAACATGTCCTCTCAGATAGTTGGATGTTCGCAGTTCGTTGTCCCTCGAGTTCGGCTCGCGATGGTTTGGCCAAATCGCTCCTACGGAGAGGCATCGACTCCATCAAGATGTACGAGCAGGTTCCGCTGATTGCCAGGACTCGCTATGGATATGTGGGCGGTGCTCCCATTGCCGATGAGCTGTGCCAGACAGTACTCGGGCTGCCAGTGTCGTCAACTGGCCTCGTCGATGATTCATCGCTGGCATCTCTGTTTGCCCAGGCAGTGAGGACTGTTCGATGAGGATTTCCATCGAGGTTGGCCATCCGGCTCATGTTCACTACTGGCGGCCAATCCGAGAAGCCCTGCTACGGGAAGGTAACGAGATTACAGTGTTTGCCCGGGGAAAGGAGACTACCTTTGAGCTCCTCAACGCACTAGGCATTCCGTTTGTCCCTGTTGGTCGGAATTTTCCGGCTTTGTTGGCCAAGGCGTTTGGAATGATTTGCAACACATGGCAAGTTCTCCACAAGGCGAAAGTAACCGGCATTCAACTTATGCTTAGTGGCGGGATGCCGTACAGTGCCCAAGCGAGTGCCGTCCTTGGAATTCCACATTTGGCAATAATCGACACTGAGCACGCAGCGCTAACCCTTGCTGTCACCGTCCCATTCACGGATGTAATCTGCACGCCCGCATGTTTCCGGAAATCTTTCAAGAGTGCAAGCCACGTTAGATTTGACGGCTATGTAGAATCGATGTATTTGCGACCGGAATATTTCGCACCTGCACCACGGCTCTTGGGGGAGCTTGGGCTTCGTCCTGCGCAGCCATTTTCAGTCGTACGATTCTCTTCTTGGGATTCCAGTCACGATTTGTTTAAGGTGAGGACAGGCCTCGAGACGAGCGCCGGGAAAGAGGTTCTGATTCGAACATTGGCAAGGCATGGACCGGTCTTTGCGAGCAGTGAAATCCCCCTTTCGTCATCCCTCACGAGCCTCGTTCGTCAAGTGCCGCTGGAAGATGTTCATTCTCTCCTCTATTATGCATCGATCTACTGTGGCGAAGGGGCAAAGATGGCCGCAGAAGCTGGGTTACTCGGCACCCCCTGGCTATATGTCGCTCCAATCGGCCGGAGCTACCTCGATGATCAGGAGGAAAGATTTGCCTTGGGCCGGTCCGTTTCGAATCTAGAAGCTGCAATCAACCAGGCGGAAGCTTGGCTGAGTGAGCCGGAATTGAAACAGATATGGCGGGGACGCAGGAAACAGCTCATTGAGGCAACCACCGACGTTACGCAGTTTGTCATGAACCATATCCATGAACTTATGGGTGCGTTCAAATGAATCCCGACGTGGCAACTTTCGGTGAGCCGAAACACGACTGGTCTGATCTGAAGGTGGCCTATATTGTTTCGATGACCGACGGGCTGCAGAGTTTCGTCTATCGAGAGATCCGCGAGCTCCGATCGCACGGTGTCCTTGTCGTGGTCTTGCCGACGAGAGTAGGAAGGGGGCCGTATATGCCTCCGAAAGACTGGCCCGTCGACCGTCCAACGCTCGTTCGCGTCGTCGGTGCACACTTACGATTCGTCAAAGACTCTGTGGGTCGATACGTGAAAACCTTGCTCGAAGCCGTTCGAACGAATTCGATTGTTGACTTCATCCTTGCGGTTTTCTTTGCCGAGGCAATATCGAGACGCAATCTTAAACAGATTCACTGTCATTTTGGTGATCACAAGCTGTTCATTGCTTACTTGTCCGGGATTCTGACCGGCCGTCCGGTCTCGGCAACGATCCATGCTTACGAGCTCTACGACAACCCGAACCCGCGCATGTTCAGACATGTACTTTCGAAGATTGATGCCATTGTGACAATCGCGGAGCATAATCGGTCCATTCTGACTGCTACCTGGGGCGCCCCTCCGGACAAGATTTCAGTTGTTCCAATGTTCGCCGATATCCCCCTAGATCTGCGACACGAATCCAACGATCAAGGAAAAGTCATCATTCTTACGGTTGGTCGCCTTGTTGAAAAGAAAGGCCACTTGACACTACTGCGCGCAATTTCGCGCCTACCGAAGAATTATGAAGCGTGGTTAGTCGGCTCTGGGCCATTGGACGTCGAGGCGTTGGCGACTCGGCTTGGAGTCGCAGACAGAGTGAGATTTTTTGGCAGAGTTAGTGGCAGCGAGCTGGACCAACTCTACAGACGCGCTGATGTTTTCTGTCTTCCATCCGAGACCGCTAAGACGGGCGATCGGGAGGGCATCCCTGTTGCGCTGATGGAAGCGATGGCACATGCGCTTCCAGTAGTCGCGACCAGGCATGCCGGCATCCCGGAGCTCGTTGAAGAAATTCTAGTCGCGGAACGCAATCCTGAAGAGTTGTCGATTGCGCTCTTGAGATTAGGCAGAGACCCCGAACTCCGCAGGAGATCGGGCCAGCGAAATTCCCAAATTGTACGCAGCCGATTTTCGCGAGACAACGTTCTTCTACTGAAGTCAATCTTCGAGAGGCTCGTCTCATGATCCTAGGCAAACGAACTATCCTCTGTTGTCTTCTTGTGTTGGCCCTCCTCAACATAGTCTTCCGCTATCCGATTGGTGTGTCCCATGAGTTGGGCGCGGATACTACATTTGTGCACTCTCTCACCGCGAGTATCGCACAGGAAGGGCGCGCCGCCTGGATCCTGCATCCGTTCTCCTATTTCGGGCTTTATGCACTGTCCTACCCCAGCGCAGTGCCTTTCATCTTCGCGAGCGGCAGTGACACCAGTGGCGCACCCATGGAATTGATAACGCTCCTGTTCGGATGGCTTATTGCCGTTGTCGGGTGCTGGAGTGCGTTCATTTTTGCGAGGACAATTCGCAGGGACGATCTATTCGCTCTTCTCGTCGCACTCCTTTTCCCTCTAGCTCCTTTCTTCATCAAAGACACATTTTGGATTGCTTCCACTCGCGGATTCGTTGTAGGCCTGCTACCTGCGTTCCTGGCTCTCCTCGTTAGATCAATGAGGAAGCACGTTTACCGGGATGCTGCGATCGCCTTCGTTCTCTTCATTCTCTTGGCAGCGATTCATAGAATGGGAGTCTTGTCTCTTTTCTTCTTGATAGCGTACGTGTTCGCCATCCCTTTCCACAAGCTGACTCAGCGACTGAGGTTTGCACTTGTCAGGTATGACGTGCAAGCGCGGTATGGAATCGCTGGGTTAGCGGTTGTCGTTTTCCTTGGAATTTTCAGTTTCCAGTTCCTGTATCCAGGAGCACTAGGCGCAAACATCATTGACCAGTATCGCACAAGTGCACTTCTCGAGGGCGATTCGCTTCCAATCTTGGTCGCCAACATGGGTGTCAGCTTGTCGGGGAAAGTGGGTCCGATGTTCGTTCTAACCCCCATAGGGCTCCTCGCTTATGTCTGGCGACGCCCGAAGGAAGCGACAGACAAGTTTGTTCTGACCGCCGCCTTCCTTTTCCTTCCGTTGCTTTCACTCCGTGACTACATCGCGGAATTCCTGATCCCGGTTTTCATATTTTTATCGGTGTTTGGTTTCACATCGCTCCGATTCAATCGGCGCAAGGTCGTCGCTTTCGCCCTAATAATTGTGGTCTCAGGTTCGGCCGTTTTCTCGTGGGAAATGAAGGACTATTGGAGCGAGCACTATGGGACCGACGCGCCGACTTCCGATGTATCGTACTCTGCGGCTCTCTACCTACGTTACGAGACATCAGGAACGATAGTTTCGAATGACGGTCTGATAGCGGGCCAGCTCGCCGCCTTCAGTGGAAGGCCTATTTTGCCACTCGGAGGAGCGTCTCTTCACTGGACCGGTCCACAAGAACTCACTTGGCGTTTCATTGGTCCTAATAACATTCGTGTTCAGCTCCTTCCTATTACTACCATCTCGTTCAACACAGACGAGATTTATGTTGCTCTTGGGCTTCGCAATGTAGAAAGCGACTGGGAAACGATGTTGTATTATGTCGAACCAAGCGCGGCGAATCAGCAGTTTCTCGCGTATGATGTGCACTACATCGCTGTCAAGACCATGACGCCTGATACATTTCTTTCGTACGCTCACGATAGGCCGTCTGTGTACCTTGCGACTGTGCTCCCTTCCTCTTCATATATCGTGTACGAGAACGGTGCCATCACGATTTGGTTCAGGGGATAGCGCCCCCTAGATACAGGGAGCCGAGGTCATGGATAAAAAGTTCCGCGTCCTGCTCATTACCAACGCCTATGCTCCGAGGATCGGCGGAATTTCAGGATATCTCAAAGAGCTCGTCAGAGGCCTTGGGAGCCAAGGCGTACAGACCGAAATCTCAGCAATGCCTGAGAATTTCAACCAACTTGACGAAGCGGCGCGAGCAAGCAAGATGTGGTGGCGAACTATTCACTTAATCTTCGTAGCGGCGTTCGTGATCCAGTCGGTTCGGCTTGTTGTTAGGCTCAAGCGGGACGGCACTCCCCTAGTTGTCCACACCCATAGTGCAAGTTATTGCATGCTCATTGGCGTACTTGCAAAGATTCTTGGTTCGTCGACGGCGCACACGTTCCACTCCCCTCTCGACAAGCCCTCTGCGTCGCTTGCGTTCCTCCTGCCACGACCTGATGCAGTCATCTTTGTTTCGGAGGCACTGCGTGGCCAGTTCGCGTCTCTTGGCCTTCTGGCCAAGAACGTCGCAATTATCCCAGGAGCGGTGGACACGGCTCGGTTCCACCCGCCTAACCCTGAAGAGCGACAAGAAGGGCTGGCAAGAATCGCGTCGTGGATCGTAGGTCCAACTAGAAAGCACCTCCTGCTTTTCGTCGGGCGCGTCGTACCCGAAAAAGGTGTTCACGTCCTCATTTCCGCGTGCCAGGAGATATTCGAGGCAGATTCTGAGTCTAGCGTCCTCATCGTTGGCCCATTTGATACGAGCCCGAACGGACAGGCGTTCGTCGCTCGATGTCGACGAGACATCGAGAGGATTGGATTTCGAGGAAGAGTCGCCATGCCCGGCGCGTTGTCCGCCGAAGATGTGCTCGCTGCTTATCAAGCAGCGGACCTCCTAGTATGTCCATCCACATGGTCAGAGCCCGCGGCAGTCGTAGTTTCCGAGGGCATGGCATGCGGGTTGCCCGTGGTAGCTTCCCGAGTCGGAGGCCTTCATGAGCGGATTGACGAAGGCGTGACCGGCCTTCTGGTCTCTCCGAATAATCCCAGCGCCCTCGCGAAAGGAGTCTTGAAGATCCTCAAGAACCCGGTCCTAGCGGAAAACCTCGGTAGACAGGCGCGCATCAAGGCAGAGCGCGAATTGGACGTTACTATGCTGTGCAACCGTCACGTAAAGCTTTACGCCTCTTTGGTGGGTGAAATGCCCGCCAAATCCAAGCAGGAAGGCCGACAGAATGCTGGAACAAGCTGAAATGAATCACACAAAATCTTCGGGCGACCTGACAATCGAGGAGGGGTTTTCTCGCGAATGGTAGTTGTCTCCGAGTTCATCGACTCTGGTTCCGCGGCTAGTGCAGCGGGGTCAAGAATACGTGGACTTAGAGAATTTTTCTCTCAGAAAGGGTGGGAGGTCCTTCTCTTGGTCCCAAGAGGTAACGTATCGGGGACAGAAACGAGCTGGGACAATGGTCGGGTGCGAAGGCTGACCACATACGAAACTCGGCGAGAACAATTTCAGTCTCCGGCTGCCGCGATCCTGTTCCCACTAAGCCTACGCGAATATGTCACTTCCCTCCGTGAATTCCGGCCGGACATAGTGATCATCTCCGGGTACTCACCGTTCCTCCTCGTGGAACCGCTCCTCGCAGCACGGTTGCTCGGGATCCCTGTCGTGTACGACGTTCTCGATTCGTGGATTCTTATGAGCGAATTTCACCAGGGGCGAATTCGCAACTGGCTGCGGAAATCCGTTGAGAGATTCGCACTATCCCGGGGCAACCTCGTTGCCGGCGTTACAAGAACGCAATTAAAGCTCCTCGAGAGCTGCTATCGTTTGAACCCCGAGAAGTTGGTGCTGGCACCTCGAGGCGCGAACCTCTCCCAGCATTCGCAAGTACAAACCACCCCGGACTACGACGTCATCCATATCGGGCCACCGCGCGAATATTACGACAACGAAGGGATGCTCGATTTCGTTGCGCGCCTTTCCTCATTGCGCCGTGGCCTTCGGGTGTTATTCCTTGGGATCGAGGAAGGACCTGTTAAGACGCGGCTGGAGCGAGATCTTGACGCTCACGGACTGAGTGGAGCCGTGGATCTATGTCCCCCGGTTCACCCGTCCGAGGTCTCTAGATGGACCCGCAGAGCCAAGTCGGGGCTGATTGCTCTAACCAAGAACCCTCTCTATCGAGCCGCAGTCAGCACGAAGGCGTACGATTATGTCGTCGCCGGAATTCCCATCCTTTTTCTCGGGTTGTTGGACTCAGAGCAGGCCGAGTTTGTGCTGAAACATGGGATCGGTCGTGTGTGTGAGACGCCCGAGGCCCTCGCCGAGCAGACCGATGCCCTACTCTCGGACGATAAGGCCCTACGAGATGTCCGGAACAACGCCGAAGCGGCAATCCCTTCTTTGAAATGGGACCAAGTCTTGAAACCGTTCTATGAACGCGTGGCTGCTCTTATCCCGAGGAACCAGGGGAGGATTCCGGGTTGAGTTCGACTCCAATGTCAGCTGCGGGTGAACAAAGGGGATATTTCGTTCACCTCGAGCCGGCCGAAATGGCCTCATTCGTCAAAAGGGATTACGAAATCCTCGCTTCGCGGTTCGAAATGCATCGACATTTTTACCAGGGAACCCTTCACGCGCTTGCGGACCGTGCGGCGACTTACCTCGGAACGATTCGATCTGATTTTACGTTCTCCTGGTTCGCGTACCTGCAGGCCTACTGGGCAGTCCGGTATTCGCAACGACTAGAGAAGAAGTCGGTCGTCGTGTTGGGTGGCTTCGATGTCTGTCGGGACGAGGATCCACAGCTCGCCGATCGTCTAGAATCGGTTCGGTTCATTCTTCGAAATGCTGACGGCCTCTTCGCAGTTTCAGAACGAGTAAGACAGCAGGCTCTCGAAATTGTGCCGAGCGCTCAGATTTCGCTAATCTATCAGGGGTTCGACGCCGAGAAATACTCTATCGGTAGGAAGGATCGTATTGTCACCACCATTGGATATGTTCGCCAGGGTAATCTGGAGCGCAAGGGGCTAAAGGTTTTTGTGGATGCTGCCGCAAGGCTTCCGAAGCTTAAGTTCTTCCTGGTAGGAAAGTGGCTGGACGACTCGGTCGAGTATTTGCGGTCCATCGCCTCATCGAACGTTACTTTCACCGGTTTCCTATCGGAGGTGGATCTTCTCAATTTGCTTCGTCGGACAAGCGTTTACGTTCAAGCTTCAATGCACGAGGGATTCGGCTGCTCGTTGGCTGAGGCCATGCTGTGTGGCTGTGTGCCCGTGGTCAGCGACCGAGGTGCCATACCGGAAGTTGTCGGTGACACGGGGACCTACATCGACCCTCGAAATGCCGAGAGTGTTGCAGAAGGAGTTGACGAAGCAATGACTCGAGTGGCGACCGGATCCTTGGCTCGGAACAGGATTGCGACCTTATTTCCGCTGGAGCGCCGGCGAAGGCTCCTTCTTGGTGCCGTCGAGAAAGTGCTTGAGTGACCAGACCCATTGAACTGAGTGGCGGGTGATAGTTCGAAAGTTCTGATTGTGTCCCCAAACTTCTACCCAAGTGCCGGAGGCGTGGAGAGCCACCTAATCGAGCTCATTCGGACCTTTTCGGACGTGGAATTTTCCGTCCTCGCGAATTGGCGGCCTGATGCCGGCCGCGCGGCGGAGTTGTTTCCGAACGTGGAGTTCCACTACGTGTGGCCCTACGACAGGTCGCTCAGAAAGTGGCTCGCGTCGTCCAAAGCAACGATGGGTCTGTATCGAGCAGCGAGAGCGACCTTCGAACTCTTGCGCCTCATGAACCGCCGAAGATGGCTACGGGAACTCGCGGCCGATATCGTTCACTTTCACTTCTTGGACCTGGACCAAGCGAGCCGCCTGGCTCGACGACTCGGTGCGCCCGTAGCCATCCGCGACTGGTTCAAGATGTCTGTCGGACGCATCGGAAGTCGTGCCGGTTTGTTACTGACAGATCACACCGTTTTTACCTCTCCTTCCGAAATCGTACCTGATGAAGCAAAGACCGCCCTTCTCGCGACATTCAAGAATATCATTTCTGTCGACTCCAAGAGCTTCGAAGTTGTGAAGGCCTATCAAAGGAACCATCCTGGGAACAGTTGGTTCATTCCCAACTCCGTCAACACGGACCTGTTCCGTCCCTCGCGGCATGCGGGGAAAAAGTTTCGAGTAGGCTTTGCAGGTCGGGCCGGAAAATCCGGGGAGGATCTCTTGAAAATCGTGATACGCGAACTCGGGCCTCGCGTGTCCTGGCGGGTTGCCTTGGCGGGTGAGGCGAACGACGTGAGGCGGGGTGTAGGGACAAGGGGTGGCGCAGATGTCGAACTCTTCCATAACCTGGACTACCTCGGGATGCCGGAGTTCTATGCTGGAATCGATATTCTTTTCAATCCGTTTCCAGGAGAAGGAATTGGACGAACATCCCTAGAAGCGATGGCTTGCGGCGTTCCAGTACTGGCGGTGGGACAGGGCGACAAATACCCGATTCGGAACGGAGAAACCGGATATGTGTTACCCCCCAATCCCAAAGTCATAGCCGAGATGATTCGCCGCTTGCAAAAGGATGCTGAATTGATCAAGGCGATGGGAGGTATGGCGCGGGCGGCAGTGGAGCGCGAGTTCTCGAATAGCGCGGTCTTGCCAAATGTGCGGGCCGTATACACTCAACTTGCTAGCGACGTTACGGCCTGAAGGCAGGTGTCCTCACTGTTGGTTTCAGGATCTTTGACTGGCATCCTTGCCTTGAAACACATTCATGAGGAGTCTGAGGTGCCGGGCGAGCCCGGCATACACCTCGGGCTCGATTCGCTTCAGGGAAACAAAATATGCGGGTGCCCCCACGAGTGTTGCGACAGCGAGAACCACTACATCCGGTCCGCCGAATGAATAAATAATCGTTTTCAGAACAAACACGAGAACCGCGGCGATCCCTGCAGCGAGGACTGGGCCCCGCAGTCGAACGGCCAAATCCCGTGGCTCCAGTTGGAGAATCCGAGCCGCCCATAGGAAGGAAACCACAAGCGCAAAGGGGACGGGGATTGTCATCGCGAGCGCTGTCCCCGCGATTCCGAAAAGGACCGTTAACGGTGGGAGAAGGGCGAGAGACCCGATTAAGATCAGTGCGTTTAGCCGCGGGATTGCATTCGGATGACCCATCGATGCGAACAGAGGCGTTGTGAACTCGACAATGGCCTTGAAAAATCCGTAGAAGGAAAGAAAAATCAGAGGGACTATTGAGGGGGTCCATTCAACCCCGAGCAAGACTAGGACGATCTCGGGGGCCACGATGGCCAGGCCCAGTGCGAGTGGTGTGACGGTTGCCACCGCATACCCGAAGCTTTCGAGATAGCCTCGTCTTACCCGCGGCAGGTCCTCCTGAAACTTCGAAAGGGTCGGGAATAGGGCCGTGGCAGCCGAGCCGGATACCATCGAGGAAAAAAGGCAAAGGCTGTATGCGACGGCATAGTACCCTAGTTTTGAGCTCCCGAGGAAGAAGCCGACGGTGAAATTGTCGACGTTGGTCATCAAGAAAACCAAGACCGATGCAATGATAATGTGACGCGAGTATGCGAATAGCGACCTTGCGACTACCGGGTCGAACCTGAAGCGTGGACGCCACGGATATGCAATCGACAGGCTCACCACCCAGACCACTTGCGACGCGATCAAGGACACAACTAGAGACCAAAAGCCGAAACCCAACATGGCAAGGCCGATGGCGACAACCGAATTCGCGAACTGGCTGAGTATATTGGGGACAACTAGTCGTCGGTAAGCGAGCTTGACTGTCAATCGCGCCGTCGGAACAAGACTCCACGGGCTGATGAGATAAACGATCGCAAGGGCTTGTGTGGCGCCTGCGATTACGGGGTTTCCAAAAATTGACGACCACGGTCCGGCCAGTGCGAGACTGGCCGCTAGCAATGCGATGGAAATGACTGCACGGAGCGACATAGCAACCTCGTAGTCTTCATCCCTGGCAGAGTCCGCGCGTTGGATGAGAGCGTAGTCCAGGCCGAAATTTCCGAACGCAGACCCAAACCCGATGAGGCCTGCTGCGAGAGCAAAGGTTCCAAAGTCCGCAGGGAACAGGACCCGCGCGAGGATGATCTTAGTCGCAAATGCGAAGCCTCTGCTCACCCACTGTACGGCAACAATGATCGCAACGTTTTCTGCTGTCTGGATCCGAACGGAGGAGACGTTTCCTGCTTCCTTAACTCCCGAGTCTAGCATGCTGTCCCCGTTACAATCGCGCTAAGGTTGCTCTCCGGTCTAGGAACTGTTAGCCCCTTTTGGTTCACCGACTTGAAGTATGAGTCCGCATGCGGGACAGTTCGAACCCGTTGGAGCGCATGTGGTGTGGTAAAAGCGGCCGCACAAACACCTTCTACCTGGAATCGACAAGCTCATGCTTCCCTTGCATTTCCAGCAGATATTGCTGGGCACTGACCTTGCCCGTCGCGTAGGATTTACATCAACCCCGGACTGGGGTAAGAACCGAAATATAAGCGACCAAAAGAGGGCGATCCAGGTGAGGAAAATCAGCCATCCGGCGTACGAGTGGGCGATAAGCATGTTCTGAAGATCCGTCTCGGCTGTGTCCGTGTAGTAGCCGACTAGAACTATCACGACCATTCGGAGCACATTCGCGATGTATGACGTTACTAGACCCAGCAGTAGGAAAACCCAGAATTGCTTGGACGGTCTCTCATATTCCGTTACCACGAATGCAGCAAACGCCGAGGCAAAAATTCCGAAGGAATAGATGCCTGAACACGCAGTCGTGATGACAACCGTTACCTCAGCGCCGACATGCACCGGTACGAAGGTGAGTCCGGGAGCGGTTGCCCCGGCTACTGAATGAACCGTATTCGATATCCCGATTACCGATAGGAATCCGCTGGTTTCAGGTGCTAACGCCACCCATGAGTACACGTCCACCGAGCGCTGAAGGTCTTGGTAGTACACCCGGGATATGAGGAGTGGCAGAACAAGGATGAAATTCAGAAAAACGAAGAACGCCAGCACAAAATCCCGCTCGCGTCCAAATTTGCCGGGGACGATAGGATAGGTAAGGAACGTCGCACCAAGTAGGATTACAATAGTATCTTCAGTCAAGATTTGCGGATTCGCAGACAGAAACACGTTGTATGCGATGTCAGTCAGGACGATTCCTACTCCGAGTGCCGGAAAGAGCGAGACAGAGCGCTTGTCGAATCCAAGACGAGAGAGAATCTTATCGAAAATGTGATTTTGAGCCGACTCTTTTCGGGGGATCTGAGGCCAGACTTGCCAGACGAAGATTGTACCCCCGATTGCGACAAGGGGAGGTGCAACCCACTCAAGGATTGAGCCTTTCGGCCGGTCGACGAGCAGCGCGACACCCGCAAAGGTCGTGAGAAGCGCCGCTAGGACCATGACTTTCCGTCGCCCAAACACCGCCGCGGCGAACGCCCCGAAACGCATAGCGCGATTCGATTCCGACGAAGGTCAAGAATATAAGAAGCCTCGTGGCTAGTTATCGGGAGCGAGCGATGTCGGACGATTCAAATAGCCCGGCTCCATACAACGCAGCGGTAAGCCCATGAAGGTGGTCGGCGGCTTGGCTTCCGTTCTCCTCGCCAAAGGGATTGCTCAGGAGCTCGCAACAGGCCACGTCGACGTCGCATTCGAACGCCATCCCGGCGGCTTCCCCGATGGCGAGTGCTATGTGCGGCTCCTCGGCTCCGTGATGGGCGAACACGTCATCCTCGTCCAGACCACCTATCCTGATTCCATGATTGTCGAGTTCTTTCTTTTGGCCGACGCGATCCGCGATGCCGGTGCCCAGCGGATTACCGCGGTTATCCCCTACTACGGATACGGACGTCAAGACAAGCGATTCCTGGACGGCGAGTCGGTGTCTGCGAAGACCCTCGCGAAGCACATCGCGGTCGACTGTGATGAGCTTCTCACCATGACCTTTCATAACTCCGACCTTCTCAAGACCTTCCCGATCCCGGCGCGGGAAGTCTCGGGCATCTCAGCACTCGGTCGTTACCTGAAGTCCGCCAAGGTCGACTTCCTGCTCGCGCCGGACGATAACGCGGTCCGCTTCGTAGAAGAAGCAAGCGCACTCGCAGACACTTCATGGGACTACCTGCAAAAGAAGCGGATTGACTCGTACACGGTCCAGATCATGCCGAAGAAACTCGCCGTTAAGGGCAAGACGGTCGCAATTGTGGACGACGTGATCTCGACGGGCGGTACGATCGCTACCGTGACTAAGGAGCTTCGGTCTCAGGGCGCCCGCCGCGTCATCGCCGCGTGCGTCCATGGACTGTTCGTGGGCAACGCCGAAGCGAACCTCAAAGCCTGCGACGACGTGATCGCGACCGACACGGTCCAGTCGCGGCACACGAAAGTGAGCGTCGCCCCGGAGTTCGCCGCGGCAATCCGAGCCCTTGGTTGACCCGGTTCAGATCCACGCGAAGGCGGTGAAGGTGAACGTGAGGAGGAGGCCGGCCCACACGAGGAGGCCGATGTTCTGGAGGTCGGAGGTGCGCTTCGAGCCTAGGCCTCCGGCCAGACTGGCCAGCGCCCCGAGCATGCCGCCCGAGATCACGAGGAAGTGCGCGAGCCCGCGGACGTTCAGGTCCGAAGTCGCGAGTCGGAACAGGATTCCGAGGTAGATCCCGATTAGCCCAAGGGCGTTCAGGGCGAACACGTTCCGGCGGGTGAGCATGCCTTCGATCGGTTGCGGGTAGTACATCGGTCCCCCGTACGTCGGGGGGCCAGGCGGGGACGCCATCGTATGTGCCTCGTCCGCGCGATGGGCCTCGGCTTATAAAATTATGATGCGGCACATATATATAACCGCGAATCGGAGGTTATCCTCCGAGGAACGCGACGTCATGCCTGCGTGACCGTCCTCGGAAACGCGGAACCCGGTTCGGATGTCCGGAGGGAGGAACATGATGACCTGTGGAACCACGCAGCGTCGCATTCACAAACCTACTTAGCCGGACGCCCCTTCGAGGAACGAGGGCGGATTTTCGTGGCCGACGTGGAGCTCCGGACGATCAAGGAAGTCGACATGAAGGGCGGGACCGTCGTCGCGGCGTTCCCGAGCGTCGGCCTCGTGAGCACGATCACCGCGACGTACCTGATCACCACGTTGCCGACGGATCAGGTCACGGCGCTCGAGTCGCCGGACTTCCCGTCCATCTCGATGATTTACGGGAGCAAGCCGAAGTTCCCCGCCCGGGTGTACGCGTCGCGGAAGGAGAAGGTCGCGATCTTCATCTGCGAGATGCCCCTCCCCATGAGCACGCATCGTCCGGTCGCCTACGCCCTGATGAAGTGGGCGAAGGACCACGGATGCCGGCAGATCGTGCCCCTCGAAGGCTTGCCCGCCGAACTGGACGCCCCCCTCACCGGCGAACCGACCGTCTGGGGCGTCGGAAGCACGGACCGGGCCCGCGCGGAGCTGAAGAAGCGCGGGATCCAGCAGCTCGAGTCCGGGATGATCTCCGGGGTCACCGGCATCCTCCTGAACGAGGGACGATGGCGGGACGTGGACGTGATCGCCCTCCTGGCGGAGGCCCGTCTCGCCCTGCCGGACGCGACCGCGGCCGTCGGCCTCGTGAAGGTGCTGGACACGCTCCTCCCGGAGATCACGATCGACCTCGGTCCGCTGCAGGAACAGGCGAAGATGCTCGAGGAGCACCTGACGAAACTGAAGCAGCAGGCCCGGTCCGTCGTCCCACCGGAGCCGGTCCCCTCCGACATGTACCGGTGAGCCGAAGGCACAACGTCATTTGCGGCCTTTTCCTTTGTAAAAGACAAAGGAGATAGACAGCGCCCCCTTGCGGGCGATTGCAACTCCTGAGGGGAACGATGGCGACAGATCCGGTCTGCGGCATGTACGTGGACGAGGGGACCCACCTCACGGCGCTCGTCCGCGGACGCAGGTACTACTTCTGTTCCCACACCTGCATGGAGGCCTTCACCGCCCCCGCGAAGGAGATCGCGCGTCTCAAGCGCCTCACCGCCCTGAGCCTGGGGATCGGCCTCCCACTGTTCGTGATCGGGTTCGGCCAAGGCGTCGGCTGGTGGCTCGCGGGTCTCGAGGAGCCCGTGAACCTCGTCTTCTTCGCCCTGGCGACGCCCGTGCAGTTCGTCGCCGGATGGCGGTTCTACCACGGGACCTGGGACGCATTCCGGAACCGCAGCGCGAACATGGACGTCCTCATCGCGATCGGGACGACGGCGGCGTGGGCCTACAGTGCAATCGTCACCTTCCTCCCGGTCCTCGGGGTCTCGCTCGCGGACCAGGGGACGTACTACGACACGGCCGCGGTAATCATCGGGCTGATCCTCCTGGGGAAATACTTCGAGGAGCTCGCGAAGGGACGGGCGGGCGATGCCATTCGGAAGCTGATGGACCTGGCGTCACAGACTGCCCATGTGATCCGCAAAGGCACGGAGGAAGAGGTCCCGGTAGAGCTCGTCCAGGCCGACGAACTCCTCGTGGTCCGCCCCGGCGAACGGATCCCCGTCGACGGCACTGTCGTCGAGGGCTTTTCCGCGATCGACGAATCGATGATCACGGGCGAGTCGATTCCCGTCGAGAAGCGGGTCGGGGACACGGCGATCGGGGCGACGATCAACAAGTCCGGCCTCCTCAAGATCCGGGCGACCCGCGTCGGAGCCGACACCACGCTGAATCAGATCATCAAGCTCGTCGAGGACGCCCAGGTGGCGCGCGCCCCGATCCAGCGGCTCGCGGACCGCGTGGCGTCCGTGTTCGTCCCTGCGGTCGTCCTGATCGCGAGCCTCACCTTTCTCGTTTGGAAGTTCGTCTACCACGATACGATCGCGCAGTCGCTCGTCTTCTTCATCGCGGTCCTGATCATTGCCTGTCCGTGCGCGCTCGGCATCGCGACTCCGGCGGCGATCATGGTGGGCACCGGGAAGGGGGCGGAGAACGGCCTCCTGATCAAAGGGGGCGAGTACCTCGAGAAGGCGCACAAGCTGACGACGGTCGTCTTCGACAAGACCGGCACGCTGACGAAGGGCACGCCGTCCGTGACGGACGTCGTCCCTGTGGGTGCGTATCAAGCGGACGAGGTTCTTCGGATCGCGGCATCGGCTGAGTCAGGTTCGGAGCACCCGTTGGGGGCCGCGATGGTGCGTTCGGCGCGCGAGCGGAACCTTCCTCTCGATGGCCCAGAGTCGTTCGAAGCCATTCCGGGCCTCGGCATCCGAGCCAAGGTCTTCGGCCATCCGATTCTCCTTGGTAACCGCGGCCTGATGGCCATGGCGGGAGTCGGAATCGGCGGGGCCGACGCAGCGCTTTCGCGTTTCGAGGCGGACGGGAAGACCGCCATGCTCCTCGCGGTCGATGGCCAGCTCGCGGGTGTGATCACGGTCGCCGACACGCTGAAGGACCATGCCGCGGAGGCGGTCCGGGCGCTGAAGGCGATGGGCATCGAGGTCCTCATGCTGACGGGAGACAACCGGCGCACCGCCGAGGCGATCGCGCGCCAGGCCGGCGTGGACCGGGTGATCGCGGAAGTCCTTCCGGGCCAAAAGGTGGAGAGGATCAAGGAGTTGCAATCGCAGGGCAAGATCGTCGCGATGGTCGGAGACGGGATTAACGACGCTCCCGCCCTCGCACAGGCCGATGTGGGGATCGCCCTCGGAAGCGGCACGGACGTCGCGATGGAGGCGGGCGGGATCGTGCTCATCAAGGACGATCTTCGGGATGTCGTCGCCGCGATCCAGCTGAGTCGTCGCACGGTGCAGAAGATCCGGCAGAACCTGTTCTGGGCCTTCTTCTACAACACAGCCCTGATTCCTCTAGCGGCGGGGATCTTGGCGACTGGCGCGATTCTTGGCCTGAGGTTCGTGCTGAACCCCATCATCGCGGGCGGCGCGATGGGCTTCAGCTCCGTCTCCGTCGTGATGAATTCGATGACCCTGCGGCGGTTCAAGCCGCGGATCTGAGCGATGCGGTCAAGGGCCGAGGAGGTGACAGAATGGAAAAGGATCCGGTGTGCGGGATGATGGTGGACCCGAAGCGGGCCGCGGGCAGCTCCGTCTTCGGAGGCAAAACGTACGTGTTCTGCTCATCCGGTTGCAAGGCGTCT
>Ga0209159_1000763_pt1 | contig 27040 bp, 27 predicted proteins | sample GraSoiAngelo_144_FD_185901 | JGI IMG/M metagenome (GOLD analysis project Ga0209159, IMG submission 185901) | Grasslands soil microbial communities from the Angelo Coastal Reserve, California, USA - 14_1009_02_40cm (SPAdes) (version 2) | ecosystem: Environmental > Terrestrial > Soil > Grasslands ...
CTACTGCCACGGCACGTCGCAGAACGGGTGCACCGGCGCCGAGACGGCGCACCCGACCGGCTGCTCGATCACCGGCGGCTTCGTCTACCGCGGCTGCCGCATGCCCGATCTGCGCGGGCGCTACTTCTACTCGGACTTCTGCAGCGGGTTCATCCGGAGCTTGAGCTCCGGCGATCCCGGGACCGCGCAGGATCACACCGCAGCGCTGTTTCCCGCCGGCAGGCTCAACGTGAGCTCCTTCGGCCTCGATGCGCGCGGTGAGCTGTACGTCGTCCACCACGGCGGCGGCAGCGACGGCGCGGTCTACGAGATCGTCCCGGGGCCCTTCTCCTGTGGGGACGTGACGGGGGATGGGGTAGTGAACATTGGCGACGCCCTGTTGATCGCACAGTTCGACGTAGGTGCCCGTTTCTGCTCCACCATGCCGTATCCCGCGCTGTGTGACGTGAACCGGGATGGCGCCTGCAACATTGGCGACGCCCTCAGGATCGCCCAATGCGACGTAGGGCTCATCCCTTGCGCCTTCACGTGTGGACCCTTCGATTGCCCGCCGATGCCGTCGGAAGCGGTGCGACCTTGATCTCCCCCGCAGTGTTGCCCGGCTGGGCGTGCAGTACGACATGGGGCCCATCCCCCGCGCATCATCACCCACGTCTACGTCGAGGTGCCCGATGACGGTAGAAGGAGCGACCCTCTCGTTCGACGGACGCCGATGCACCCGCGCTACTCGCTGCCTGCCCTCACCGTGATGCTCGCGCTCGCCAGCGTCGCCCTCGCAACCGACCACCCGATCGCCGGCGACTCCCTCCTGCTGAAGGACCCGATGTCCGTGGCAGGCCGCAAGGTCCGCTTCAAGGCGACGCGCGACGCGGCCATCGATCCGAGCCAGGCGGGCGATCCCCGCGCACTGGGCGCCACCCTCGAGATGGCCGGGACCAGCCCCGGGGACGGCACCACCGGACCGATCACGCTCGACCCCATGCTGTGGACGGGCCTCGGCAGGCCGGCGGGCAGTCGTGGCTACCGGTACTTCGACCGCAGCCGGTCGACCGGCGTGAGGAAGGTCGCCTTCCGCTCGGGCCCGCGCGGCGGCGCGCTCATGGTGAGCGGCGGCGGCAGCGCGTGGCCGTACCAGATCACGCAGGCGCAGGGGCCGATCGCCGTGCGCTTCACCGTCGGCACCCACGTCTATTGCGCCGCCTTCGTGAGCTTCCGGCGCAACGAGACGGGCCGCGTGTCGGCGAAGGACGCCCCGGCGCCGCCCGACTGCAGCGGCCCGCCCCCCACGACGTGCGGCAACGGCGTCGTCGAGGGCACCGAGGAGTGCGACGACCACAACATGGCGAGCGGTGACGGCTGCTCGGCCACCTGCCAGCTGGAGAACACCTCGGCGATCTGCGCCGGCATCCCGACCGTGAGCGGGACCTCGATCAAGTCGATGCTCGTGGCCTCCCGCCTCGCGCACCCGACCTACGTGACCGCGCCGCCGCTCGATCCGAACCGGCTCTTCATCGTCGAGCAACCGGGGCGCGTCCGCCTGGTGAAGAACGGCACCCTCCAGACGACCGCCTTCCTCGACATCCGCTCGAAGGTCGAGAGCGGCGGCGGCGAGCAGGGCCTCTTCAGCGTCGCCTTCCACCCCGACTTCGAGACGAACGGCTTCTTCTACGTGAACTACACGAGCAAGCCGAGCGGGGCGATCGCGGACGGCGACACGGTGGTCGCGCGCTACCACGCGACCCCCGCCGCGGACCAGGCCGACCCGCTGAGCGAGCAGCTGGTCTTCACCGTCCACCAGCCCTTCGCGAACCACAACGGCGGCCTCAACCTGTTCGGTCCCGACGGCATGCTCTACGTCGGCATGGGCGACGGCGGGAGCGGCGGGGATCCGATGCGCAACGCGCAGAGCAACTCGAGCCACCTGGGGAAGCTCCTGCGCTTCGACGTCTCCACGCTGCCCGCCACACCCGAGCACTTCGCCAAGGGGCTGCGCAACCCGTGGCGGTACGCCTTCGACCGCGCCACCGGCGACCTCTACATCGCCGACGTCGGGCAGAACCTCTTCGAGGAGATCGACTTCGTGCCCGCCGCCTCGCTCACGAGCGGTCTCAACTACGGCTGGAACATCATGGAGGGCCGCCACTGCTTCAACACGGCGAACTTCAACACGCCGCTTTCGACCTGCACCATGACGGGGCTCACGCTGCCCGTCCTCGAGTACTGCCACGGCACGTCGCAGAACGGCTGCACCGGGGCCGAGACGGCGCACCCCACCGGCTGCTCGATCACCGGCGGCTTCGTCTACCGGGGCTGCCGCATGCCCGACCTGCGCGGGCGCTACTTCTACTCGGACTTCTGCAGCGGGTTCATCCGGAGCTTCGGCGGCGGCGATCCGCAGACCGGGGAGGATCACACCACGGCGCTCTTCCCCGGTGGCACGCTCAACGTGAGCTCGTTCGGCCTCGACGCGCGCGGCGAGCTCTACGTCGTCCACTGGGGCGGCGGGAGCGACGGCGCGGTCTACGAGATCGTCCCGGGGCCCTAGTGTCGGGACACTAGCCTCAGGGCTTCGCCAGCGCGGTCTGCACCACCCGCGCCCGCTCCGCGTCGGGCACGTGGTCGCTGTGGCAGGCGTGCTTCCCGTCGACGACGGGCAGCGCCGCCCCGCGCTGGCGCAGCAGCTCGCGGCCCTCCTCGCCCACGCCAGGGCTCCGCTGCGCGCGCCGCGCGGGCTGGAAGCCCGCGTCCTTGCCACTCGCGAACGCCTGGATCTCCTTCGAGATGCGCATGCTGCACCAGTCGTGGCCGCACATGGCGCAGAAGTCGGTGTCGACCTCCAGATCCTCGTCGTGGAGGGCGCGCGCCGTCTCGCCGTCGAAGGCGAGCTCGAACTGCCGCGGCCAGTTGAGCGCCGCGCGGGCGCGCGAGAGGTCGTCGTCCCACGCGCGCGCGCCCGCGATGCCGCGGGCGACGTCGCCGGCGTGCGCGGCGATCTTGTAGGCGATGCAGCCGGCCCGCACGTCCTCGGCCTTGGGGAGCCCGACGTGCTCCTTGGGCGTCACGTAGCAGAGCATCGCGGCGCCGGCGCGCGCGGCCTCGGTCGCGCCGATGGCGCTGGTGATGTGGTCGTAGCCGGGGAAGGCGTCGGTCACGAGGGGGCCGAGGACGTAGAAGGGGGCATCGTCGCAGATCTCCTGCTCGATGCGCATGTTCCACGCGATCTGGTCGAGCGGCACGTGGCCGGGACCCTCGACCATCGCCTGCACGCCGGCCTCGCGCGCGCGCTGCACGAGCTCGCCGAGCGTGCGCAGCTCGGCCAGCTGGGCCGCGTCGCTCGCATCGGCGAGACACCCGGGGCGGAGCCCGTCGCCGAGCGAGTAGGTGACGTCGTACTCGCGCATGATGGCGCTGATCTCGTCGAAGAGCTCGTACATCGGGTTCTGCCTGCCGTGCTGGATCATCCACTTGGCGAGCAGCGAGCCGCCGCGCGAGACGATGCCGGTCACGCGCGGGCCGACCAGCGGGAGGTGCTCGTACAGCACGCCGGCGTGGATGGTGAAGTAGTCGACGCCCTGCTCGGCCTGGCGCTCGATCTCCTTCAGGATGACGTCGTAGCTCAGGTCCTCGATCGCCCGGCCGACGATCATGCTGTAGATCGGCACGGTGCCGATCGGGATGGTCGCGTGGTCGATGATCGCCTGGCGGCAGGCGGCCAGGTCGCCGCCGGTCGAGAGGTCCATCAGCGTGTCGGCGCCGTACTTCTGCGCCCACTCGAGCTTCTCGACCTCCTCCGCGGTGCCGCTGGTCACCGGCGAAGCGCCGATGTTGGCGTTGATCTTGGTGGTGATCATGCGTCCGATGCCGGTGGGATCGAGGCGTCTCGGCGCGCGCTCGCCGCGGAGCACGCTCGGGTCCCTGATCACCTCCCAGCGCTGCGCGACCGTCTGGTTCACCCACAGGCGCGCGTCGGCCGCCGCGCCCGGGTGGCCGACCGCGGCGTCGGGATAGGTGCGGTCGCGGCCGTTCGCGGATGCCGCGCCACCGCTGCCCGCGAGGTGCCGTTTGTTGGCCGGGATGACGAGCCGCCCGCGGGCCACCTCGTCGCGGATGAACTCCGGCCGGGCGCATTCCCGCTGCGCCACCCGCCGCATCTCCCCGGTGATCACGCCCTTCCGGGCCGCTTCGAGCTGTGTCATGTCGCGCTTCCCTCCGCCGGCATTACCCGGGTCAGGTTCGAGGGGTCAGCAGGCTCGCCCTGCTTTCTCAGCCGCCTCGAGCGGGGCGGCTCCCCCAGCGTCGTGTCCTCGTGCTTGAGACCATTACCCCGAGGGCGCGTCAGGTCAAGGGAGCCCCGGCGCGGCCCGAGCTACCACTCGCCCGAGCTACCACTCGTAGGCCGGCGCCGGCAGCTCTTCCAGGTGCCGGTGGCACATCTGGCAGCTGGTCACGCCGCGCGCGCGCGCGGCGGGATCGAGCACCTCGTCCACCCAGCGACGGAAGGTGCGGTAGTTCCGGAACACGACCTGCGGGTCGGTCCCGACACGCCCCAGGTCGTAGTGCGGCGCATCGATCTCGGCGGCGAACGGGCAGGCGTGGAAGCGCCCCTTCGTGGTCAGCACCGGGAAGCAGCGCACGCAGCCGGTGCCGAGGCCGTGGAACTCGGCCTCGCGGTCGCGGTCGTACTCGAGCGCCGCGCCCGCGCCGGCGTGGAAGAGCACCTTGTAGCCCTGGAAGATGCGGCCCGGGTGCGCCGCGGCCCACGCCTCGAGACGGGCCTTCGCATGCGGCGGCAGCGGCTCCGCGTCGCGCCCATGGTAGATGGAGTAGTTGAGCACCGCCTCGCTCCGCGGGTCGCTCTCCAGGATGTCGATCAGGCGCTCGGCCTTGACGCCGTTCGAGAAGATGGTGACCAGGCCGCGGAAGCCGCGCTCGCGCACGTAGCGGATCGCCCGCTCGATCTCCTCGGCGTGGAGCGTCGGCTCGCCGCCGTAGAACTTCAAGTTGCCGTCGGGGGCGAGGGTCGCGAGGGCCTGGTCGAGGACGGCGGGCGAGTAGCGCTCGTACCAGCCCTGGGGCGAGCCGTTGATCGTGCACCAGGCGCAGGTCCGGTTGCAGAAGTTCCCCTCGTAGAGGTGCAGCTCGCGCAGCTCGGTGTCGCCCTCGGCGAAGTGCTCGACCGGCTCGTGGAAGAGGACCGGGCCCAGGTGCGGCGTCCGCGCCGCGTCGTTGAGGCCCCAGTCGTAGACGTTGTAGACGACCTCGTAGTCGGCGATCCGCTCGAAGGCGATGCCGGTGTGCCGGGCGACGAAGCGGAGCACGCCGCGGCGGTACTCCTCGGTCGTGCGGGCCTCGCCAGCGAAGTCCTCGGCGTACATCTTGAAGATGCGCGAGATGAAGATGCGCCGGGCCGCGTGCTCGATCCGGCAGTTCCACTCGCTGCCGAGGAACTGCTCGGCGGCCGCGCCGAGCGTCTCGCGGAGCCGCGCCCCGTCGTACGCCGCGGGCCGCATCGGCGGGCAGCCGTTCGAGCCGCAGTTGATGGCGAAGTGGATGCGCGGCTCGGCGAACTGGCCGCGCAGGATCTCGTGCTCGATGTCGTCGAGGCTGACGGCGCGACCGCCGGCCACGTGGCGGCGGCGTTGGAAGAACTGGCCGTCGCGCGTCTTCCACACCGAGGTGATCGGGTACTCGGCGATGATGGCGTGGAGCGTGAAGGCGTTGTAGGCGTTCAGCCAGTAGGCGAGGCGGTCCTCCTCGGTCGGGAAGCGCGCGGGGTCGCTCTCGGGGCTCGCCGCGCCCAGCTCCGCGACCACCCGCTCGAGGAGGTCCCGGTCCTCGGCGAGGCGGGCGTAGTCGACCTTCCCCTCGGCCGTCACGATGTCGGCGAGCAGCGCGCTCCACACGTCGTAGCGGAAGGGTTCGGGCATCAGCCCTTCGCGCGCTTGCGACCCGCCCGGCCCTTCCGCGGCGCGAGCGTCGCGAGGAGCGTGCGCAGGTCGTCGGCGTGCTCCTCCTCCATCTTCAGGATGTTCTCGATCAGCACCCGCGTGGTGGGATCGTCGTTCCCGAGCCAGCGGGCGATCTCGGCGTAGGACTCGATCGCGATGCGCTCGGCGACCAGGTCCTCGCGGATCATGTCGAGGAGCGACGCCTTCTCGTCGTACTGGGAGTGGCTCCGCTCGGCGAGGCCCTCGGGGTTCAGGTTGGGCGAGCCGCCGAGCTGCACGATGCGCTGCGCGACCCAGTCGGCGTGCTGCTGCTCCTCGTTCGCGTGCTGCAGGAACTCCTGCGCGACGGGCTGGGCGTTGATGCCGTCGGCGGTGAAGTAGTGCCGCTTGTAGCGCAGCACGCACACGATCTCGGTGGCGAGCACCCCGTTCAGCACCTCGATCACGCGCGGCAGGTCGGCTTTGTAGCCGTCCGTCACCGGCCCCTTCTCGATGTGCTGGCGCGCGCGCCGGCGGATCGCGGCCACGTCGGAAACGAAGTCGCCCATGCCGAGCCCTCCCTTCGGGGCCTCCTTAGACCGCCGTCCGGGACCCGGTTCAATCCCCCGCGGCAAGCGGCGCTCAGGCCTTCTTGGAGGCGAGATACATCGCGCCGGTCGGGGACTGGACGCCCTCCGCGGGCTCGAGCGTCACGGCGAAGACGTCGACCGTCGCCACGCCCGGGAGTGGAGCGACCGCGAGGCTGCCCTTCCCCTCGGCGTCCACCGTGAAGAGGCCCGCCGGGAGCGGCTTGCCGCCCGCGATGGCCCACAGCTCGTAGATCTTGCCCGCGGGCGGGGGCGGCAGGTCGGCCGCGACCAGGAGCCCCCCGGCGCGCGCGTTCCAGATGATCCGCCCCTGCGCCTGCGGGTGCGGCGCCAGGCCCGCGAGCGATACGAGCCGCGTCTCGGGATCGCCGAGCAGCGCGAGCGTGCGCTCCTGCGCGGCCGCCTGCGCCTTCACCAGCGTGAGCGTCTTCTCCTGCTCGTCGAGCTGCCGGCGGAGATCGGAGACCGTCTGCACCTGCTGGGCGAGCGCGGCCCGCAGCCCGGCCGCCTCGCTCGCCAGCTGATCGAGGCGCACTTCGTAGCGCGCGCGGACCCAGCTCGCGCTCACCACGGCGGCGATGCTCGCGGCGAGCGCCACGCTCGCCACCCACCCGAGCGCCTGGCCGGCGCGCGAGCGGCGGGTGGGGGCCTCGCCGACGCGCTGGAGGAGCGCGTGCCGCACGCGCGCCGGCGGCGCCTCGCGGAAGGCGGCGGCGGCGCGCGCGAGCGCCTCGTGGTACTCGCCGATGGCGCGCTCGCACTCGGCGCAGCCGCCGGCGCGATGGGCCGCGAAGCGGCGCGCGTCGTCGCCCTCGAGCGCGCCGAGGACGTGCCCGGCGACCAGCTCGTCGAACGGCTCGTGCGCCGCGCTCATGTCCGCGACCCCGCCATCCCGCGCAGCCGCTCCATGCCGAGCCGCATGCGGGTCTTCACGGTGCCGAGCGGCAGACCCAGGTGCGCGGAGATCTCGCTCTGCGTCATCCCCTGCAGGTACGCGAGCGCGATCGCCTCCCGTTGCTCGGCGGGGAGCTCGCGCAAGAACCCGCGCACCATCTCCCGCTCCTCCACCAGGGCGCCCGGATTGGCCATGGCCTCGGGCACGGCGGCCGCGGTTTCGCTGAGCGGGGCGACGAGCATCTCTTCCCTTCTACGAACGGAGCGCACCCGGTCGATTCCCCGGCTCCGCGCCCGCACCGTCACCCACGCCTCGGGGGAACCCCGCCGCGGGTCGTACTCCCCGGCCGCGCGCCAGAGCTCCCAGAAGACCTCCTGCAGCACCTCGGCGGCCTCCTCCACGTCCCGCAGCATGCGGCGAAGGAGCCCGAAGGCGAGCGGGGCGTAGAGATCGTAGAACGCCGCGAGGGCCTCGCGGTCGCCCCCAGCCATGCGGCGGATGAGGTCGACGCCGGGGCTCACCATCTCGCCTTACGGGCGAGGCCGGGTCGCCGGATCTCCGCCGCCAAACCAGGCCGCGGCGATGATTCCGTCCTCGATCCAGCGCAGGAGGAGCGCGGCGGCCTCGGCCGGCGCGTCGAATCCCTCGCAGACGGCCGCGAAGGGCTCGCCCGCGACCAGGCGGTCGAGCGCCGCTTCCTCGGCCGGGTCCATCGCCGTCTGGTAGACGAAGAAGCCCTCGCGCCAGATGCGAAGCGCCGTGCGCGCGGGGGCGAGCGCGGCCGCGTCGGCCCACAGGCGATGCACGGGCCAGGCGGTCACCAGGCGCGCGCAGGCCGGGACGAGCGTGAAGCGGAGGTCTGGCCACTCCGCCGCGGCGACGCGGCGGAGCTCGGCGGCCGTGAGCGGCGTCGCATCGGGCGCGTCGAAGACCTGGAGCCGCGTCCACTCGAGGCGCGCGAGGTCGGCCAGGTACGCGGGCTGGTACCCGGCGAGGAAGTCCGGTAGCGCGCGCCCGAGGTGGCGGATCGAGGGCTCGGTCGAGGGATGGGCTCGGATGTACCCGCGCGCCAGGTCCGCGAAGCCGTCGTCACCGAGGACGGTCGCGAGCTTGGGGAAGTCCTCGCGCAGCGCGTCCACGAGGCGCCAGAGGTACATCCCGGCGTAGACGTGCACGCGCTCGGCGGGTGCGAGCGTCGGGGTCGGCGGAACGGTCTCCAGGAGGAGCGGGTCGGGGACCGGCGCGGCGCCCGGCTCGCGGGCGATCGAGCGCCAGAAGGCGCCCTGCAGCTCACGCAGAGAGGGCGTCGGCACCCAGCACCTCCGCCTCGGCCGCGCGCGCGCGCTCGGCCTCGGCGAGCACGACCTCCAGCGCGGGGATGTGGTCGTCCCACTCGACGAGCGTCGAGACGCGCCCGAGGCGGCGCACGGCGTGGCGGTAGAGCCGCCACACGGCGGGCGCGACCGGCGCATCGTGCGTGTCGAGGAGATGCGTCCCTTTGTCGCTGTGCCCGGCCAGGTGGATCTGCCCGACGCGCGCGGGCGGGACGCCGTCCAGGTACGCCTCCGCCGAGAAGCCGTGGTTCACGGCGCTCACGTAGACGTTGTTCACGTCGAGCAGGAGGCCGCAGTCGGCGCGCTCCGCGACGGCGGCGAGGAACTCCCACTCGGGCATGGTCGAGTGCGTGAAGGTGACGTAGCTCGAGACGTTCTCGACCAGGATGCGCCGCCCGAGGCGCTCCTGCACCCGCGTGATCCGCTCGACGACCACGGTCAGCGCCTCTTCGGTCCAGGGCAGCGGCAGCAGGTCGTGCGCGTAGTGCCCCCCGAAACTCCCCCAGCACAGGTGGTCCGAGACCCAGGCGGGCTCGAAGCGCCGGGCCAGCGCGGCGAGCTCGCCCAGGTAGAGCTCGTTCAGCGGATCGGTCGAGCCGATCGACAGCGACACGCCGTGCAGCACGAGCGGCGCCTCGGCGCGCACGCGCTCGAGCACCGCGAGCGGCCGGCCGCCGCGGATCATGAAGTTCTCGGAGATCGCCTCGAACCAATCCGCGTGCGCCGTGCCGTCGAGGACGCGCGGGAAGTGCGTGGTGCGGAGGCCGATCCCGTGACCCAGGTATGGAAAGGACTCGGGCACCGGGATGGACGGAGCGGGGACGGGCGAGCGCCCGCCCCGCTTCCCATCGATTTACTTCTTCGGCTTCTCGGCGACCTTGCCGCCCTTCTTGGCGCAATCGGCCGCCGACATCTCGACGACGCCCTTACCCTTGCACGCGTTCTTTCCCGCGCACGAGTTCTCGGCGCTGGCGCAGCTGCCCTGCCCCTTGCAGGCGTTGACGCCGGCGCAGTTCACCATGTCGCCGCCCGTCTTGCCCTGGTCCGCGCGCGCCGTCAGCGCGCCCGCCATGATCAGGCTCGCCGCCGCGCTCGCGATCAACATCCCCTTGTTCACTCGCATTCGCTCCTCCTTGGTTGCCGTGTCGACCATCATTCGGGCTGCCCATCAGCCGCGAACGAGGCCCGCGATCGTGCCTACGCCGCCACACGGCGATCTGGATCTCCCCCGAACGCAGCGAACGGCGCCGCGCTCGAACACGGTGGCCACACGATCGTTACCAGCGTCGGGGTCCACTCTGTCTGCCTGAGTGGCGTCATCGGACCTCCCGCTGAGATGCCGGGGACCGGTTACACGTTTCAACGGGTCGCGCCGCTCATAATCCAACGGCCGGGCCGGGCGCAACGGAGCAGGCGGGCGGGGGTCGGACGACGCCGCCCGCCGAGACCCTCCGCGGCACGCCCCTTGCTGCCTCCCATCCGTTGCCGTGGCGCCCGCCTCACGGGCCTGCTCGGGGGGCGCGGTGCGGCGAGAAGATGACGCTCGGCATGGATTCGGCGGCCCGACGGGACAGCGGGCCGGACATCCGCGAGACGGATCGCGAGGCGCTGTCGGCACGCGCCCGCGTCGGCCTCTGGATCGTCCTCGTCGCCGTCGCGGCCTTCACGCTCGCCGATCTGAAGCTCGTGCAGCATGGCCTGCGCTCGATGCTGCTCGTGCGGGTCGTGCAGCTCGCGCTGATCGGCGCCGCCTCGCTCGCGCTGCGGGTCCGCATGAGCGAGCGGCTGCGTGTGGCGTCGACGGTCGCGTTCGTGAGCGGCATCTACGTCACCTCCGCCATCGCGGGGAGCCTCCGCGGGGGGATGTCGACCCAGCCCATCACCGACCTGGCGATCGCCTTCGCCACCGCCACGACGCTCCCGTGGGGGCCGTGGCCCCAGCTCGCGTCGGTGACCGTCGCGGTGCTCGCCATCGCGCTCGGCGAGTACGCGGTGCACGGCACGCTCGCGGGCACCAGCCCGCACATGACCGCCGGGCTCGGCGTGGCCTTCCTGGTGTCCGTCCACATCGCGCATCAGCTCGCACGCTACCGGCGCGAGCGGGACGCGGCCGAGGCCGCGGTGCGCCGCAACGAGGAGCGCTTCCGCTCGCTCATCGAGCGCGGCTCCGACGTCATCACGATTCTCGACGCCGAAGGCGTGATCCGCTACGAGAGCCCATCGATCGAACGGCGGCTCGGCCATCGCGCCGAGGATCGGCTCGGCGAGAGGGCCTCGCGCTACGTCCATCCGGAGGATCTGCGGGCCGTCACGGCCGCGTTCGGCCGCGCCCTCGACGGCCAGGCTGTCTCGGTCGAATGCCGCGCCGCCCGGCGGGATGGCTCGTGGCGCGACGTCGAGGCGGTGTTCACCAACCTCCTCGATCATCCCGCCGTCGGCGGCATCGTGGTCAACTGGCGGGACATCGGCGAGCGCAAGCGCGCGGAGGAGGAGCGCGCACGCTACGTCCACGAGCTCGCCCGGGCGCGCGACCAGGCGCTCGCCTCGACCCGCGCCAAGTCGATGTTCCTGGCCAACATGAGCCACGAGGTCCGCACGCCGATGAACGTCATCATCGGTATGACCGACATGGTGCTCGACACGGACCTCCGGTCGGATCAGCGCGCGAACCTCGAGCGCGTTCGCGCGGCGGCGATCGGGCTGCTCGCCATCATCAACGACATCCTCGACGCCTCCAAGATCGAAGCCGGCAAGCTGACCATCGAGGCCGTCGACATGGACCTCCGGCGCACGCTCGTGGAGGCCGCCGGCCTGCTCATCCCTGCGGCCAGGGCGAAAGGGCTGTCGCTCACCTGCGTGATCGAGCCGGACGTGCCCGCACAGGTGAAGGGCGACCCCGTGCGCGTGCGCCAGACGCTCGTCAACCTGGTCGGCAACGCGGTCAAGTTCACCGACAGGGGGGCGATCACCGTCGAGGCCCGGGTGCTGCGGCGAGCGTCCTCGCACGTCGTGGTCCGCGTGAGCGTCATCGACACGGGTATCGGGATCCCGCCGGAACGACAGGCGGGGCTCTTCGAGAGCTTCGCGCAAGGGGACGACAGCACCACCCGCGTCTACGGAGGCACCGGGCTCGGCCTGGCGATCTGCCGCCAGCTCGTGACGCTGATGGGCGGACACATGGGCCTGGAGAGTCAGCCGGGCAGAGGCAGCACCTTCTGGTTCGAGCTCACGATGCCGACGAGGGGCGCCGACGCCGTGGCGGCCTGACGGCTCGGGCTCGGGGACCCGTTCGTCAGCCGAATCGACGCCCGCGGATCCTGTGCCTCGTACCGGCCATTCGACGAATCGGACGTATCCGATACTTCTCGGGCTCGCCCTCCCGCGCTTCCCGGGCGCGCGACAGACCCGTCCGAAGCCACTGCGCATCGAGACCGAGGACCTCACATATCCGAATGAACGCGAAGGGCGATTCGGTGTCGGTCGAGTCGAGCCACTCCTCCGCCTCTCTCAGCGCCCGTCGCTTTCGCGCCTGGCGAGGGGGCGGATACCTGAGAAGAGTCGCGGTGGCGTCCTCGAGAATCGCGAGCATCAGACGTTTCTCCGGCTGCAGCATGCTGGCGCGACGATCGAAGACCTGCGCCGGCAGCACGACCTCGGGCTCCAGGCGCGCACCCGCTGCATGCGTCTCGTCGCGGCCGGCGCTCTCGATGACTTCGGACGGCGTGTGCGCTCCTCCCTCGGGCAGGGTTTCGGTGCTCTCCCACACCAGCAGACCTCCCTGGCCGTGCCCCCCGAGCATCCCCATGGCGCTGCGACTCATGATCTGTAGACGTCTTGGCCCGCGGTTTGGTTGACGTGACGGCGCCCGGCGAGGCCGCCGGCGGTCCCTGGGCCGCGAGCCCGGGGGCGGCGCGGCCGAGAGATGGGCGGCGCGGGCGGCTCACGTGAGCTCGATCGATCCAGCACGTAGTCCACCTCGTGGCGGTGGGTGTCCGACCCGCGCCGACCGCTCCCGCGCCGTAGAGGAATCGAAGACGCGGCCTCAGCGCCCCCGGAACGTCGCGCGGAAGCGGCGGACGGGCGGATCCTCAGCGTCGAGGAAGTCCTCGAACGCCGTCAAGGTGAGGCGGTCCCCGGCGATCGCCTCGACCTCGCCGCGCGTGAGTGGCCAGGGCATGACGCCTTCCGGCTCCGCCGGCTCGCGGCCGCGCGCGATCACCAGGAGCGTGCCGCCGGGAGCGACGAACGTTCGGAGGGCATGGACGGCGGCGCCACGCTCCGACGGCGGCAGCACTTGCAGCGTGTAGGTCTCTGCGACGAGGTCGAACGCCGCACGCCAGTCCGCGGGCGGGTCGAGCAGATCCGCGACGAGGTAGCGGACCGGCGAACCGGGGAAGCGCGCGCGGGCGCGTGCCACGGCCGTCGCCGCGACGTCGAAGGCGACGACATCCATGCCACGGCGCGCGAGCTCCTCGGCGTTGTCGCCGAAGCCCGTGCCGACGTCGAGGGCGCGGCCGCCGATCGACGGGTTCGCATCCAACCAGGCCACGAGATGTGGATTCGGAACGAGATCGGCCCAGGGAACGACCGCCGTTCCAGCGTCCGCCTCGCGGTAGAGGGCCTCGAACCACGAGAGCGCCTTCCCGCGTGCGATGGCGTCCTGGGCGAGCGCTCGGGCACGCGCACGATCCATCGCTCGATCCTACCATGCGCCGGGCGCCGCGCCGGAACGGCGGGCGTCGAGACGTGCTTCCCGCGGCGCCGGGCCCATGCTAACGGCCGTGCCCATGGAGCACACCGACCCCGCCCAACTCGGCTTCGACCCCGAGCGCCTGGAGCGCGTCCTGGGTGCGATCGACGCCGACATCGCCGCCGGCCGCTGCGACGGCGTCGCGCTCTGCGTGGCGCGCCGCGGGCGGGTGGCGCTCCGCGCCCACCGCGGCTTCGCCGACCGCACGAGCGGGCGGCGGCTGGCCCCGGACGCCGTCTTCGCCACGATGTCGGTCGGGAAGCAGTTCGCGAACGTCGTCGTGCTGAACCGCATCGAGCGCGGCGACCTGCGGCTCATGATGCCGGTGGCGGAGCTGATCCCCGAGTTCGGCAGCCGGGGCAAGGGGCGCATGCGGCTCGTGCACCTCCTGACGCATACGAGCGGGATCGCGTCGCGGGTGCCGGTGCTGGCGCCGGAGGAGCTCGCCAGCATCGAGCGCCTGGTCGCCTGGGCGTGCACGACCGCGCCCGAGTCGCTCCCGGGCGAGCGCGTCACGTACTCGATCGCCGTCGCGCACGCCGTCATGGCCGAGATGGTGCGGCGGGCCGAGGGCGGGAAGCGCTCGTTCGCGCGCATCCTGGAGGACGACCTCTTCCGGCCGCTCGGCATGCGGGAGACGAGCCTGGGACCGCGGGACGACCTCGTGCCCCGCCTCTGCCCGGTCGCCGCCCGCTTCACGGAGCCAGGGCTCTTCGGCCCGAGTGAGGTGGACGGCATCGGCGCCCTCTTCAGCATCCCGGGCGCCGAGATCCCGGCCGGCGGCTACTTGACGACGCTCGCGGACCTCGCGCGCTTCGTCGAGATGCTGCAGCGCGGGGGCGAGCTCGACGGAGCGCGCATCCTGTCGCCGGCGATGATCGAGTTCGCCACCCGCAACCACACCGGCGACAAGCCGAACTCGCTCCTCGACTACACGGTGCAGATGCGCGGCTGGGAGCCGTTCCCGGCGGCGATCGGGCTCGGGTTCTTCATCCGTGGTGAGGGAGTCATCCCGGGCTTCTTCGGCAACCTGTGCAGCGCGCGGACATACGGAGGCCTCGGGGCAGGGTCGACGGCCTTCTGGATCGATCCGGCCCGCGACCTCACGTTTTCGTTCCTGTCGGTCGGGCTCATGGAGGACAGCTACCACCTGGAGCGCGTGTCCCGGCTGTCGGACATCGTGGTGTCGGCCCTCGTCGACTGAGCCGACGGCGGCCCCGGCCGTGCCGGTGACGCACCCGCCAGGGTGCGGGACCGCCAGCGAGCGCCCTCGCGGCCCGCGGCCAGGGCTTCGGCGCGGCGCGCTTCGCGGCGGCCCACGTCCTCCCCTCCGGAGACGATCAGCCGCGCGGAGCTCGCGGCGCCTTGAGCGCTCGCGGCCGAGACTCGCGAGCGACGCTGACGCCCAAGGGGGTCCGGCGCCCTTGCGTTTCGATCGCCGCGAGCAGCACGTCGACCTGCCCCATGACTTCGGCGAGCGCCGCGCGCGGCTTCGCCGCCCGCGACACCATCATCGCCCCCTCGCACAGCGCTCCGAACAGGAGATGGGCGAGGGGCTCGAGCGATCCCGAGACCCGGCCCTCGGCCATGGCCTGCCGGAGCGCCCCCTCGATGAGCCCGAGGCTGTAGCGCGCGTCGATCTCACGCCACGCCTCCCACCCGAGCACGACCGGCCCGTCCCGGAGAATGATGCGCTGCACGCCAGCGTCCATCGAGGCCTCGAGGAACGCCCGACAGCCAGCCCGGAATTGACTCCACGCGTCGGGTCCACGCGCGCCGGCCGCCGACGCTTCCATGAGCGCTTGCTCCGTCTCGTGGAAAACGGCAAGGAAGATCGCCTTCTTATCCGGGAAATGATGGTAGAAGGCGCCCTTCGTGACGCCCGCGCGGGCGGCGATGTCCTCGATGAACGTCCGCGCGTAGCCGCGGATGCGAAAGAGCTTGCGGGCCACGGCCAAGAGCTTCCCACGCGTCGCCTCGGAACGCTCCTCCTGGGTCGCCACGCCGGCGAGAATAACGTATCCTCTTGACCACCGGAAATCCGATCTTACTTTTTTGGGCCGGCGACGGCCGGAAGCAGTGGCCAACCACCGTTGCAGCGTGGAAGCATTGAATGCCGACGGATGTGCGCTCGGCCGCTGCCGTGCACGGATGGGTGATGCCGGTCCATGACGCGGACGCGACTGATCGTCTCAGCGTTGGTCGCGAGGCTGGTCCTCCTCACGTACGGGGTTGAGAGCCGGGCGGCAGATCCCGAGTCGATCAACCGATCCGAGTTGCCGGTTCTCGTCACCGAGACGCCCGGGATGGTTCGCCTCCAGGTCCTCCTGCCCGAGGACGTCCCGCCGGGCTCGGTCGAGGTGCGGCTGGCGGGGCGGAAAGTGGTCGTCCTCGCGCGGGGCATCGACGGCCGGCAACTGCGCTCGCGATCCCTCCGGCTGGCGGATGCGCCCGTCGAGGGCGGTGCGCAGGCGGACTACCAGCCCGACGGATCACTCACCATCACGCTGCAGAAGGCGCGTCGTGGCGGCTCATGAGAAGCCGAGGACGTCGACCTGTGCGCAGCCGAACGACGGACACGGCAATTTTTCGGCGGGTATGTCGATCTCGAGCCGGCCCGTTCGACGATACAGCGGGCCACCCGCGGCGCGAGCGGGGTGGGTGAGCGACCTCGACGGGCGGCCCGATCATGCTAGAAGCCGCCTGCGAAGACCGGCGCGAAAGCTCAGGAAGGAGTGAGGGATGAGCGGGGTACGGGTACTGGTCGGCACACGCAAGGGTGCATTCGTCCTTGAGTCGGACGGAAAGCGCCAGCGGTGGGACATCAGTGGTCCCCACTTCGGGGGCTGGGAGATCTACCACCTCAAGGGATCACCCGCCGACCCGAATCGGCTGTACGCGTCGCAGGGCACCGGATGGTTCGGGCAGTTGATCCAGCGCTCCGACGGCGGCGGCAAGACTTGGGAGCCGGTGGGCAACCGGTTCGTGTACGACGGCGTCCCCGGCACTCACCTGTGGTACGACGGCACGCCCCACCCCTGGGAGTTCGCGCGCGTCTGGCATCTCGAACCGTCGCTGACCGATCCGGACACCGTCTACGCCGGGGTCGAAGACGCGGCCCTGTTCCGCTCGCGCGACGGCGGCCAGACGTGGCAGGAGCTGCCCGGGCTGCGCCGCCACGAATCGGCGCCCTCCTGGCAGCCAGGTGCCGGCGGGATGTGCCTGCACACGATCCTCCTGGACCCGAGCAATCCCGAGCGGATCTTCATCGCGATCTCGTCTGCCGGCGCGTTCCGGACCGACGACGCCGGCAAGACGTGGCGACCGATCAACCGGGGCCTCAGGTCGGAGCAGATCCCCAACCCGACTGCCGAGGTCGGCCACTGCGTTCACCGCATCGCGATGCACCGCTCGCGTCCGGGCGTGCTGTTCATGCAGAAGCACTGGGACGTCATGCGCAGCGACGACGCCGGCGAGTCGTGGCAAGAGGTCAGCGGGAACCTACCGAGCGACTTCGGGTTCCCCATCGACGTGCACGCGCACGAGCCGGACACCATCTACGTCGTCCCGATCAAGAGCGACTCGGAGCACTATCCGCCCGAGGGAAAGTTACGCGTGTACCGCAGCCGCACGGGCGGACACGAGTGGGAGGCGCTCACGAAGGGCCTGCCGCAACGCGATTGCTACGTGAACGTGTTGCGCGACGCGTTGGCCGTCGACTCGCTCGATCCGTGTGGCGTGTATTTCGGCACCACCGGCGGGCAGGTGTACGCGTCGGCCGATACCGGAGACAGCTGGGCTCCCATCGTCCGAGACCTTCCCGCCGTGCTCTCCGTCGAAGTCCAGACACTGCCATGATCCGCGTGGTGCTCCCGGCACATCTGCGGAAGCTGGCGCACGTCGACGGCGAGGTGAAGCTCGATGTCGAGGGTCGGGTCACGCAACGCTCGGTCCTCGACGCGCTCGAGGCCCGCTATCCGATGCTGCGCGGGACGGTCCGCGACCACGTCACGCAACGGCGCCGGCCGTTCGTGAGGTTCTTCGCCTGCGAGGAGGATCTGTCCCACGAACTGCCGGACGCCCCGCTGCCCGACCCGGTCGCGACGGGGGTCGAGCCTTTTCTGGTCGTGGGGGCCATGGCCGGCGGTTAGGCGCCCGCACTTGGAATGTCCAGCACTTAGCTGCGCTCCAGGATAGTCCCCTCGACGTGTCGATCGCGCGGCCCCTCGTTCGTCGCGAGAGTAGAGCCAGGTCGAGACCGGAACGAAGGAGGACATGACGATGCGATTCATGCTGATCATCAAGGCCGACACGAACACAGAGGCGGGGGTTCTCCCGAGCAAGGAGCTCGTCGCCGCCATGGACGAGTTCAACGAGAAGATGGTGAAGGCCGGCGTGCTGCTCGCGGCCGAGGGGCTCCACCCGAGCTCGAAGGGCGCGCGCATCACGTTCCATGGAGGAGGCAAGCGCACCGTGACCGATGGGCCCTTCACCGAGGCGAAGGAGCTGATCGCCGGCTTCTGGTTGATTCAGGTGAAGTCGAAGGAAGAGGCGATCGAATGGGCCTCGCGCTGCCCCGATGTGCTCGGTCCGGGTGAGACGGCGCAGATCGAGATTCGCCAGGTGTTCGAGATGTCGGACTTCCCTGCCGAGCTCCAGGAGGCCGCGGGCAACGAGCCCGCGATGCGCGCGCAGCTCGAGCAGGGTTGGCCAAACGCCCCGCGAGCCTAGCTCGCCCGGCTTCGATCAGAAGGAGACGCGACGATGCGATTCATGATGCTGATGATCCCGAAGGGGTACGAGAAGGCAGAGGCGGGCGCCATGCCGAGCGCGGAGATGGTCGCCAAGATGACGAAGTACAACCAGGCGCTGACGAAGGCCGGCGTGCTGATCGCGCTCGACGGGCTCCACCCGGCCTCGAACGGCGCGCGCGTCTCGTTCTCTGGAGGGAAGCCCAGGGTGACCGACGGGCCCTTCACCGAGGCGAAGGAGCTGCTCGGCGGCTACTGGATGATTCAGGTGAAGTCGAAGCAAGAGGCGGTCGAATGGGCATCGCGCTGCCCCGCTCAAGACGGCGACGTGATCGAGGTTCGTCAGGTGCAGGAGATGTCGGACTTCCCTCCCGAGGTCCAGAAGGCCGCCGGCGCGACGCGCCTCGGCGGAGAGATTCCATGAGCGTAACCCCCTATCTGAACCTCACGGACGCGAACGCGGCCATCGAGTTCTACGTCAAGGCATTGGTGTCATGCCGTACCTGCTGCTGATCCTGGAGCAGGGAGAAAGAAGACGGAACCGATCGGCGGTAGAGGGGCGGCTGGCTTACGAGCGCATGCTCCGCTTCACCGATGATCTCAAGGCCCGCGGCGTGCACAAGGCCAGCGAATCGCTCAGGTCTGATGCCGAAGGGGTGCGGGTCGAGGTTCGAGGCGGCAAACGCACCGTCGTCGACGGTCCGTTCGCGGAATCCAAGGAGATCGTCGGAGGCTTCTTCCTCCTCGATTGTCAGACCAAAGAGCAAGCGATCGCGATCGCCGGCGAGTGCCCCGCGACCGAGTGGGCAACCGTCGAGGTGCGCGAGATCGGCCCCTGTTGGGAGGGCAACGACTGAGACGCCCGTCGCGGCACCCCTCGGTCTTGCATTGGCGGGCCAAGATGCTGTGATCGGAAGCCGTGGCGGCTTCCGATACGCATCGCGCGATCAACGCGGTCTGGAGGATCGAGTCGGCCAGGCTCATCGCCGGTCTCGCGCGGATGGTGCGCGACGTCGGTGTTGCCGAGGATCTCGCGCAGGAGGCGCTCCTCGCCGCGCTCGAGCGGTGGCCGGAGTCGGGCATCCCGGACAACCCGGGCGCCTGGCTCATGGCCACCGCGAAGCATCGTGCGATCGACCTGCTACGTCGAAGCAAGCTGCTCGAGCGCAAGCACGAGGAGCTCGGTCGCGAGATCGAGGCCCAGCAAGAGATGGCCGCGCCGGATCTCGACGCCGCGATCGACGCCAACATTGGCGACGACCTCCTGCGCCTCGTGTTCATATCGTGTCATCCGGTGCTCTCGACCGAGGCGCGCGTTGCGCTCACACTCCGCTTGCTCGGCGGTCTGACGACCGAGGAGATCGCGCGGGCGTTCCTCGTCCCGGAGCCGACCGTCGCCCAGCGCATCGTCCGGGCCAAGCGGACCCTCGCCGAGAAGCGCGCCCCCTTCGAGGTCCCCCGCGGCGCCGAACTCGCCGCCCGTCTGTCGTCGGTGCTCGAGGTCATCTACCTCGTCTTCAACGAGGGGTACTCGGCGACCGCCGGGGACGACTGGATGCGACCGGCGCTCTGCGGGGATGCGCTCCGTCTCGGCCGCATCCTGGCCGAGCTGGTTCCGAGGGAGCCGGAGGTGCACGGCCTCGTCGCGCTCATGGAGATCCAGGCATCGCGCTCGAGGGCGCGGACCGGTCCGTCGGGAGAGCCCGTGCTGTTGCTCGATCAAGACCGGGCGCGCTGGGATCACGTCCTCGTCCGTCGTGGTCTCGTGGCGCTCGAGCGGGCCGAGGCGCTCGGCGGCGCGCAGGGTCCGTACGCGCTGCAAGCCGCGATCGCCGCCTGTCACGCACGAGCGCGTACGCCGGCGGAGACGGACTGGGCGCGCATCGCGGAGCTCTACGAAGCGCTCGCCCGGCTCACGCCCTCCCCCGTCGTCGAGCTGAATCGCGCGGTCGCGGTCGCGATGGCCTTCGGTCCCGCAGCAGGCCTCGAGCTCGTCGATGCGCTGACCGCGGAGCCGGCCCTCCGGGGCTACCACCTCTTGCCGAGCGTGCGCGGCGACCTCCTGGCGAAGCTCGGCCGCTTCGACGAAGCACGGGCGGAGTGCGCGCGCGCGGCATCGCTCACCCGCAACGCACGGGAGCGCGAGCTGCTCCTCGAGCGCGCCGCCGCGTACGCGCGCGGATCGGCACATCGCTCGACCACGTCGTAGCGGGTCGGCGGTCCCCACTGGACGAACGAGTTCGTCCTCGACACCCGAGGCTGATCGCGGGTCTTCACCGAGCCCCGGGATGAGGCACTCCCTGACGATTCCCAGCGATCGCGGGTTTTGCCTGGGAGCGGAAAGTATCGAGGGGACGACGTATGCTCGTCGGGTGGCGAGCAAGGGCGAACGGGTCGTGGTCGAGGTCGCCGGGCGCGAGGTCGCGATCTCCAACCCGAGCAAGGTCTACTTCCCGGAGTCCGGCATCACCAAGCTCGAGCTCGTGCGCTACTACCTGGCGGTGGCCGAGGGCGCGCTCGGTGGAGCGGGTGGCCGGCCCAACGTACTGGTCCGCTACGCCGACGGGATCCATGGCGACTTCTTCTACCAGAAGCGGGCGCCCGCCTCGCGGCCGACCTGGATCGAAGTCGTCGCACTACACTTCCCCTCCGGCCGCGTGGCGGAGGAAGTCGTGCCACGCGACGCGGCCGCGCTGGCCTGGATGGCGAACCTGGGATGCCTGGAGCTCCACCCGCACCCGGTCCGCGCGGAGGACCTCGACCACCCCGACGAGCTCCGCATCGACCTCGACCCGATGCCGGGCATCGAGTGGTCCCAGATCCGAGACGTGGCCCGGGTGGTCCAGGAGAGCCTGGCCGACTTCGGCCTGGTGGGCTGGCCGAAGACCTCGGGCTCACGGGGCATCCACGTCAACGTGCGCATCCATCGCCGCTGGTCCTTCACGGAGGTGAGGCGCGCCGCCCTGGCGCTCGCGCGTGAGGTCGAGCGGCGGGCGCCTGGCCTCGCCAGCAGCAAGTGGTGGAAGGAGGAGCGCCACGGCGTGTTCCTCGACTACAATCAGAACGCCAAAGACCGCACGGTCGCGAGCGCCTATTCGGTGCGCCCCAAGCCCGACGCCCGGGTCTCCGCGCCGGTCACCTGGGACGAGCTCTTCGAGTGCGCGCCCGAGGACTTCACGCTGCGCACCATGCCCGCTCGCTTCGCCGCGGTCGGCGACCGGCACGCGGGCATCGACCAGAGTCCCTGCTCGCTGGAGGCGCTGCTGGAGCTGTCGGCGCGGCACGAAGCGGCGGGACTGGGCGATGCGCCCTGGCCGCCGCACTACGCAAAGCAGGCCGGCGAGCCGCCGCGTGTCCAGCCGTCGCGAAGGAAGGGCGGGCCGAAGCCGAGCGGCCGGCGCGTGCCCACGAAGCCGCTGATCGAGATCGGCCGCGCCGCGAAGAGAGAAGAGGCGCTGGCCGGGCTCGAGCGCTGGAAGACGCGTCATCCCCGGGCCGCCATCCACCTCCAGCCCGCCGACATCCTGGTCGACGCCATGCGCGGGCGCTCCTCGACGTGGACCCGCGTCCGCGTGAATCTCGAGCACGTGCCGGAGAATCTCCGGCCGGGTCAGGAGCCCCCCGATCCGGACTACGACCCGTACGCACGGTCTACGCGGGACGCACCCCGAAAATCTCGGCGAGCTCGGCGGGGGGCGTGACCTCGAGCTGGTCGTAACGGCAGTCGGCCGGCCGCTTGTCGGGACGCCAGCGTACGAAGACAGCGGCGTGTCGGAAGCGATCGCCCTGGAGGTGGTCGTACTTGACCTCGCACACGCGCTCGATCCGCAGCGGCTCCCAGGAGAGGTCCTTGCCCGCGCTCCACCGGCTCTGGGCGCCCGGCATGCGGACCGCGCCGTCGGTCATTCCGGCCCAGTCCCGCCAGGGATGCGACGCGAGGGCGTCCGTGCGCAGCGGCGCCAGCTCCTGCGCGAGACGGCGGCGGGACTCCATCGGGAACGAGGAGGTCACGCCCACGTGGTGCAGGGCTCCGGCGCCGTCGTAGAGCCCGAGCAGCAGCGAGCCGACCAGCGTTCCCGGACCGTGCTTGTGCCAGCGGAAGCCCGCCACCACGCAGTCCGCGGTACGCACGTGTTTGACCTTGATCATCACGCGCTTGCCGGGCTGATAGGTCGTGCTCTCGTGCTTGGCGATCACGCCGTCGAGCCCGGCGCCTTCGAAGCGATGGAACCACTCCTGGGCCACCGAGCGCTCGCGACGGCACGGCGTGAGATGGACGCGGCCCGAGGTCCGCTCGAGCGCCTTCTCCAGCAGCAGGCGGCGCTCGGCCTGCGGCCGGGAGCGGAGATCGCCGCCGGCTCCGGCGAGCAGGTCGAACGCGACGAAGGAGGCGGGCGTCTCGGCGGCGAGCTTCTTCACCCGCGATGCCGCCGGGTGCAGTCGCAGCTGCAGGGCCTCGAAGTCGAGTCCGCGCTCGGTCGCGATCACGATCTCGCCGTCGACCACGCACCGAGCGGGCAAGCTGGCGCGAAAGGCCGCTTCCAGCTCGGGGAAGTACCGGTCCAGCGGCTTCAGGTCACGGCTCTGGACGTAGAACCGGTCGCGGTCGCGGAACACGATGGCCCGGAAGCCGTCCCACTTGGGCTCGAACAGCCAGCCGTCGCCCGCGGGTAGGTCCGTCGCGAGCTTCGCGAGCATCGGCTCGATCGGCGGCTCGATCGGGAAACCCACGGCCGCGTCTTTCCTTCCCATCAGCGCACGCCTGCTCGCCGCGCCGCGATCCGCCGGTCGGCGGATGGTGCGCTCGCGAGCGTCCTCTACCGCATTGCACCCACGGACGCACACCGCTACACAGCGCGCATGGGCAAACCGAAAGCGCTGCTCTCGTGGAGCAGCGGCAAGGACAGCGCGTGGGCGCTGCACGTCCTCCGCGAGCGGGCGGCCTGCGAGCTCGTCGGCCTGGTGACGACCATCAACGAGGCGGCGGACCGCGTCGCCATGCACGCCGTGCGCGCCGCGCTGCTGGAGGCGCAAGCCGAGGCGGTAGGCCTGCGCCTCTGGCCGGTGCCGATCCCGTCTCCGTGCAGCAATGAGCAATACGAAGCCGCAATGACGCAGGTGGTGGAACGCGCTCGCGCCGCTGGCGTGACGGCCTTCGCCTTCGGCGATCTCTTCCTCGCCGACATCCGCGCCTATCGCGAGCGGCAGCTCGCCGGCAGCGGCCTCACGCCCGTGTTCCCGCTGTGGATGCGGCCCACCGACACCCTCGCCCGTGACATGATCGCCGGCGGTTTGCGGGCGCGAGTAAGCTGTATCGATCCCAAGAAGTTACGCGCCGACTTCGTCGGACGCGAGTTCGATCTCGAGTTCTTGTGCGATCTACCCTCCGGGGTCGACCCCTGCGGCGAAAACGGCGAGTTCCACACCTTCGCCTACGCGGGGCCCATGTTCCATCACGCCATCGCAATCACGCCCGGCGAGGTGGTCGAGCGCGACGGCTTCGTGTTCGCCGACCTGATGCCCGCGCGATAGCGCCACCCTACGTGTCTCCCTGGCGGGGTCACACCAGCGACCCTAGATACGGCGCCAGCAGGACCGCGGCGACGCCGATCCAGTGGAGCAGGATCGACACGGCGATGCTCTCGGAGCGCTCGCGGGCCATGCCCGCTGCTGCTCCGAAGAGCAGGGCGCCGAGGAGCGGAAGCGTGGAATCGGGGCCTCCGGTGGTCGCCTGCGTCAGCGAGATCGCGGGGTGCCGCAGGATGGCGCCCCAGAGCGCGTAGAATCCGGCGGAGAGGATGACCGGACAGGAGAGGAGCCAGGGACCACCGCACTCCTGCACTGCGAAGCTCGCCACCAGGCCGCCATGGAGGAGACCCCGGAAGATCACCTCGGCCGCGAGAGGAAGCGTGAGAACACCCAGGGGCTCGAGCCACCCGGGCACGGGGGTCGTTGCAGGGACGGGAATCCACACGCCGCCCGCCAGCGCGCCGAAGATGGCGGAGGGCAGAAGGATGCACCAGTCCAGCCCGGCGGGGCGCCGCAAGCCGTACAGCCCCGGCGCGCGCAGGCCTCTGATGAGGAGGAGTGCGCCGCCGAGCGTCACCAACAACACGGAGAACTGCGCGGGGCTCGCCGCGAGCCCGCTCGGCGCACCGGTGCCCCGCCCGATCAGGCCGGGCAGGAAAGCCGACGCCAGTGCGGCCAGCAGGATCCCTGCGCTGCCGAGCGCTGCGCCCGCGATCCGGCGGAGGCGCTGGACGAGGGCGGGCGGGCGGAACGCCTGCTGGCACACCCGGGCGATCTGCTCGGGGGCCAGGCGGGTCCCGGTGGCGCGCGGCGATCCGCCGATCTCCGTCGAGCCGCCCCAACGGTTGGCAGAGCGATGGCCGCCGGCTCCCGGGTCCACCAGATTGAGGTGCGTATAGAACCGCTCGAGGCTCGTCGGCAGGTACGGATTCACCTGACGCAGGGTATAGGTCGCGGCACCCGTGCGCAGCACGATTACCCCTAGCCGTTTGCCGTGCAGCCGGCGCAGCTGCCGCTCCACCTCGTAGATGCCGGCCTTCGAACGGCAGACGACCGCGACCGAGCCGTTCGTTATCTCGACCCGCGCCAGCTGCTCGACGTCCGTGACGTCGTCGAAGTGTGTCGGCGAATAGACCAGGCGATCGATGGCTCGCAGCCGGTCGGCGGTGTAGCCGACCAAATCGCTCTCGCCCCAGCGCCCTCGCCGCTTGAGCGCCAGCTCCGGCTCGCGTAGCTCATCGATGCAGGCCTGTATCTCGGCGAGCAGCTCCGGGGGCAGCGCGGACATATCCTGCATGTCGAGCCCCTGCGCATCGATCACGCCCTGGAGGCGCACGAGCGGCATGACTCGTGCGCGCGTCTCCGTGCTTCCGTCGTCCAGGCGGAGATGATTCAGGAGCACCCAGATCGCCAGGACCGTGTCCAGGTCGGCGTCGTTGGCGTACACCGTCCACTCTCGCTTGCGGAGGTCGAGACCCTTGCGGACCAGGACCATCGCCTGCTCGCACGTGGCGAGCAAGAAGGAGCGAACGCACGCTTCGTGGTGATCGAGGTTGTAGACCTCGCGCTTCGGATCGAGGAACGGCTCTCCCTGGGCCGCGCCGTCGAGGAAGACAGAGCCCGGTGCGGCGCTGCGCGCCGCCGCTGCCGTCACCGTGAACCCGTGCTGGACTCGAACCGAGACGGTCGGTGCCTCCACGCAGGTAAGGACGGCGCCGGTGTCGTCCCGCTTGATCCGATACCGATCGGGAAGGGCGGGCTCGGCGGCTCCTCGGCCAGGCAGGGGAACCCGCCCCTCGGCTTCGCGCGCTTTGCTCCCGCTCATCACAGCCAACCCGTGCCGCACGCTCGCGGCCGACGGCCACCGGGCAGCGACGCCGACCTTCCCGCGCGCAGTCTCGCTTCCTTAGACTTAGGCCGAAATTCCAGCTGAAAAGCAAGCCGCAGTAGCAAAAAAGGGATCACGCAATACGGGGCACCGGCCAGCTCGGTGCAACGCTTCCCGTACGAGGTTCGAGCATGATCTCCAGAGCATCGGGTAGCACAGCAAGCGCGGGGCTCTCGGCGATCGAGCGGGCGCCGCCCGCGTCAGGCAACACGGTGCCGAGCGACGTCCACGTGGCAGGCCGAGCGCGAGTGCCGATCCAACGCTCTCAGGCGGGTGCTGGTGAACGGTCCGTCAATGCGCTGCGTCACGGTGGGGCCCGCCGAGTACGAGCCCGGCGATCGAACGGTATACCCCCCTACTTTATGGTACGAGGCAGTCATGGCTCACACCATCCGCGAGAAGACGAAGCTGCTGAATCGGGTGCGCCGCATCCGCGGCCAAGTCGAGGCGGTCGAGCGCGCCCTCGAGAGCGAGCTCGGCTGCACCCAGGTGCTGCAGCTCATCGCCTCGGTGCGCGGCGCCGTGAACGGCCTCATGGCCGAGGTGATGGAAGACCATATTCGCCTGCACGTGGTCGATCCCAGGCGCGAGCGGGACCTCAAGCGTGCCCGCGGTGCCGACGAGCTGATCGACGTCGTGCGCGCCTACCTCAAGTGACGAGAAGGCCCTCCCGTGGCAACCCAGCCGGAGAGCATCGGCCGCGACGGCACCCTCGCCGACCAGGCCATGGCGCGGACGAGCGCTCCCGCCGCGCTCGACGAGGACCGACGCCGGGCCGACGACCCGAGCGGTCAGAGCTCCGATCATGAGCATGACCACGATGACGCGCACGCCTTCGCGTGGCCGGAGGCACTGCGCATGGGTCTCGTCGCCCTCGCCGCCGCGGCCGTCTGGTTCCGGGTCTGGGAGCCGTACCGCAGCGTCAGCGTGATCGGGGCCGTCGGCCTCGCGATCGGCGGCTGGCCCATCTTCAAGGAGGCTTTCGCGAACCTGATCGAGCGGCGGATGACGATGGAGCTGTCGATGACGATCGCGATCGTCGCGGCGGCCGCCATCGGCGAGTTCTTCACCGCGCTCGTCATCACACTCTTCGTGCTCGTGGCCGAGGTGCTGGAGGGCATGACGGTGCAGCGCGGCCGCCGCGCCATCCGCGACCTCCTGGAATTCCTGCCGCGCGAGGTCTCGGTGCGCCGGGCGGGGTCGGTGCGCGCCGTCTCGGCCGCCGAGCTCGGCATCGGCGACGCGATCCTGGTCAACCCGGGCGGGCGCGTGCCGGTCGACGGCACCGTGCTCGCCGGCCACTCCTTCGTCGACGAGTCGCGCATCACGGGCGAGTCGATGCCGGTCGAGAAGACCAA
>Ga0209159_1000765_pt1 | contig 26990 bp, 28 predicted proteins | sample GraSoiAngelo_144_FD_185901 | JGI IMG/M metagenome (GOLD analysis project Ga0209159, IMG submission 185901) | Grasslands soil microbial communities from the Angelo Coastal Reserve, California, USA - 14_1009_02_40cm (SPAdes) (version 2) | ecosystem: Environmental > Terrestrial > Soil > Grasslands ...
TACATCAAGGTTGAAGCGTCCAAGTGGCCGGCGCCGGATTCCATTCCCGCAGACGAGCGCAACTAAGGCGCGGATTCCTTTTTGTTAGCGTCCCAGCCGCTTGCTCGGCGTGCAATGCGATTTCTATGAATCCAATGGCAATTCCCGGTTTCGCTCTGCCAACGAAATAAATTTTAGATCAGTCGAAATCGCTGAGGTCGTTAAAATTTCGGAAAAATTTCCCCTCTCCTTCGAGAACCTTAACGGGGTTTAGTTTGCCTGTCGCGACGAGCTTCTTCGTTAGCGATTGAAGCGAAAAGTCTGATCCGGAAAGCGCCGTGATAAAATTGATTCCGGCGCCTTTTGGATAAATCGCAGCCAGCGGTTCGGCGCGATCGACGATCATGGGAAGAACGCCGCGGCCTGGCTCAATCAGATTGCAGATCAAACGCAAATAATTCTCGCCCATCAACGGCATGTCGATGGCGAGGGCGAGTAAATAATCTCCTGAAATTCGCGCCAGCGTTGCAGAGAGACCACTTAACGGACCACGCGACGGCGGTTCGTCGGAAACGAATTGCACGCCCGAGGGCCGCCACGGCGGATCGACTCGTGCCGAAATGAAAATTTCTTCTGGTTGCAATGTACGCAGAAGATCGAGCTGATTTTGCCAGAGCGGTTTGCCGCGAAAGATAAGAGTCGCCTTATCCTGCCCCATCCGGCGTGATTCCCCACCGACGAGCAACACTGCGCTGATGTTCATTAAAGATGACAGATTTCGACCGGACACATGGTAACATCGCCCTGAAAGCAGTGAAAGAAGACGGCATCGCTTCAGATAAGATCATTCGGCGAAAGCAGGATGGCACACTGGAGTATCAACGTGACGATCTCACCATTGAAGAGCCGCTCGAGATTCGCATCGGGCGCAAGACGGTTGCGACTACGATGCGGACGCCCGGACGCGACGAAGAACTCGCTGCCGGTTTTCTCCTTTCCGAAGGAATCGTTCGAGCATCTGAAAAGATTGATAAATTCTCGCGTTCGCCTGGCGCGCGTAATCGCGAAAACATGATAACCGTAACTTTGGCCGAAGGCGTAAAAGCTAACCTCAACTCAGCTCAGCGCTTCGGCACGATTTCATCGAGTTGCGGCCTCTGCGGGAAAGAGAGCATCGCCGCGATCCGGCAGAATTTCCCACCGATTGAGTCGGCAAAAAGCGTCCGCATTCATCTCGAAACATTGCTCTCACTTCCAGGGCTTCTCCGCCAGAACCAAGGCGACTTCGCCCGCACTGGCGGAATTCACGCGGCTGGCGTCTTTGCGCTCGACGGCAACGCACGCCTGGTTAGAGAAGACATCGGTCGACATAACGCCGTCGATAAAGTCATTGGCCGCGTTTTTCTCGATCACGAACTGCCTCTGGCTTCGTGTATACTTCTCGTTAGCGGCCGCGCGTCCTTCGAGATCATGCAAAAGGCGCTCTCGGCCGGAATTCCAATCGTCGCCTCAGTCTCAGCCCCTTCGACCCTGGCGATGGAATTCGCGCGCGAATGCAATCAGACTCTGATCGGGTTCCTCCGCCCCCCCTCATTCAACATCTACGCGCATACCGAACGCATCATTTTTGATTGATTCTTCTGTAGCTGCGCTCTATCAGCGCCGAAATCCTTAGGCCCGGCGCTCATAGAGCGCCGCTACAGGTCTGCTCCGCGCCGAATTTGATCCACTGTTGAAACCGTAGATCGGCAGCTTGAAAGCTAATTTCCGGACGTCGAAAGATCAGCAGAGCAATTGTTTGAGGCAATTGATCAGGCCTTGGATCGCGAAAGGCTTAACCAAATACTTAACGTCGTGCTTGGTCAGGAAGAGTGCGATTCTTGCGTCGGTGGCAAAGCCGGTGATGAAAATGAAACGATCGGCCAGCGATGGACGCATTTCTTTCGCCTTCAGATAGAACTCATCCCCGCGCAGGCGCGGCATCTTCAGGTCGCAGATCACCGCATCGTACTCGTGCGCCTTGACCTTGAGGAGCGCTGCTCTGCCGTCAAAAGCGACATCGACCAGAAAATTCTCGTCCGCCAGGATCCACTGCAAAGCAGAGGCAAGTTGCTGGTCGTCGTCGACCACCAGGATAGCCTTAAGGTTGAGACTGTTGACGTGAGGCTGAAGTCCCTCCCAATGCGAGTCATATTTCATCGCGGCGCGGCTTTGGTTGAGCAGTCATGGTGCCAATTAAGAGGGTAGCGTGCGCATTCTGCGCGAAACACGTGGCGTCCCCGCCGCGTGGATTTACGAGGCGGAGATCAGAAAAATCTGTGACATCCGTGTGATCCGCGGTTTTCCCGCCGTCTTGTTTCCTTACTGCCCGGTTTGCTTCTCGAGCTGATGTTGAAAATAGCCTTTCCAACTTTCCGGTAGCGCCTTGACTCGGACGGCGCGCCGCAGCGATTTTACATCGCCCTTGTCGAAAGCATAAAGGCGCGTGATGTCGGCGACGCTGATCTCGCGTTGCTCGCGCCCGATTAATTCCACGTCATCTCCGGCACCAACCATCCCCTCACGCATCACAGCAAAATAGAAACCGGTGCGACGACTGGCCAGGAACCGTTTGACGATATCGGCGCGGCCAAACTTTATGCCAAGTTTGTAGCAGGGCATGCGTGGTTCCGTGACCATGACCTCCGTCTCGCTGATTCGAAACCTGTCTCCGACGTAAACTGTATCCTCAAGCAATCCCTCGGTGGTGAAGTTTTCTCCAAACATTCCCCAGGACAGATCCATTCCAGGGAATTCGCTTCGCCAATAGTTGTAGTGTTCCGATGGATAGGCATAAACCGCCTTGCTCACGCCGCCGTGGACGGTCAGATCGGCTTGTTGATCTCCGTCCAGGTTCAACCTGCACATCATTACCCGCCCTTGGATCGGCTCCTTGAAAATTCCTGTCGTAACGTGCTTGCCCTGCCAGATTACTTCCCTCGGCAATCCGACATTTAGTGACAAAACCTTCATGACGCTTCAGCCATTCGATAATGCGGACAGTTCGATCGGCAAATCCAACGCATTAAATGCACAACTCCAACGGCTGCGGCAACCGCAGATTCGAGCCGATGCGAGTCTTGTCTTATAATTTCGCATGAAAAAGCCGATCCGTGGCAGCTGCCTGTGTGGCGGCGTGCGTTTTGAAGTCGACCCTCCTTTTCTGCAGGCGAGTCACTGTCATTGCGACCGCTGCCGCAAGCATTCCGGGACGGCCGTATGCACGCAAACGCGGGTATTGAAGGAACAATTCCGCCTCCTCCAAGGCGAAGAATTGGTCAAGGTTTACGGAAAAGGCGAAGGCGCTGTAAAAGCGTTCTGTACAAACTGTGGTTCCAGCCTCTTCGGCGGCGATTGGCCAAACGGTCCTCAGGTGTCGATTCGCATGGGAGCCTTTGACGACGATCCCGGCATTCGGCCACAATTTCATACCTTTGTCGATTGCCGCGCTCCGTGGGATACGATCACAGACGATCTTCCGCAGTACGCCGAACGGCGAATTTAATCGCATCGCTGCTACAATTAACGAGATTGATTATCCGTGATATCCGCGTGATCCGCGGTTAACCATTTAGTTGGAATGGTGGCAAAGTTTGTTCTCATCGGTAGCGGACTGGCGGGTGGACTGCTCGCCGCGTACTTGGGGCGCCGTGGTTACGAAGTGGATCTTTACGAACGACGCGCTGATCCGCGAGAAGGAAATATCGTCGGCGGACGCTCGATCAATCTGGCGCTTTCGACTCGCGGAATTTACGCGCTCGAACAGCTCGGCATCGCCGATGAAGTGCTGCGGCACGCCATCCCGATGCGCGGCCGGATGATTCACGACAAATCTGGCGCACTCCATTTCTCTCCCTACGACCGCGACCCGAACAAGTTCATCAATTCGATTGGCCGCGCCGCGCTGAACACTACCGTCATCGAAGCGGCACAGCGTTATCCGAACGTGCGCGTTTATTTCAATCATCGTTGCACCGATGTCGATCTTGATTCCGCTACCGCGAATCTCGTCCCGCCTAGCGTAGAGGTGAGCCTTTCGGCCGCAAATCCGCAACCACAAACAATTATCCAGGCTCAGGGCGACGCCGTCATCGGCGTCGATGGCGCATTTTCCGCCGTCCGCCACTCAATGCAGAAAAAAATTGCCGGCTTCGAGTACGACGAGAGTTATCTTGCGCACGGATACAAGGAGCTCACAATCCCGCCGGCGCCGGATGGTTCATGGCGAATGGAGAAGGAAGCGCTTCACATCTGGCCACGCAAAAGTTTCATGATGATCGCCCTTCCGAACCCGGATGGTTCCTTCACCTGCACGCTCTTTTGGGAATTCGAAGGACCGCGTAGCTTCGCCACTACCAAGACCGATGACGAGATACGCCGCTTTTTCGATGAAGAATTTCCCGACGCTATGCCGCTGATGCCGTCGCTGCTCGACGATTTCAAAACAAATCCGACTGGTTCGCTCGTTACCATCCGATCTGCACCGTGGTTTTACGAAAACAAAGTCGCCCTTGTCGGCGACGCCGCCCACGCCGTCGTCCCGTTCTACGGCCAGGGAATGAACGCCGCGTTCGAAGATTGCGTCGTGCTCGACGAATGCCTGGCCGAATTCCCCGGAGATCGACAACGCGCCTTCGCGGAATATTTCGCGCGCCGAAAAGAAAATGCCGACGCCCTCGCCGATCTTGCGGTGCAGAATTTCATCGAGATGCGCGACAAAACCGCGTCGCAAACATTTCGGGCAAAAAAGAAGCTCGATCACCTCCTCGAAGGTTTGTTGCCCGGTATCTATTTGCCGCTCTACACCATGGTTACGTTCACGCGCATCCCTTATTCCACAGCGGCAAGACGTGCCCGCCTGCAGAATCGAATTGTCTACGCGGGCCTAATTGTTCTTCTGCTGGTGACCGGATTCGCCGCGATCCGTCTTATTTCTCCTTAAGAGAATTTTCTCAGCCTCGATTCGGCATTGGACGTTGAGCGTTGGGCGTTTTCTCTTAGTCTTGACCGTATAGCGTCTACCACATGAACACAGATTTAGCGCAACTGGCTTGCCACCGGTACGAGATTGCGGACACACTGCACCGATACGCTTTTGGACTCGACCACGGCGACGCCGATTCATTGGCATCGGCATTTACGGAAGATTGCATTTTCGATTTCAGGCCCGCGGGGATAAAACTTGGGATCGATTTTCCAAAACTGAGTGGTCGCGAAGCTGTCGTGAATGCTCTTATTCCGTTTCTCGGCCCGCTCGACACCAGTCACACCGTCAGCAATCTGCAAATCGAGATCAGCGACGATTCCGCCACATTGTATGCCTACGTGATGTCCCAACATTTCATGCCGCGAGAAGGTTGCCGCCGCGGATCGGAGAATGCCCTGTTAATGAACCGCTACGATTGCGAGCTGGTGCGCGACGGCCAGAAATGGCGCTTCAAGCGGGTAACGATTGACAGTGCCTGGGCACAAGGTAATCCGGAAATTCTCAACGCCCTGGCGATTCAGCGCGTCTTGGCCGCGAAATCAAAGCCGTCAAAATAATTCTGGGACAGGCCATTGTTGGTAACGAAATCGTCGCAAGAGACAGTTCGTCGCCAAATGGGATTGGCTTACGTTTTCGACAGCTGTACAACCAATCAAAAATCAACCATCAACCTATTACGAGCGATACCTATGTTCCATTGATCAGTTCCGGCGTGGCTGGACCACTTGGCGTTCTGCATTTGCCCCGAATGTGGCAAAAAGTCTCGCTGGAAGCGAAGGGCAAACTTGCTTCCGGTTATCCCGGCATCGGCCGAGGGGTTCGACGCCATGACCTGCGCCGACCTTGGGCCCGAGGAACAGGCGGTGAAGGATTATATTAAGAAGAACAAGCCGACCTATCCGCAGTCGAAGCGTGGGTGAAAGCGAATGCAAAGTCGCTCACTCCGCAGGCGATCGAGAAACACAATGCCGCTGTGCGTGGCTACAATCACGATGACGAGACGCGCCAGGAGATTCTGGGCAATTGTCGAATGGCGGATGACTCTTCCGCTCCGAGGGACGCGGTGAATCTAAATAATCTGGACGATTGGTACGAGTTCCACAAAGCCGTTTTGCAATAGGCTTTGCTGCGTTAAAGCGCTGAATCGATAAAACCTAAATCGTTTTAAGCCAGAGCGCAGCCTGTCACGCAGGTGATACGGCTGCCTACTACGTCTCTCCCCTTGACAGTCTAGGTAAAAGATTGAACACTCCCTTCACAAAGACTGTCTAGGTTACACGGAAATCCACTCGAAATGTCATGCTTTGTCCAACGAAAGATGTATAACTCATGAAACCACTCACCCTCGTCCTCGAACTTATTAGTGCATTCGTTCTTTCCGCAAACGCGGCTGAGACATTCAAGCTCGATCCGGTTCATTCGTTCGTGCTGTTTAGCGTACAACACCTCGGCATTGCGAACACTTATGGCCGCTTCAACGACATCTCGGGGACTGTCGTTTTCGACAGAGACAGCCCTTCGAAGAGTTCGGTCGAATTGTCGGTCCCGGTGGAAAGCCTCGACACGCACAATTCAATTCGCGAGCGGAGCCTGAAGAGTCCGGATTTCTTCGACGCGAAACAGTTTCCGACAATGACCTTCAAGAGCACAAAAGCCGAAGGCAGCGGGGAGACTCTCAAAGTTTCTGGTGACCTCACCATACATGGCGTAACCAAGCCGCTGACCGTCGACTTCAAGAAAGGTGGCGAAGGCAAGGGCGTGTTTGGCGAAATGCGCGGCGGGGGCGAAACACGCTTCACGATCAAGCGAAGCGACTTCGGGATGAACTTCGAGCAAGGCGAGGTCGGTAACGAGGTCACCATCATCCTGAGCGTAGAAGGCATTAAAAAGTAGGGGCCGTTTCGACGGCCGAACCGATGCAGTTGTTGAAACAGATGCTGCCGCCCGCTGCCTTGGCGGCGGCGGTCGCCGCGGCGCTTCTTTTCGTCTTTGCGTGTTGGTGGAAAAACGCGAGTCGCTGTGCAGGTGCGATCGCGATCGGCGCCGGCTATATCGCAGGACACGTGGTCGCTGCTGGTTGGTCACCTTTTCCGTCGCGCCATGCAACACACTGGCTGTTTTGGTTCGCAGTAATTGGAGTTATCGCTGCTGCGGCCGATGCACTCGTTAGATCGAAAAGAACAGGTCGCCTCGTCATATGGGCAATCATCTGCACGATTGCGTGTCGGTTAATCCTGCAGCCGAAATTCAGTTACGCCTGGAGCGCCGCGGAAGGTTGGCTTTGCGTGTTTGCCATCGCACTCGGGGTCGTGGTTCTGACCTGCTGTCTCGATCTTCTCGAGCGCAGGCCATTTGGAACGGCAACGCTGTTTTCCGTGGCGACAGTTCTCTGCGGAGGCGCTTGCGTCGCATTGATTCTCTCCGGCAGTTTGTTGCTAGGACAGTTAGCGTGCATTCTGACTGCGATCGCTGGCACATGCTTTCTTCTAATTATCGCTGTGACGGCGCCTTTCCATCCGAGCGGCGCTGCAGCTCCTCTTAGTCTTGTGTGCGCTGGTTTATGGCTCAGCGGTTCCTACTATGCAGAACTACCGGCCACAAGTGCGCTGCTCCTCGCCCTCGCACCCGCCATCGCTTTGCTTCCCGTGGGCAAAAAGAGTAACTTTCAATCGCGAGCGTTGGCCTATCGGACCGCGTTCGTCGCTGTCCCTGTAGCCATCGCTGTTGTGCTCGCCTTACACGCATCACCGCCACTCGACTACTGACGCTTGAAGCGGCGGCTACCTGCAAGCACGAGTTCAAATCACTATCCCGCATTCAGGTCCGGCGGCGCTAGACTGAACTCGGTCTTTTCCGCATGGAAATTCCTCAATGAACCAACCGGTTTCGAAAATTACAATTGGAGGCAGTTCGCCCGGCTTCCCTAATTAGTGGGTACCGAGCATCTGCCGAGATTTGATCACGGTGGACGGCGACGACGGCGGTAATGGCAGCAGTTTCGCGGGAATTGAATTAAACATGCTGGTGGATACCGCGCCCACTCTCCTCTTGACAGTCTAGGGAAAAGATTGAACACTGAGCTGACTAAGGCTGTCTAGGCAAGACAACAAATCACAACTATGGCGAAAGAAAAACCAGACCTTGTTTACGGCACGCTCGATATGTTGATCTTAAAAGCGTTGCAGCACGAACCGAGACACGGCCTGGCCATTGCCGATCGTATCCAACAGATTTCGCAGGACGTTTTGCGGGTCGAGCAAGGTTCGCTTTATCCCGCGCTCTATCGCTTAGAAGCGCAAGGCTGGCTCAAGGCCGAGTGGGGCGTTTCCGACAACAATCGCAAGGCGCGCTATTACCGATTGACGGCGGCGGGACGGAAACAGCTTGCTGCGGAAAAAGAACATTGGTCGCGGATTACTGCAGGAATCAACCGCGTTTTGGCCAGCACTTAACTTATGCCGCGATTCCGTGCCTGGTTTTGCCGTCTGCTCGGGCTGGTCCGAAAACAAAGCCGCGAGTCGGAAATGAATGCAGAGATACAACAGCATCTGGATGCATTGACCGAACGCAACATCGCTGCTGGCATGTCGCCGAAAGAGGCACGTAATGCCGCTGCTCGAGACTTCGGCGGCGTAGAACAAATCAAGGAAGTCGCGCGCGAACAACGAGTGTGGAAATGGGCGGACGAATTTTTGCAAGATCTTCGCTTCGGTGCGCGCATGCTCGTGCGCAGCCCGGGATTTTCCATTCTGGCAATTCTTTGTCTGACCCTCGGCATCGGCACCAACGCAGCCGCCTTAAGTTGGATCGAAGGGATTCTCATCCGCCCCTATCCGCTCGTCGCGCACCAGGATCGAATGTTCGCGCTCAACGCCACCATCCGCGGCACCGAGGGTTACAAAGGCCTTTCTTATCCGGACCTTCTCGATTTCCAAAAGAACTCGACGCTTTTTGAGTCATTCATTGTCGATAAAATCACAGGCACAACGCTGAGCAGTGGCGACCGCGCCGAGCGTGCGGTCGGAGGAATGGTGTCCGCGAATTATTTTGACGCCCTCGGCGTGCGGCCAATTCTCGGCCGCGGCTTTCGACCCGAAGAAGGCACCGGACGCAACGCGCACCCGGTCACAGTCATAAGTTACATGACGTGGAAGAATCGTTACAAAAGCGATCCCGACATCATTGGCAAAACGCAGTTTATGAACGGCGTTCAGCACACGATCATCGGCGTGGCGCCGGAAAAATTCCACGGCACGTTCATCGGCTACTCGTTCAACTTCTGGGTACCGACGTCGATGCAGGAGACGTTCGATAACACGGGCTACAAACTCGAAGATCGGGGCGCGCGTTGGATCGAAGGTTACGCGTTTTTGAAACCGGGCGTTACGCGGCAGCAAGGGCAGGCGGAACTTTCGGCGATCGCAAAACGATTGGAGAACGATTATCCCGAAACAGATCGCGGCCACGAGATTTCGCTTTTGCCATTGTGGAAAACGCCGTTCAACGCAGCGGGCGGGATTTCGACGACGCTCGGCATCACCGCGGCCGTCGTTTTCTTTGTCCTCCTCATCGCTTGCGCCAACGTGAGCAATCTTTTGCTTGCGCGATCACTCTTGCGCCGACATGAAATGACGATGCGGCTTGCGCTCGGCGCCGGACGCCGCCGTTTGATCAAGCAACTCTTCACCGAAGGCTTGCTTCTTTCGTTGATCGCCGCTCTCGGCGGAATCGCAGTCGCCTATTGGAGCCGCAACGCGCTCGTGCTCGCGTTTCCGCCATCGGTGCCCGGGATCACGATTGATTATCCCGGAAGCATGGATTGGCGCGTTCTCCTGCTTAGCATCGCGATCTGCATTGGATCGACAATGCTTTTCGCGCTCATGCCCGCCGTCCAAGCGAGCCATGTCGATCTTTCCGGCGCACTCAAAAGCGAAGGCGCCGGAGTCATCGGTGGGCACGGGCGATCGCGATTGCGATCGACTTTGGTGCTGGTCCAGATCTCGCTCAGTTTTGTTCTCCTCGCCGGCACCGGCTTGCTTTTGCAAAGCCTGCAGCGAATGCAAAACACGAGTCCCGGTTTCTTGACCAACAATGTGATTGTGTCAGTCGTTGATTTATTTTCGGCAGGTTACAAACTCGATCGCGCTAAAATTTTTCACACGCAGTTGCTCGATCGCGTCCGCGCGCTCCCCGGTGTTGAGTCCGCGGCTTTGACACGGGTAATGCCGTTCAGTTACAACCCTCCTTCTTCCGCGCCGATCGAGATCGATCGCTACCAGCCCGCACCTGATGAGCAACCGAACGCGGATTATGTTCAGGTCAGCGAGGATTATTTTTCCACTCTCGGGATCCCGCTGGTCGCCGGCCGTGAGTTTACTCGAAATGACGACGAGGATTCGCCGCGAGTCGCGATCATCAATGAAACGATGGCGGCGAAATATTGGCAGGGAAAAGATCCTCTCGGCCAACGGCTCAAAGTGAAAGATACCTGGATGCAAATCGTCGGTGTCGCAAAAAATGTATACTACGAAACAAAGCTTGAAGCTCCGAGGTCGTTCTTTTATGTGCCGGTTCGCCAGAACTTTTTTGTCGGGAACACTTTGCTCATCCGCACACGGGAAACTCCGGGCGCGATCACGAATGCGCTGTCGCGCGAAGTCCACGCGCTCGATCCGACCTTGGCGCCATACGCCGCGGATCGTTTGCAAGAGCAGGTGGACCAACGGGGCTACACTCAGCGACTCGCGGCCACGTTGCTCGCGATTTTTGGCGGGATGGCGTTGTTTCTCGCCGCGATCGGACTTTACGGCGTCATGTCGTATTCGGTTTCGCAAAGCACGCGCGAGCTCGGCGTCCGCATGGCGCTCGGCGCTGGTGTGCGAGATGTTTTGCGATTGGTCATGTCACGCGGTTTGCGATTAACCATCGCCGGAGTCGTGGTCGGCGCCGCCGCGGCATTGCTGCTGACGCGCTTGATGGGGAACCTGCTTTACAAAGTCAGCCCGCGCGACCCAATCGCATTCGGCGCAGCTCTGATTATTTTGATCGCGGTTGCGCTGCTCGCCTGCTTCCTCCCGGCCCGCCGCGCCACCCGCGTCGATCCCGTCCGCGCCTTGCGGATTTAATCCTCGAGAATATTGCAAGTTTGGAATCCGGCTCGCGCCGTGACGGCCGATACTTGATAGTCGATGTTGCCTGCTGGATGCTGGATTTTAGCTGCCTTAGGTAGCAAGAATCACTATGGCACGCAAAGGATGAATAAAGTTGCTTCAGTCCCCGCCGTTTTTAGGAAAACTGCGGATACTTTCGCCGCCGCGGCAAAAACTTTGCCGCAGCAATACTTTGTCTCGGACGAAATTTTTCGGCAGGAACAAGAACAACTCTTCTCAAAGCAATGGATATTGGTCGGGCATCAGAGTCAGATTGTCCGCAACGGAGATTACTTCGTCGCTGAAGTTAATAGAGAATCGTTAATTGTTATTAGGGATAAGAACGGAAGAATTCACGGATTCTTCAACGTCTGCCGGCATCGTGGGACGCGCTTGAAGGAAGACGCGTGCGGCCACGCGTCCGCGATTCAATGTCCGTATCACGCCTGGACCTACCGGCTCGATGGTCGGCTGATCGGCGCGCCGCACATGGATGAAGTGCCGGGGTTCGATAAGGCTGATTATTCCTTGCGCGCGGTGAATCTCGCGCTTTGGGAAGGATTCATCTTCATCAATCTCGATGAGAACGCGATGCCACTGGAAGAATGGTTCGCGGAGTTGAACGGGAAGTTTTCGCATTGGAATATGTCGATCTTGCGCCCGGCGAAACGGGTTGAGTACGACGTGCAAGCCAATTGGAAGTTGATGTTCGAGAATTATTCGGAGTGCTACCACTGCCCGGGTGTGCATCCGCAATTGCAGAAAGTTTCACCGTACGATTCGGCGGAGAACGATCTGCGCGAAGGGCCGTTCCTCGGCGGATTTATGAAGATCAATCCTGGCAAGAGCCTGACCATGAGCGGAAACGCTTGCGCAGCGTTCGTCGGCAAGATCGAGAATCTTCAGCAGGTTTTTTATTATTCGATTTTCCCGAACATGCTTCTCAGTTTGCATCCCGAATACGTGATGGTGCATCAGCTCTGGCCCCACTCACCAGAACGAACACTGATTGTGTGCGATTGGCTATTTCATCCGGACGCGTTCAATCGATCCGATTTCAAACCCGATGACGCGATCGAATTCTGGAACATGACGAACACACAGGATTGGCACGTCTGCGAGTTGAGCCAGCAAGGAATCGCGTCGCGTGTGTATGAGCCGGGGCCGTATAGTTCGCGCGAAAGTATTCCTGCGGCGTGGGACAGGTATTATCTTAGCATGATGCATTAACACCCTCGTGCTCGCCTACCACGCCGGAGCCTTAGCGAAGGCGGATGTTCGTAGGAGCAGGAATCGCCGAATGGCTTCGGCGCGTCACGCGTTAAATCGTTGAAACGTTAAAGCGTTGAAGCGAGCATGAGCGGTATGCCTCCGCTCACGTATGCTAACTATTTGGACTTGGAGAAGCTCTTGACTCTTCAGAAACCGCGCTCAACGCCAGCGGAACATGATGAAATGCTCTTCATCATCATTCACCAAACTTACGAGCTCTGGTTCAAGCAGCTACTGCATGAGTTTGAAAAAATTAAGAAGGATTTTTCCGCAGGCGATCTCTTCGGCGCGATTCATTCCTTCAAGCGCACTCGGACCATCATGAAGACGCTGGTTGCACAGGTAGACATTCTTGAGACGATGACTCCGGCGTCCTTCTCCAGCTTTCGCGACCGGCTCGAAACCGCCTCGGGGTTTCAGTCGATCCAGTTTCGAGAAATTGAATTTGTGCTCGGATACAAACGGGCCTCGACGCTTAATTACGTTCGCCCAGATTTTCCCGGTCACGATCGTTTACAACAGCGACTCGGCGAGCGCACCGTAATCGACCATTTCTACGATTTCCTCGCGACTCGCGGCGCCCAGATTCCAGCGGAGCTCAAAAATCGCGACCTTTTACAGGCGAACGGCCCTGACGAGCAAGTGCAGAAAGAAATTCTTCGTCTTTACCAAGGCTCACCCGAACTCACCATCCTTTTCGAATTGATGACCGATTTCGATGAAGGATTGCAGGAGTGGCGCTATCGACACATCAAATTGGTCGAGCGAACGATCGGCGCGAAACACGGTACTGGCGGATCGCCTGGCGTGCCATTTCTGAAAGAGTCGTTGTTCAAACCGATTTTCCACGATCTGTGGGCCATCAGGCACAAGATGTAACCGCAGTCGCTATAGCGCCACGGAATGACGAAGCCCGAATGTCGAATGCTGAATTAAGCCCAGAGTTCTCCGAGCGGGAAAAATAGCTTCCTCGCTCCGCTCCGTTCCGATACAGAATTTCAGTCAGTCAATCTGAACGCATTCTTTCATTATCCAGGAAACTAAAATGAGAAAATACATTGCGGAATTTATCGGCACCTTCTTTCTCGTCCTTACCGTCGGCTGCACTGTTATCCCTGCCGCGGAGGGCGTAATCCCTGCACTCGCCATTGGCGCAGTGCTCATGGTCATGATCTTCGCCGGCGGTCACATTTCGGGCGGGCACTTCAATCCGGCAGTCACATTCGCCGTTTTCGTACGTGGCAAATTGCTGATGAAAGACGTTGTTCCATACTGGCTGGCTCAAATCGCCGCCGGCATTGCTGCAGCGCTCGTCGCCATGTTTCTCGTTGGAAAGGGCGGAACGCCGATGGAGATTACGAACGTCCCTGCCGCGTTCGTGGCCGAGTTTCTTTTTACTTTTGCGCTCGCCTACGTCGTTGTCAATTGCGCGACCGCGAAAGGCACTCTGGACAACAGTTTTTACGGACTGGCTATCGGTTTCACGGTGCTGGCCGGCATATTCGCAGTCGGATCGATTTCCGGCGGCGCGTTCAATCCAGCAGTCGCCATCGGTGCGGCGGTGATGAAACTCGTCCATTTCCGCGACATTTGGATTCACATTGTGGCCCAGCTCGCGGGCGGCCTCCTCGCCGGAGTGACTTTCAAATTTCTGAATCCGACCGATATATAGCTACCGGTGTTTCTTAAAAGAGAATCGTTAATCTTCGATCACAGATTTAAGCCCAAGAAATCGCACGCGGTCCCGGAAAACAATTGCGCTTTTTCTTTCGCCGTGAGTTTTAGCGATTTGATGAGTTTGCCCGGATGAGATTCGCCTAGCGGAAATGGGTAATCGGAGCCCAGCGCAACGCGAGATGCGCCGAATCGTTTGAGCAAGAGCTTCAACGTGTCGGCATCGTGAACGAGTGAATCGACGTAGAATCGCGCCGGGGTGCGACCATGCGCGAGATAGCTGCGAGGGGTCGCGGTGTTATCGGTGTCATATAAGTCGGGACGGACGTGGAAGGCGTGTTCGATTCGCCCGACAGTGAAAGGAAACGCGCCAGCACCGTGCGCGAAAGCGACGCGCAGTTTCGGGAATCGCTCGAAGACGCCGCCGAAAATCATCGAACAAATTGCGAGCGAAGTCTCGGCTGGCATCCCGACGAGCCAGGGCAACCAATATTTTGGCATGCGTTCTCTGCCGACCATGTCCCAGGGATGAACGAAGATGGCAGCGTTGAGTTGTTCCGCCGCGCTCCAAACAGGCTGAAGCGACGCATTATCGAGATTCAAAGTATCGATGCGTCCGGAGTGCGGATTTGCGTCCACGTGCGTGCCGATTTGTGCGCCGCGCAATCCCAGCTTGCGGACGCAACGTTCCAACTCTTGAGCCGCCAAATCCGGATCCTGAAGCGGGATAGTCGCTAACCCAGCGAATCGTTTCGGGTGGTCGCGGACTACATCCGCGATGTGATCGTTAAGCCGCCGTGAAAGATCGAGCGCGTCGTGTGGTTTCGCCCAATAACTGAACATCACCGGCACGGTCGAGAGGACTTGCATGGAAATTTTTTCGCGATCCATTTCTTCGATCCGCCGTTTTGGATCCCAAACATTGTCTGTAATTTCGCGAAAGACGCGATCACCGATCATCATCCGCGCGCAGCATGGTTTGTAGTGATCGAGCCGGACGAATCCCGCATAGCCGTATTTGGCGTCGAGGTCAGGCCACTCCCGCGGCAAAATGTGCGTATGCAAGTCAATCTTCATGCACAGTTATAGCTCTCTCTTGAAATCGACAGGCAACATGCCCGTCGGGCGCACAGGCCAGAGGCCCGTGTTCCGATAAGCACCCCGGTGGAAGAATGTTGGTGTGCAGGTCGATCTTCATTTGGAGGGCGTCGGTACCCGTTTTGTCATGTCGAGCGAAAGTCGAGACATCTCCTGCTATTTCTCTATTAAAAATTAGAGATTCCTCGACTTCGCTCGGAATGACAAGGAGGACGCTCGGCTGACATGAACCTGCATTGTGGCGGCGCCTTCGCCGTTCTAGGTCAGACGCCATATACTTTAGACCGGCGTTTGACAGAAACGCCCTACAATTGTTTTCGTTAGAACGGTTTTACTGGTTCGGGCTGCGGGACTTTTTGGCCGCACCTTTTACAGGTGCGCCGAGCATCATCGTTCCAAAAATCGAGCATCGCCTGACTGAAGTGTTCAACAATGTCGCCGCAGTCGAAATCGATGTCCTCCACTAACGCCCCGCAATTGTCGCAGTAAAAAATGACGTGCTCGTGCTCACCCGGCGGCCGGCGACGCTCGACTACCACCCCCAAGGTGTCCGGCGGCCGCACCGGTGCATGCGGGACGTTGGGCGGAATGAAGAACGTCTCTCCTTCACGCACGAGATGATCGATGATGCGATCGCCTTCGCGAATACGCACTTTGATGTCCCCCTTGAGCTGGTAAAAATATTCTTCCGAATCGACCAGGTGAAAATCATTCCGGGCATTCGGACCCTTGATCACCATCACAAAAAAATCGCGCCCATCATAGAGGTAACGATTGCTCACCGGCGGCCTAAACTTTTCACGATTCCGCTCGATCCACTGCTCGAGGTTGATCGGCGGCTGCACGGCGGGCGCGTTCTTGCCAACAGACGATGATGTTGCCTGCTCAGTAATCGTGGCCATCAACCGAGCGTATTCCACCCGCGCGCAGCGTCAAACCCGGAAGAATCGCCCAAGCATGGAAGAAAGCGGTCGTCCTCTGGCAAGCTCGGCAACGGCATCGAGATTGCTTCGTTTGAATCCGCCGATTTCCCGTAATTTCACCAATGCCGCTTCCCGTTGCACTCTCTCATGATACGACTAGCGTCCGCCGCCGGATGAAGGTCCCGAAGATCACCCCAATCTTTGCCGCGATTGGCTCCGTAATTATCTTCGGCGGCTGCGCAGATTTTCAGCAGGAGCTCACTGCCGGCGCGCAAAGGCTGCCCGATTTTTTTCCCGGTGCCGCTACGTCCGAAGGCTACTGGCACGGCGGTCATTTTCCTGGCCCGGCCAAGATCGTCGTCCACGTCCACGAACAACGTGCCTACTTTTACAAGGGCCGCAGGCTGGTTGGGGAAAGCACGGTTTCAACTGGAAAGCGAGGCTTCGACACGCCGCCGGGTCGTTATCATGTAATCGAAAAGGACAAGACCCATGTCTCGAGTGAATTTGGCGACTATGTCAATGACTGGGGCCAAGTGGTCAAAGCCAACATTGATGTGCGCAAAGACGCACAACCCGCAGATACTCATTTCGATGGCGCCCGCATGCCTTACTTCATGCGATTCAACGGCGGCTATGGAATGCACGCAGGCTATGTTCCGAGATTTCGCGCTTCGCATGGCTGCATCCGCTTGCCGGCGCGAATGGCGCGGCATTTTTTCGAGAACACCCCCGACGATACGCCTGTAATCGTTAGGGAATAAGCCAGTTCCCTCGCGATTGAGCCGGAGACGAAGGCGTGTACCCTCATATCAATGCCGGCTACGGTTATGCCCAGCCTTCGCTATCGGAATGCGCCGGCGGCAATTGAATGGCTTGGCCGCGTTTTCGGACTCCGGAAAAATCTTGTCGTGCCTGATGCCAGCGGCGGCATCGCTCACGCTCAATTGAGCTTTGGCGATGGAATGATGATGCTCGGATCTGTGCGTGACAACCAGTAGGGACGCTTTATCAAACAGCCGGACGAAATCGGCGGAGCGGCAACGCAATCTGTTTACCTAGTCGTGCCCGATGCCGATGTTATTTACGAACGAGCAAAAAACGCCGGCGCCGAAATCTTAATTCCAGTCAGGGATGAAGAGTATGTGGGCGTAGTTTTTCCTGTCGCGATCTTGAAGGCCATCTTTGCACCATCGGCACCTCCGATCCTTGGAAGAATGCCGAAGATTAGCCCGGCGGCCAACTCATTTGTCGTTGCCCGAGCACGTGCACGTGCAAATGCGGCACGCTTTCCCCCGCATCGGGCCCGCTGTTAACTACGACACGAAAACCGTTTTTGAGTTCGAGTTTTTTTGCAACTTCAGCCGCGGCCAACAACAGGTCACCCAATAGCTCACGATCACTTGCCTTGGCATCGAGCAAACGCGGCAGCACCCGCTTCGGAACAATCAGAACGTGGACCGGTGCCTGCGGGTTGACGTCGCGAAACGCAATCAGGTTTTCTTTTTCCAGCACAATGTCAGCTGGAATTTCGCGAGCGATGATTTTCTCGAAAATCGTCACGATTTAACGAAGCGAGCAGTTTAATTCGGGCAAACCTTTTACCGCGGAAAGTTTTTCGCGAACGAAACAAACGATCTCCGCGCGCAGAACATCGCAGGCCCGAGACCAGACGCGCGTACCGCGCAAATGTTTCACGCAGGGATTGAGCGCGACCAGCTGCACCGAGGTAACCTGGGTTTGCAAGAGCAGTTCCAGCCGGCGCGTTAACATTTCAAAAAACGCCAGCTCATATCCGCCGCCGGCGCTGTAAGCGATTTCAAACAATGAAATCGTTACTGGCGGCGGCGTGGGGCTGAAATGCGGTACGATTTCTTTGTAGCCAATCACTTTCAAAACGTAGCGCACGGTTTGTGATAGCTGGTTGAAAGCAATAAAGCTCTCGTCATTCCGCAGCCGAAGATAAAAGGCAATGCTTTCGGTCACGTGATCGGTCAGCCACCAGCTGGGATAGCCCGCGTCGTTCGCTGCGCGTGTAATTGCTTCTCGCAACCACCCGCGATCAAATTCGAAAAGCTGGCCGGTTTCAGCTTTCAAATAGGGAAATTCTTCCTTGAACGCGACCATTCTTAGCGTTTCTCCGTGGGAAAAAGTTCTCGCTGCTGCGCATTCGTTTTCACCCGACGGCCCAACGCCTGGATGGCGTCGACAAACTCATCGGCCTGCTCAAAGCGGCGATGGACCGACGCGAAACGGAGATAGGCGACTTCATCGATATCGCGCAATTTTGCCATCACGTGCGTGCCGATCTGTGCCGAAGTGACTTCGCGCCCGCCGGTCTCGATTTCGTGAATGACATCGTCCACCGCTTGTTCCAGAAGGACGAGACCGATTGAACGTTTCTCACAGGCCTTGGCCAAGCTGTTGACCAGCTTACGCCGATCGAAAGGCTCATGAGAACGATCGCGCTTGATCACACGGAGATCGGTGCGCTCGATTTCTTCATACGTGGTATAACGATAAGCGCATTTCAGACATTCGCGGCGGCGTCGAATGCTAAGGCCTTCCCGGGACTGGCGCGAATCGATCACCTTATCATCCCGCGACCCGCACTTTGGACAACGCATAGTGTCGGAGCACTCAGTATCACACAACAACTTGTGGCGTCAATGCACGAATAACAATCGCACGACTCCGCTTCCGGCGAGGGAGGACTTCGTCCCCTACGAAAACAGCCCGCCTGTCCGGCGGTCATAGACCGCCGCTACAGAAAATCTCAGCAGGCTACAGGCTGGACTTCCTATGTTCCGTCGCCTCAATTTCAAATAAGGACACGACCCAAATCTTGTGCCCGCGGTACGAGGTGTTCTTAGGCTGGAGCAGCTCTGGGCGCGGCAATTTTTTTCTTTGGTCTCGCCTTTTTTTCTTCGAACTCGAAACCAACTTTTCCGTTTTCCAGTTTGAGGTAAGCGGAAAAGGCGCGGCCTTTTTTGGAAATAAATTTGTGCAGAAGGTCGGTTTTTCCGGTCGTAATCAGTTTCTGCACCTGTTCTTTTGGAATTTCGCGATGCAAGATGTTTTTACTAATGCGAAAGTTGCATGTCTTGGGTGTTGCGATGGCGTTCTCGCAGGCACAGGAACGATCCAGAACATAAACCCGCCCCTTGTGGCAGACCGGGCACAATCCGAGCGCTTCATGTTTTTCCGTGTCGATCTTTTGCTCGGCATCGAGACCGTTCTCACCAAAATCGAACAGTGGTTTCTTCTCCGCCCCAAGCTTAACTACAGCTTCGAAAGGTCGCCCCATTTTACTGCGGAAACCCTGGAGCGGCCCCACTCGCCCTTTTGCTAACAATTCGTGGACTTCCTCCGGCTCAAATTGTCGCGAGGCCATTGTCTTCCACATCAACCAATCACAGTTTAGGCAGCGGAAGGTTTTGTAATCTTCCTTGATCGGGCCTCCGCCACAGTTGGGACATTTGGCGTCGATGGTGGCGTATTCGCCCTCGATTGTTTCGCCGCGAAAATTGCGGACGTTCTCGACGATCTCGCGCGTTAGATCGCGGATGCCTTCCATGAAATGCCGGCGATCGAGTTTGCCGTGCGCCATTTGTTTGAGACGCGATTCCCATTCGCCGGTCATTTCCGGTGTGCATAGCACATCGGTGTGCAGATTTCGGAGCAGCGTGATCAAGGACAACCCCTTGGCAGTGACGATCAGCTCCTTCCCTTTGCGTTCGATGTAACCATCGTGAATCAGACCTTCGATGATTTGCGAGCGCGTCGCTGGAGTACCGAGCCCGCGTTCGCGCATCGCCTCGCGCAGTTCTTCGTCCTCGACCAATTTTCCCGCGCCTTCCATCGCTGAGAGTAGAGTCGCTTCGGTGAAACGTGCCGGTGGCTTCGTTTCATTTTGCCTGACCTCAACCCCAAGGACCTTCGCCGACTCATCAGCCGAAACAGTGGCGAGCGCCTCTTCGCCTTCGCCTCCAGCCTCTCTGCCATAAACGGCCAGCCAGCCTGGATCGACGATGATCTTTCCATCGGTTTTGAAAGGCTCACCTTCGACTCGGGTAATGCGCGTGGTCACCTCGAATTGTGCCGCCGGATAAAAAACCGCGATGGTCCTACGCGCGACCATATCGTAAATCTTTCGCTCAAATTCGTCGAGACGCGCAGGCGAAGCGCCCGTTGGAATAATAGCGTGGTGATCGCTGACCTTTGCGTTATTGAAGACGCGCTTGGTTGGCTTCACCCAATCGTTGTTCAATGCCTTCTTGGCATGCCGGGCCAATGTCGGGTCGTTGAAAGTCGACATCACTTTGCGGACCTGGGCGAGATTATCCTCCGGCAAATAACGCGAATCGGTCCGCGGATAAGTCAGCACCTTGTGCTTCTCGTAAAGTGCCTGGGCCAATTGCAATGTCCGTCGAGCGTGCAAACCAAAACGGTTATTCGCTTCCCGCTGGAGAGTCGTTAGGTCATAAAGAAGTGGCGAAAGCTGAGTAGATGGCTTTTTCTCCTCGGTGACGACGCCGGTCTTACCGGTGCATTTCTGTTCGATTTCCGCGGCTCTTTCCCGACCCCAAATCCGCTCCGCTCGCGCGTCTTCGTCTCCATCTTTCTTAAAGTTCTCATCGAACCAGCGGCCACGATAGCTTCCTGCCTCGACACCGAATTCAGCATGAACTTCGAAATATGACCGTGGCTTGAACCCGCGGATTTTTTCTTCACGACCAGCCAGAATGGCCAGCGTCGGCGTCTGCACCCGGCCCGCGGCAGTCATTTGAAATCCGCCGCTGCGCGAATTGAAAGAAGTCAGCGCACGGGTGGCATTGATGCCGACGAGCCAGTCGCTCTCCGCCCGTGACCGGGCGGCGTCGGCCAGTGGCCGCATCTCTTGTTCCGAACGAAGATGCTCAAATCCGGCCCGAATTGAGTCGGCCGTCATCGATTGTAACCAAAGTCTGCGCGTCGGTTTTTTCCCTCCGATCCAGCGCATGGTATTGCGGAAAATCAGCTCGCCTTCACGACCAGCATCGCAGGCATTGATAATCTCGGTCACATCCGGCCGGTTGGCCAGTTTCTTGAGCAAATACAAACGGTCTTTGGTCTTTTCCTTCGGCACGAGATCAAAGTGGTCCGGCAACACTGGAAGATTCTCGAGCTTCCACTTTCCCCGTTTCACTTCCGCGCCCTCTGGCGGAATCATTTCGACCACGTGGCCGACCGCCGACGAGATCACATAACGATCGTTCTCGTAGTGATCGCCTGATTTCTTGACTCCGAGAACGCGGGCGAGGTCAATGGCCACGCTTGGCTTTTCGGCGATGATCAGAGTTTTGGACATGAAAAGGGTGGAATCGAAGCTCAGCTTCGCCCGAATTGCAAATTGGTAAAAGCAAGACCCGGGCGAGATGCCGGATCAGAAGGCTTATCCCAACTTTACGAAGTATTTGCCGGGCAACTGTTTAACCAGCCGTTTCAATTCCAGACGCAAAAGAACGGAAGAGACCGTCGGACTCGGCAGGTTGCATCTAGCCGCGATGGCATCGATGGCCGTTTCACTCGCTTCAATCGCGTCATAGACGCTGCGCTCCGACTCCGATAATTCGGGCAACGGCCGCGTAGCAGCGGCGATTGGTTTTGATTCCGGCAAGAGAATCTGCAAATCATCCAGAATATCGGAGGCGTCCATCACAAGCTTTGCGCCTTGCTGAATCAAGCGGTTGGATCCCATCGCGCTCGGGGCGTTGATGTGCCCTGGCACGGCGTAAACCGAGCGGCCCTGCTCAATCGCCTGCGACGCCGTGATCAAAGCGCCGCTGTTCAAACCGGCTTCCACAATTAAAATTCCCTGACTCCAACCACTGATGATTCGGTTGCGCATTGGAAATGTCTGGCGATCGGGTTCTATTTCCATCGAGAATTCGGAAAGGATCGCACCATTTCCGCTGCGGATTTTTTCGGCGAGTGCAGCATTTTCCGGAGGATAAAGTTTCGACAATCCCGAGCCGATCACGGCGATAGTGCGGCCTTTAGCCGCGAGCGCGCCCTGATGCGCCGCTGTGTCAATGCCACGCGCCAGACCGCTAATGACTGTCAAACCGGCGTAGGCCAGCTGGTAAGATAGTTTCTTAGCCGATTCGGTCCCATAATGGGTCGTCCGTCTTGAGCCAATGATGCCAATGGCGTGTTGATCGCGTTCCTGTAACTCGCCCGAAACGTAAAGTACAATGGGTGGCGAATGAATTTCGCGCAGCGACTTCGGATATAGCGGCAATTCCTGCGTGATTACGCTCGCACCAAAATCGGAGATTCTTTTTAACTCCGCGGTCAGATCGACAATCGACTCCCAGTTCGAAATCTGTTCCGCGACTTCGTTGCCAATCCCTTCGATTCTGCGCAGTTCGTCACGTTTGGCTGCGAGGACGCGCTCCGGTTGACGAAAGACTTCGAGGAGCCTGCGCAACCGCACGGGCCCCATCGTCGGCAACATGTTGAGCGCGATACAGGCTTCGGTGGAATTCATAGAGTGTGAGCGGGCGATTGAGGTCAATCGCTTCTATGTTGCACCCACACCGCAAGCGGCCCGTCGATCAAAATGGAATTTCGTCTTCGTCCGCCTCGGCAGCCGCAGCGGATTTCGGCGGCGCAACCGGTTTGCCAACGCGCCCAGCGCGATCACCCTCATCGCCGCCATTAGCAGCACCACCACTGCGAGGACTTCCCAGCATTTGCATCGTTTCCCCGATTACCTTCAGCTTGCTCCGCTTTTGTCCCGACTGTTTGTCGTCCCAGGTATCGAGCTGGAGGCGGCCCTCAATAAAAACCGGCCGCCCTTTTTTCAGATATTCACCGGCGACTTCCGCCGTGCGTCCCCAGAAAGTGACATCCACAAATGTGACCTCCTCGCGCTTCTCGCCGTTCTCCAACGTGTATTGCCGATTCACCGCAATTCCAAGATCCGCCACCGCGCTTCCTTTTGGCGTATAACGCACTTCGGGATCGCGGGTAAGATTTCCAAGCAAAATGACTTTATTAAAACTCGCCATGCCTCCTTTTAGCGAAGTTATTGTTCGGCCGCGACCTTTTTCGGTGTCTTTTCACTTTTTGGCTTCAACCGTTGAAAGTGCTGGCGATAAACCTCGGGATCGAGTTTGCATTTCGCCCGCAACTTCGCAATCAGCCGCGGATCGGCATTGAAAACGAAATTCACGTAGTGCCCCGCGTCCAGTTCGCCGGCGGCGTAGGAAAATTGGCGTTTATCCATCTTTTGCACTTGCTCGATCTTGGCCCCTTCTTTTTCAAACTCCGATTCCAGCCGGTCGACCACCTCTTTTACGGTGTCGTCTTTCCCCTGGGTATTAAGGACGACCAGTGCTTCGTAACGATTCATCATGGTTCTTGAATTTGGTTGAACGTGTTCATCGCGGAAACGACGCCATTGTCAACGGCGCATTCGATCGCTTGGGCACCACGTTCGATCGCCGATTTCAATAGCGGTCGTTCTTCCTCGAAAAACCGGCCAAGCACATAATCGACTCCGCTGTCGCGGGGCGCTGCGCCAATCCCGATGCGGAGTCGCGGAATTTCCTCCGTTCCAAATTGCATAATAATTGATTCCAACCCGTTATGGCCACCGGTACCACCACCGGGCCGAATCCGAATGCGGCCGAGAGGCAAGGCCAGGTCATCCAGCACCACCAGAATTTCCGATGGCGCAATTTTGTAGAACTGCGCGATGGCGACGAGTGGATAACCGCTTCGATTCATGAAACTCATCGGTTTCGCCAACAAAGTATCGCCGTGTTTCGACGTGAGCGCGCCCCACTTGGTAGATTTCTCCCAGCTTGATCCAAACTGGGCGGCAAGATGATCGACCACCATGAAGCCGACGTTGTGGCGCGTGCCCGCATATTCTGGTCCGGGATTCCCCAAGCCCGCAATTAAACGAATCTGCGGAATCTTTTCTTCCACACCGTGTAAAAACTAACCAATAAACACGGATTATTTCTTGGCTTCCTTCTCTTTGGCAGCCGGAGCGGCTGCTTTCGGTGCACCAGTCGCCGTCGGCGCCGCTGCCTCGCCTTCCTCTTTCTTTTCCTTGATCACTTCCGGACCAGCCGCCGCTTCGGCCACCGGCGCGACCGGCTCCTCTTCCACCACCGGGGCAAGCACGGAGAACGCCGTAAGATCGACTGGCGTTTTTGCCGTTACACCGTCGGGCAACTTGATGTCGCGAACGTGAATCGAATCGCCAATGTTCAACGCGGAAACGTCCACCGTAATTTTGTCCGGCAGATCGCGTGGCAGACATTCCACCGCCAGCGCACGCAAGTTTTGTTCAAGCAAGCCGCCAAAATTTTTGACGCCATTTGCGGTGCCGGATGCTTCGAGTGGGATATCGGCCTCGATTTGCTCGTCCATCGAAACAGCATGGAAATCGACGTGCAATACATCACCGCCCACCGGGGAATGTTGAATTTCCTGGATCATCGCCATCCGCGAGCTCTTCTCGCCGGCGATCTCAAGTTCTACCAGAATGTTTTCCCCGGACGCATGACTGAGCATCACGTTGATGTCGCGACGCGAGACCTGCAGCGGTTGCGGCTTATCCTTGCCGCCGTAGACAATGGCTGGAATTATTCCGCGTCCCTTCAACTTGCGCATCGCCGAGCGGCCGATCGTCTCGCGGCGCTCCGCTGCCAGTTTTACTTGCTTAGCCATACTTAACCTTTGCCATTATCAATTTTGAACAGCGACGAAACCGATTCATCATTATGAATCCGCTTCATCCCTTCGCCGAGAAGTTCCGAAACGCACTGCACCTCGACCGGAAAACCTTCGATCGCGCGCACCGGAATGCTGTTGGTCGTTACTAATTCCTTAATTTCGGATTTTTGCAACCGCGGGATAGCGACATCGACCAGCACCGCATGTGCGACCGCCGCATAAATATCGAGTGCACCATGTTTCTTTAAAATGGTCGCTGCTGAAGTGAGTGTGCCCGCCGTTTCGGTCAAATCGTCGGCCAGCAAAATATCGCAACCCTCCACTTCACCGATGACATATAGGGCCTGGGTTTCGGTGGCGCTCTTCCGCTGTTTTGCCACGATCGCCAGGCCCGCGCCGAGCGCCTGGGAGTAGGCCGACGCCATCTTCAATCCACCTACGTCCGGCGACACGATCACCGTTTGCCGCGTCAATTTTTGCCGAAGATATTTGATCAATACCGGCATGGAATAGAGGTGATCGACCGGGATATCGAAAAATCCCTGCACCTGCTGCGCATGAAGATCCATCGTCAACACGCGATGAACACCAGCTGCCACCAGGAGATTGGCGATCAGCTTGGCCGTTATTGGAACACGCGGTTTATCTTTTCGATCCTGTCGTGCATATCCAAAAAAAGGGATCACCGCGGTGATGCGATCAGCGCTGGCTCGTCGCGCCGCATCCACCATGATGAGCAACTCCATCAAATGATCGTTGGTCGGGGGACAAGTGGGCTGAATAATAAAAACATCGCGCCCACGAATGTTCTCCTCGATTTTGACGTAGGTCTCGCCGTCGGGAAACGCACTGATCGTGGCCTGACCAAGCGGCACCCCAATATAATTGCAAATGCGCTGGGCTAGCTCGCGGTTGGCCGAGCCGCTAAATACCTTCATCTCCGGTTGAAGCGCGAACATAAGCGGGCGCAAGATTACGCGTGACGCGGGACCGTTTGCAACACCGCGCCATCTGATTCAGCAAAAAAAACGGAGGCGACAATTGCCGTCGCCTCCGCCAAACACCGCAATGTTAGCTTGTGAAAACTAGATGTCGCTCACCTGCCGCTTACGACGTCGCCACAAATGGCGCGTGGCAAAGGCCACCGCAAAAAAACCGATGATAGGAAAAAGTGCATTCATCTCGGGAATGGGCGCAACATTAACCAGTGTCCACTCTTCGAACCCGGCTTGGCTGTCATCGGTATTACCGAAGTGCGCATATAAATAGACGAAGTCGTTCGTCTTGGTGCCGGCAAAATCGGATGTCGGAATATACGCATACATATCGCCGGAGCCGCTCCCGTGATTACGTGAGGCATCGAGGATGACGCTGTCCCCGGAGCCAAAGGTGTAGCGCAAAGTTCCGAGCGAGGCGACGTTGCTAGTCGTCTGACCGCCGACACTAGAGGTATAAAATTGCAGCTGATCCAGCGATATCAGTGATCTTTTGCCGCCGGGTTCGTTGACGTCGAGCAAGAGTTTGAAGTAACTGGCCCCGCCAAGGGTTACTTCGGTGTTCTGAAGATTACCAAACGTCAGGTTATGAGTCCACGGTCCGGCTTTATCGTCAAAGGGAGTTCCGCCAGAAGTATTATACCCCTGCTCAATCGGAGTGTTCTCCAACCGTAGGAACGGTTGGATGACGCCAGTACCAGTGGGCTGCGGCGTTGTGAAGACGAACTGCGCATCGTTAATAGTGCCGCTGTCATTGGATCCGGTGAGGTCTACAACCGTGGCATAACCAACGGTGGTACAAATGATAATGGCGACGATGAGAACGATGCTGCGAGCAATCATTTGGTCCCATTGTCCGGCTTCAAACGTGACCTAAATAGCGTTTCAAGCTCGGCTTAGGCCACAATTCTCATAAATGCGTCGCAACGTCAACGACAAATTCCGTGCCGGCTAAGTCAAAAACGGTAATTTGCTATGGCTGTAACCGGATTGTTTCATAAAGGCGATAGGTATGTTGGCTTAGGGTCAAAGAGTTCACTCGAGACCATGCAATCTATTGTAATTTAGCAACTTAGAACCCATCTAGGTTTCGAGAGGGTACGATCGTGGGGGGGTATAACGCTTGCTTTCATAATTA
>Ga0209159_1000782_pt1 | contig 26671 bp, 26 predicted proteins | sample GraSoiAngelo_144_FD_185901 | JGI IMG/M metagenome (GOLD analysis project Ga0209159, IMG submission 185901) | Grasslands soil microbial communities from the Angelo Coastal Reserve, California, USA - 14_1009_02_40cm (SPAdes) (version 2) | ecosystem: Environmental > Terrestrial > Soil > Grasslands ...
CGAAAGAGCGTGCGCTCTCAGGTCGTTATCCCGCTGCCCAATGGTGGTGAGGCCGTCCTTGTGCCCGTGGAGCAAACCGCGCAACCGGTGCGAATCTCTCAGGGTAGCTAAGGTTCGCTCGCGACACGTCGGCGATTTGCTATTCGTGTTGACGTAGGCGCATTTTCTCGCGTGCGTTCGAATTGCTCTCGAACACAATGAAAGCGCCGGGCAAGGTTCAGATAACTGTATGGTCGCTCGGCCTTGCCGGGGCCGCACTCTTTACTTTCCTGTTGATTCGCCAGGGTGCCTCGCAGGTTGTCATGGCTTTCGCTGCTGCGGGCTGGGCTATTGCCGCAGTAGTGATTTATCACTTCGTAGTGCCAGTCGTCCTCGATGCAATTGCGTGGCAGGTTCTTTTCCCAAAACCCGATCGCCTACCTTTACGGAAGCTGCTTTGGATACGTTGGATCGGTGAGTCGGTCAGCACACTCGTTCCTTCTGCCGCGGTTGGCGGAGACATCATCCGAGCGCGGTTGGCTGCAATCAATGGCGCGCCGATGCCGGTCGCGGCCGGGACTGTGCTCGTGGACATCACTCTGGGAGTTTTGACGCAGGCCGGATTTACCGTGCTCGGTGTGGCGCTACTTGTCGATGTAACTGGACAGAAAAATTTCGTTCGTCCAACCTTAGTGGGAACATTAATCGGCGTTCTTGGTGTTGCGGGTTTCTATTTCGTGCAACGGCTAGGAATGTTCCGTTTTCTCGCCCGCACAATAGCACGTTTGGCGAATTCGCCGGAATGGCACTCTCTGGTGCAGAGCGGCGAGACGCTCGATCGTACGGTTCGCACGCTTTACGCTCGGCGGCATGCACTCGTAATGTGTTGCGTGTGGACATCTATTTCGCTGATCGGTGGTTCAGGCGAAATTTGGATCGCACTTTATGCGCTCAACCTTCACGCAACGTTCGTTAACGCGCTGATTTTGCAAAGCATGGTCCTGACGATTCGTTCGGCCGCCTTTGCGGTTCCCGGGGGGTTGGGCGTGCAGGAAGGCGGTTATCTCTTTGTTGGCAACCTCCTGGGGATTCCGGGGGATGCGGCTTTTGCGCTCTCGCTGATCGCGAGAGTGCGGGAACTCGCGCTTGGCATTCCGGGGCTTATTTCCTGGCAGGTGATTGAAGCGCGCCGCCTCTTGCGTGCGCGCGTGGCAGCAATGGCTCGATGATGCGCCAGGTTGGCGATTACGTGCCGGAGTTTTGCCAGACGCCTCTTTACTCTTGCAGGATTGGCGAAGCTAGTGCGGACACCCCACCAAATCCAGGCCATGCCATTGGGAAGCGCCAATTGATTTTCCAAAGCGGCAATCACGCCCGCATTCTCGTAAGCGTTCAAAAAGTAAAGCGCGAAAGGCAGCCATTGCCGCGTCGGAACTACGCTAATGAGGTCCAACAGGAACACGAGCAAATCGTCAGCTTGCCGTGATTTCGTCGGTAACGAGTTCTCATGGATAAGTTCAAAGTCGATCAGCCGCGCGCGGCCAGTCTTCTCGTTGTACATAACGTTCGCCATGCTCGCGTCGCCGTGAGACCACCCCCCAGCAAACTCATCGCTCCAGAGTTGATGAGCCCGACAATATTCGCGGGCCGCTGCTTCCAGCATCCGCCGAGTCAGTGTGCCACGATTCATGTGATCCCACAGCCTTTGACCCGGCAACTTGTCGATACAAACTGTCTTTGCGCCTGAATTGAAAGCGCGAAATCGATCGCCGTTCAGCTTTCTAAAACACTTCACTTCCCAGCGCTGCCAGTCTTTGGTCTTACTCCAAAAACGGACCGGTATGCTTGACATGCGAAAGTATAAATTTGCTAGCTCTGCCAATTGCTCGCTGTAAACGTGGCGGCGCTTGACCACGACTCTTCGTCCGCGACGGACCTTCTCGGAGGTAGAGCTGATCTTTAAAGAATCGACGAATGTCGCCGCGGCGTTGGTGAGAGCCTGCGGTACAAGCGGTATAAGTCGCTCTGCCAAACTTGTTCCATCTTCCCGAATTGGCATTGTTCCCCTCTATTCGACTTCCTTGCTGATGATGGCCGTATTGCCGTCGTGGAGCGCGTCAGCGCGGGAGCGCGATTGCCTGACCGATATTCATGACCCGCAGTTTGGCTTTCACTTTCCGCTGTTTAAGCTCGTGATCGAACGCTTCGGGGGTTCCAGTTAGCACCGGAAATGTTCCGTAGTGCATCGGGATCACTGTTGTTGGCTTAACCAGTTTCACCGCTTCAGCGGCGCGGGCTGGTCCCATGGTAAAATGGTCGCCTATGCAGACGAGCATGATGTCGATCTTGTTAAATCGACGCACCAGCGCCATGTCGGAAAACAAATCTGTGTCGCCGGTGTGATAAATCGTCGGGCCATCGCGCAGCGCGACGATCAATCCGGTAGGGGTGCCGGCATAAACCGGGGGCGCATTCTCCTCCCTTTGAATCGACGAACCGTGCCACGCTGGGACGAACGTCACTGTCACTTCACCATCGAGCAGCGAGAGATGGCCGCCGATATGTCCCGTTGTCTCGTTGCCGGCCTGCGCTTGTGGGTAACCGAGCGACGAAACCATCGCTGCGCTCAGATCGAAGTTCGCAACAAGGTTCGCGCCCGTGCGCTTCCCGATCTCCACTGCATCGCCGACGTGATCGGAATGCCCGTGCGTAAGCAAAATAAGATCGACACGATCAAGCGCGGCCAGCTCCTCTTTGCCGCGCGCGAAAACCGGATTTGTTAGCCACGGATCGATTAGCAATACCTTGCCACTCGAAGTGGTAATCTTAAATGCCGCGTGGCCGAACCATGTGAGTTGGATTTCCATGCTAATCATGAAATCAAAAAGCTTGGGTCGAGCAAGATCATTGAAGTTAATGCGAGGTTCGTAATGACGAATGCCAAACGGATGAATGACGAAGCAATGACAAAGCTCGAATGATAAAGGCTATTTACACGCTCAGCTAGTCGTCATTCATGCTTCGTCATTTCTTATGGAATAGCTTCCATGATTTCGCGAAGTAGTCGCGGGCCGCGATAGATGTAACCTGTGTAAACCTGAAGAAGGCGCGCCCCCGCCTCAAATTTTTCGAGCGCGGATTTTGCATCGCAAATGCCGCCGGAAGCGATCACGGCAATGGTGGATATTGCGGCGATACTGCGGATGAGCGCAGTGGATTTTTCCCGCAACGGCGCGCCGCTCAAACCACCGTCGCGATCCACGGCAGGCGGAATTGAGGAATGATCGAGCGTTGTGTTCGTAGCGATAATCCCCGCAACTTCATTCTGTTCGCAGGTCGCTATGATTGCTTCGAGTTGAGTAGAGGAAAGGTCTGGCGCAATTTTCACGAGCACCGGCGTCGTCCCGTGCCTGCCGGAGTTCTCGTCTCGAATTGCGCGCAGCAGCTTTGCCAGCGCCGCGGGTTCCTGCAACTCGCGCAAGCCGGCCGTGTTTGGTGAGCTGACATTGAGCGTGATGTAATCAGCAAATTCGCGAAGCAATCGAAACGAATAGAGATAATCCTGTGTCGCTTCTTCCAGCGGCGTGACCCTCGATTTGCCAATGTTGATCCCAATCGGAACCGTCGGCCAACGCCCGCTCTTTCGCAGTCTGCGCAGTCGCTCGGCAATCGCATCAGTGCCGTCGTTGTTAAAACCGAGACGATTAATCAGGGCTTGTTGCTTCGGCAGACGAAAGATGCGCGGCTTGGGATTTCCTGGTTGCCTTTTGGCGGTGACGGTTCCGATCTCGATGAAACCAAATCCGAGCGCTTCCCACGCCCGGAGTGCGACGCCGTTTTTGTCGAATCCGGCCGCAAGACCTATCGGGTTCGGAAAATTTAACCCAAACAAAGTTCTTGGCTTCGGCGGTGGCTGAAAAACTTTCAGCGCGTGCAGCGCAGGATTGACATACGATGCGCCACGGAGCAGAGCGGTCGTCAGATCGTGCGTCGCCTCCGGTTCGAGCGAAAAGAGAAACGGCCTCACGAATCGCTCGTAGCCGTTCTTCATCGTTGTTTCCTCGTACTCATGCTCGTGCTCGGTAGTAGCATTGGCTCCCAGCCAGTGTCTGCATCGGTAGGATGCCGATGCGACTCCAGCGCGCCCGTCCGACCGAGCCGGACGCCCTAACAGCTTTCATTTGCCGATGCAAAATTGGCTGAAAACCGAATCGAGAATTTGCTCGACGTCCACTCCTCCGATCACCTCTCCGACTGCGCGCAATGCCTCGTTCAGATCGACCGCGATATATTCGGACGATAGCCCCTGGTCCATTCCGGCCCGCGCCTGATCGCACGATTCCAGCGCGCGACGCAAGCAATCGCGATGGCGTGTATTAATGGCAACTGGACTTTCCGGTCGCAGATTTTGTTCGGTTATGCGCGCCAGAATTTGCTTTTGCAATTCCAGCAGACCTTCCCCAGTGAGACATGAAATCCGCAGGGCATCGAAATTTTTCCAGTCATCGTTTTCACGCAGATCGCTTTTGTTTAAGATGACAATTTCATTGGCGTCGACGATCCACTCCTCGAAGTACGGTGGCTTCGGTGCGTTGCGATCTGCTATGTGAAGACGCAGGTCAGCTAGTTGCAATGATTTTTCGGTACGCGCCATTCCTTCGCGTTCGATGCCATTCGCCGAGGGTCGCAGACCGGCGGTATCAAGTAACCGGATTGGCACACCGTCCAGGTTGACTGTCTCTTCGATAGTGTCGCGAGTAGTGCCGTGCGTATCGCTGACGATCACCCGGTCGTAGCCGAGAAGCCGATTGAGCAAGCTCGATTTGCCCGCATTCGTCGCTCCGTAAATCACCACGCGCACACCTTCGCGCAGGATCCGGCCCTGGTCGGCGGTGGCCAGTAATGAGTCGATTTCCTCGCGAATAAAATCGAGCCGCGCACGCAACCTTTCGCCTTCATCCGGCGCAATTCCTTCCTCGGGAAAATCGATGGATGCTTGGATGTGTGCGAGTAATGCAACCAGTTCGTCGCAGATTTTCCTGATCTTTTCGCCGAGCCTGCCTTCGAGTTGTTCGGTGGCCGAGCGCAATGCGAGATCGGTCTTGGCTCGGATCAGATCGATGACGGCTTCGGCTTGAGTGAGATCCATTTTGCCGTTGAGAAATGCGCGCTCCGTGAACTCGCCCGGCCGCGCCGCGCGCGCCCCCGCACGCAGGCAAGCTTCAAGCACTTTTGCCGACACCAGCGTCCCGCCGTGGCAACTGATCTCAACCAAATCTTCTCCAGTGTAACTGGAGGGCGCACGATGCACCGAAAGCACCACTTGATCGATCAATCGGTGTGCTCCATCGAAAATTTCTCCGAAATGCTGAACATGCGACGCAAAACGCGACGGCTTTTCTTTGCCGCGGAAAATTTTGCCGGCGACACCAATCGCATTCGCGCCGGATACGCGCACGAGCGCGATCGCGCCTTCGCCCGGAGGCGTGGAAATCGCGGCAATAGTGTCCGAGGCCGTCATATCAACGTCAATTGTAGGGCAACCACTTCGGTTGCCAAATTCGGCTGCGCCGCTTTCCGACCGAGGTTTCCCGGTGCTTATTGATCGGGTCTCGCATCACGCAGCGCCGCGATGCATTTCTCATTTCCCTCCATCGTGCCCACCGATATGCGGACCCATTCGGGTAATCCGTAGCCGTTCAGCTGACGCACGATGATCTTCCGTTTCAGCAGTTCCTCGAAAACCGCAGGCCCATCGCCGACATTCACCATCACAAAATTTGCCACGCCGGCTACGAACTGGATTTTCATTTCGGCGAATTTCTCCTGTAAATAAGCGCGGCCTTGATCCACAACGCGTTTCGTCTCGCGCTGATGCGCCTCGTCATTCAAGGCCGCCAGCGCGCCAGCGTGAGCGATACTGTTCACATTGAATGGTTGCCGAGTTTTATGAAGGACTTCGACCAAATCGGGCGGCGCGACACCATAGCCAATGCGCAGACCGGCGAGTCCATGAATTTTCGAAAACGTACGTAGCACCACGACGTGCCGGCCTTCGCGAACGTATCGCAGCGTGTCGGGCGGATCATCGAGGAATTCAAAATACGCTTCGTCGAAAACCACGATGATGTTTTCAGGGACGCGCGACATGAAGCTGTCGATCTTGCGCTGCGAGATCAACGTGCCGGTCGGATTATTCGGATTGGGGACGAAAATCAGCCGCGTTTTCGGCGTAATTGCATGCAGCATCCCGTCGAGGTCCTGTTGATAATCGGGGCTCGGCACTTCGATGGTGCGCGTGCCGAAACAGGTCGCGAGCAGTTTATAAACAATAAACGCATACTGCGAGGTGACCACGTCACCACCTGGATTCAGAAACGCGTGGCCGAGAAATTCGATCACCTCATTTGAGCCGTTGCCGAGAATAATGTTCTCCGGAGCGAGACCGAGCTTCGCCGCAACGGCTTTGCGCAAGTAAAATCCGCCGCCATCCGGATAGAGGTGCGCATTTTCCAAAGCAACGCGCATCGCTTGAATTGCTTTGGCGGAAGGCCCCAACGGATTCTCGTTTGAGGCCAGCTTGACGATTGCGCCTGGTTCGACACCGAGTTCGCGCGCTGTTTCTTCAATCGGTTTTCCTGGCTCGTAAACGTTGAGATCGCGCAATTGTGCGTTCGCCAGCTGCCAGATCGAAGTCATGCGCGAGAGATTAGCTGGAAGTGTTCCAATTCGCCACGATGAATCCGCGATGTGGAATATCAGCTGGTCACGGTCACAGAGCTTAGGCGTGGTGCCCCTTCTTCCACGTTGCAGCGCTCGTAAAGACGACTGCGATCAGAATGGCCCAACTCTAACCGGCTTTGCTGAGATTGTCGGTGATTATTTCCCGATACTTCATGCGCGGCGGGCCGTTAGCGCGGCTTTACGGCGTAAGAAAAATCTTGCCTGTGTAAGGATCTTTTACTTCGGTTCCAGGCGGAAAACCGCGGACATCGATGTAACCGGTGTCTCGTGAGAACGGGCTGGTAACTAAGCCTTGTTTGCCCGGCACGGGAATTCCAAAGGGGAGATCGCTCTTTCCTTGTTTCGCCTCCGTGGTTGACTTCGCCACACGGACATTATGCTCATCCGGAGGCGCAGTGACTGGGCTGCCCGAAGTCTCACTATTCGAAACATCGCTCGACGGAGCTTCATTATGCTTACGACTGCTCCGGTGCGATCGCTGCTTCTGGCCTGGATGCGCGGTCGCGCTACGTAGCGCTCTAAAAAAGTCTCGGAAGGGCCCGGCTTCCGCCACATCAGTCGCGGTAAACAGAGTGAAGATCGACAACCAGATGACAATTGTGTGCGGCGACCGTTTCACAATCCGAGAATAATATCGAACCAGCCGATGGCCATGCGCGTCCTTTGATCGGAAAACAACAATGCGATCAACTACGCAAAGCTTCGCAGTCGCTCACACAATGCCGTGATTCGCATTTACGATGAAACGGGCAACGTGATCGAGAAATATTACTACGACGCGATCTAGACAGAATTAGTAGTCGCCAAAATGATGTTCTCTGCGAACGCGGAGATTGCAGCGGGCGGCGCTGTCTCTACAATTGATGGTCATGACTGACAGCGAAATCATTTATCTCGATAACAATGCGACCACGCCGCTCGACCCGGCGGTGATCGAGGAAATGCTGCCGTTTTTGAGGGAATGTTACGGCAACCCTTCGAGCGGCTACGCCTTTGCCGCGAAAGCGCGAGAAGCTGTCGATCTTGCCCGGGAGCGACTGGCGGCGTTGCTGGGATGCGAGCCGCCGGAAATTGTGTTCACCAGCTGTGGGACGGAATCGAATAACGCGGTCATCAACTCGGTGCTGCAATTTGAACCGCACGGCAAACATATCGTGACCAGCGCCGTCGAACACAGCGCCGTGCTGCATCCCTGCCAGGATCTCATCAAAAGAGGGTGCGACGTGACATTTCTCGGCGTGGATCAAGATGGCCGTGTCGATCTTGGCGAATTGGAAGCGGCCATTCGCCCGGAAACGGCACTGGTCTCGATGATGTGGGCAAATAACGAGACCGGCGTGCTATTTCCGGTGGAGAAAATCGCTGAACTCTGCCGGGACAAAGGCGTGCCCTTTCACACAGACGCCGTGCAAGCCGTTGGGAAAATCCCGATTGGTGTTCGGGATACCGCGATCAATTTTCTTTCCCTTTCCGCGCACAAATTTCATGGACCGAAGGGCGTCGGCGCGCTTTATGTCCGTCGCGGAACACGTTTTCACCCATTGATCGCCGGCGGCGGCCAGGAAGACGGACGCCGGGGCGGAACGGAAAATGTCGCGTCGATTGTCGGGCTGGGAAAAGCAGCCGAGCGCGCGCTCGAATATCTGACAGAAGGCAAAACGCATATTCGTTCGATGCGCGACCGATTTGAGAAAGCGATTCTCGAAAGGGTAAGCGGCGCGTCTGTCAACGGCGCGCGGGCAGCGCGAGTTCCAAACACGTCGAGCTTTTCATTCGAGGGAATCGAGTCGCCGGCGGCGCTTCTCCTGCTAGATCGACATCGCATTTGTTGCTCAGCGGGGTCGGCGTGTCGCACCGGTTCGCAGGAGGCGTCGCATGTGCTCCGGGCAATGGACTCGATCGGAGACCGCGCGCGGCGCAGCCTGCGGTTTTCGTTCAGCCGATTCAACACCGACGCGCAAATCGATCGCGCGATCGAAATCGTTCCGAAAGTTATCGCGAAGCTTCGGGAGATGACGACACCAGCTCAGGCAAGCGCGGTCTCTGCTGCAGTCACGGCTCAGTGAGCCCCGCCAAAGACGAAAGCAAATGCTAATGGCGCTGCACGAATTCTTGGAAAAGATCGACGAGCCAGTTCAAAAAATTGCTCAGATTGGTCAGCAAATTCGCGCCGAAGCCCGCGAACGTGATTTGTGGTGAGGCGAGGATGAGCATCACGCTGAGCAACAGGAAGTTCATGAGGTAGATCACGATCAGCGAAAAAAATGTGCCTTGCTCGCTCAGATCAGTCTGATTTTTCGGGATCATCCAGCAGGTGAACGTGAAATGGAATGCCCAGGTCGCGCCGATCACGGCATAAAGCAGTCGGCCATACGGCTGCACGTTTAGAAAAAAGCTGAGCACGCCGTACGCGGCGATCGCCAGAATGCTGTAGAGCGGGAAAAAATAGGGTGCCAGCGCGATCCAAAAATTGTTCCGGTTCGTGACGACGTGGCCGCCGTCGCGACCGACGCGAAACCGGCTGACGCGTCCGCCCATTAGCCAAACCCAAAGCGCATGTGTGAGCTCGTGTCCGAGGACATAAATGACGATTGGGCGCGGCAGGCCGAAGAAGGCGATGAGCCACAGCACCGCTCCCAACGAGAAGAACCAAAATTCTTCGCCTGCCCACAGTCGTTGCGTCATGGTTGCGCGCGCAAAGACAGTGAAAAATGTCTGAGTAAGAACGGCGCAGATCGGCAGCAGAAAAATCGCGACGATAAATTTCACCCAGCGAGTAGGTACAGTGAGCGACTCGAGCGGAGCGACGAAGCTTCTCGCTGTCCCGCGCGCAACACTTTGGACAACTTTCCGGCCGCATTCGGATTTGCGCTTTGCGCGATTGCTTTTCGATCTTCGCTTCGTTGCAGCCAAGGTTGCCGCAGATTACGCAGATTTACACAGACAAAAGCAAGGCAGAACTGCGGATTAAGCGAATATGGCGCGGATCTCCCCAGAGTTACAGAATCATGCGCGCCCCATGTAAGCGCCGGTGCGGGTGTCGATCTTGATCGTTTCGCCTTCCTTAATGAAGAGAGGGACGTTGATTTTCTTTCCAGTCTCGAGCGTGGCCGGTTTCGTGACGTTGCTGGCGGTGTCGCCGCGAACGCCTTCCGGAGATTCGGTCACTTTCAGGCTGACGGACGCCGGCAACTCAACCTGCACCGGTCTGCCCTCGGCGTAGATCACCTGGACAGCGAGATTTTCGACCAGGTAATCGCTGGCGCCGCCGATCAAATTTTCCTGCAACGTGATCGTGTCGTACGTGTCCGGGTCCATGAAATGATATCCGTTCCGGTCTTTGTAACTGAACTCGAGCGTTTTTCGCTCGATCTGGACCAACTCCACTTTGTCCGTCGATCCGAAACGGACATCAGCGCTTTTGCCTGTGTTGATGTAACGAATGATTGCCTGGACAAACGCGCGCAAGTTCCCCGGCGTACGATGATGCACCTCGAGCACAATGGCGGGGTTGCCATTGTATTTGATGGCCATTCCTCTGCGAAGATCGTTAGCTGGGATCATGGGAGCGCGGACGTACACGCGGTTAGAGCAACTTCAAGCGCGTGAGGTCCTGTGAATCGACGACGCCCACAGGCACATTGTCATCATCGATCACGACAAGGTCGTCGATGCGATGGCGATCCAGCAGATTCAAAACCTCGACCGCCAGTTTGTCTTTGTGCACGGTCACGGGATTTAATGTCATCAGGTCTGCTACGAGTCGTTCGCCGATTTTGGAATCGGTTTGAAAATGCCGGACGAAATCGCCATGCGTGAATATGCCGACTAATTGTCGATCTTCGCCGATGACGACCGCCGCGCCAGCGCGAACGCTAGTCATGACCCTGAGCACATCGCGGATCGGTGTATTGGTGGAGACGATGGCCATCGCTTCCCGGGGTCGCATGATTTGATGCACCCGCATGAGCAGGCTACGGCCAATCGTTCCGCCGGGATGAAACTTCGCAAAATCTTCCTTGTTAAACCCGCGCGCCTCTAGGAGAACCATGGCCAACGCGTCGCCCAGGGCCAGCATCACCGTCGTGCTCGAGGTCGGGGCCAGATTCAGCGGACAAGCTTCCTGTTCGACGTTTACATCCAGAAAGAGATGAGCGTTTTGAGCGAGGGTCGATTTCGGATTGCCGCACATCGCGATGATCCTTACTTGGAACCGCGCGATAGCCGGCAGAACCCGGAGCAATTCCTCCGTTTCGCCGCTCGCGCTTAACGCAAGCACGACGTCGCCGTCGGCGATCATGCCGAGATCGCCGTGCAACGCGTTGGAAGAATCGAGCACCACGGCCGGCGAGCCGGTGCTGGTAAGCGTGGCGGCGATTTTCGCGCCGATGTGCCCGGATTTTCCCACGCCGAGCACGACCACTTTTCCGCGCGCGTCCACAGTTTCCCGGATCAGTTCGACAGCACGCGAGAAATTTTCGCCCAACCGCTCCCGGAACCGCTTGAGCTCAAAAATTTCTATCTCCAGGACACGTCTGGCCTTTTCAAGGTAGTCCATCCAACTATATAATGTGGGCAGGCGTGATGAGGGGCAAGAATTTGCACGCCTGTTGGAAAGGAAAAACATGAAGACATTAATGATCGCGATCCTGGCCGCGCTGGTTACAACTGCTTCGGCTCAAACATTCCGGGCGCCGATCGGCCCGCAGCAACCGGTAAGACCAATGCCTACGCCGCCGCCGATGATAGCGCACCCCGAAGTGCAGGGAGTAATTCCGCGCGCATTTAGCGACGCGCGTAACCCGTTACAGATGATCAATCCGTGGGCACCGCCACGATATGGCACCTGGGTGGAAAGCACAGCATTCGATCCCGACAACCCCGGGAAATGGAAGGGCATTAAATTTTTCGAAATCATCTTCTGATAAATCCGAAATCCGATAGCCCGGTCGTCGCATGCTATTGCGCGACGTTTCTGAAACCGGAGATGTTGCACATCTACCGGCAAATCACCGCACTTGAGCGCGTCTCGCCTGTGGTCGTTGCGCAGAAACGCGAAAACGCGGACCGGTTTCCATTCGATAAGATCGATATCGTTCCAAAAGCGGCGCTACATTTTCTGCGGCGCTTCTGGTTTCGTCAGTTGCGCGATAAGCCATGGCAGATTTCACCAGGGGAATTAAGCGCGCTAACAAGCATGCTGAAAAAAAGAAACGCCCGGCTCTTGCATATCTATTTTGGTCAAATCGCTGTCCATCTTCTGCCGCTGATTCGTGCGTGGCAGCCTTCGATTGTTTCCTTCCACGGCGCAGATGTGATCGTGGACATGCACAAGCCGGCGTATCAAGAAGCCACGCGACAGATGCTCGATGCGGTCAAGCTTGTTCTTGTGCGCTCGGAATCGTTGCGCCGCGCAGTTGTCGATCTTGGTGGCAACCAAAACAAGATCGAAATCCAGCGCACCGGTATTCCGCTGGAGGAATTTCCCTTTCGCGAACGCAATTTCGTCGCCGCGGCGAGCGAATGGAAATTTGTGCAAGCGGGCCGTTTGGTCGAGAAGAAGGGGTTGCCGGTCACGCTTCGCGCTTTCGCAAGTTTTCAGAAGCAGTATCCGAACGCTAAGCTAACAATCGCCGGTGAAGGGCTGTTGCTCGATCGACTTCGGGACTTGGCGCGCGAACTCAAGGTCGAGCATCATGTTTCGTTTCCTGGTTTCATTTCGCAGGTGCAAATGCGCGATCTCTATCATGCGTCGCACATTTTTCTGCATCCGAGCGAGACCGGCCCCGACGGAAATCAAGAAGGCATTCCAAATTCAATGTTGGAAGCAATGGCGACCGGGATGCCGGTGTTCGCCACGCAGCATGGCGGGATCCCCGAAGCGATCGAGAACGGCGTGAGCGGCGTGCTCGTGCCAGAGCATAGTCATGAACAGCTGGCCCAAGCGCTGCTCGACGCAGCGCAAGATCCCGATTTTCTATCGCGAATCGCTCACAACGGGGCCGAATTCGTCCACAAAAATTTCAATCTCAATGAGCAAGCACGCCAGCTAGAAAATGTTTATCTCAGATTGTTGTAGCTGTGCTTATGCCAACTACCGAACCATTGATCAGGCATTTGACACCAACGCCTCTACCAATCGCGGCTTTACTGATTGTTACTCACCATCCGCGCCGCAGCTCCGGACGCAGCCGGGGATGGCCGCGCTACTTCCGCACAAAGCGGGCGAAAAATTCTGCCAATTGTGAACGGATTGCTTGAAAGGAGAGCCGCTCCAGTGCGATTCCTTGCGATTGGGCGACGATCGCGCCACGCGATTCCGCATTTTTCAACAAATTGAGCGCGACGGAAGCGATCTCACTAAAGCTCCGCCCCTCGCCACAAGTTTTTGGGAATGCAGTTCTCTCAATCGCGCCATCGCCGCCGACGCAAACAGTGCGGGCGAGTAGTGCATCGCCCGCGACCTGGCCGGGCACGTGACTTCGGTCCAGTTGCAAAATGATCTTGTGCCTGGCCACCATGCGCACGTAATCCGGATACGATTTTTCGTCCTCGATAACGCGAAATTTTCCCTCCGGAAATTTTAGCTCCCAAAGCAGTCGCCGCGCTTTGTATCCATCCAGATTGAGGACGGTGACCGGCTCGCCCGTTGCTTCACAGAGTTGCCGCGCGACCAATAGCGCCGCGAAATGGTTGCGGGAAGGCACATCCCATTCGCGCGTCCCCACGAAAATCCCCGATCGCTCATCGGGCGGCACCGAAAAGTCCCATCGCGAGTCTTCCACTGGGTAAGGCGTTGGGACAAACGCAACGGTGGCTGGATCATGGTTCCAACGGGCGCGCTGATAGATTTCCGCGGCTTCTGGCGTCGTGGCGATGCATCCATCAGCTTGTCCCAGAATGTTCATGAAACGAGACAGCTTCGCGCGATCGCATAACTGCTGGGCGATCTGATGCAGACCGGTTTCCTTTAAAGAAACGGCGACAATGCGACCGTGTTTTTTTAGTTGGCCTAACGCGCGCTCTGAAGCTCTGAACTCTCCGCGCAACAGAAGAAGAACCGGTGTTCCTTCCGCGATCGCGCGTCGGACATCGTAATGGAAAGCGCCGCGCGTGCATGCCGCGTAAGCGTGAAAATTGATCGGCGGATGTTCTCCTGCGCCCGGCTCGATTGTTTCGCTGAAATGCTGTTCCGGATCGCGACCGCTCGGATTAAGAACAGTTAACTTAAAATCGCTCGCGACTTCCAACGCCATCGCTTAGTTGCTAGGATCACTTGGACGCGGCGTTGCCGATTTCAAAAGCGTTTCATCCACACTTTCTTGGTCGAGCGGTTTAACGGGTATCGCCCGGGGAACCGCGCGTCGAATCTCGACGGGTTTTTCCTGCGGCTGGACCGAGATCGCTTTCCTGATCGGAATGACCTCTGTTGTTTGATTGGATGACTCGCCTCCGGATTTCGTAATAGTTGCAGGCGGGCGATTAAGGTCAGCCGCTCCTCCCGAAGTCGGTGTTGCCCGGCTGGCGTCTATCGCATTGTCGATCTTTTCGTTTTCGGCTGTCTCCTTTTTTGCTTCCGGTGTCGGCTCCGGTTTCAAGGTTGGTTTGAGCGAGTTGTATGGGTCTTTGTCAGCCAACAACGTCGGGCCTTTCAGGACGACTGGCGTGACTCTACTCAGATCGACAGCCAATTCCGCACGCGGCAAATCGCTAGCCGGAAGGTCACGCGCGAGACGAGCACGCGGTTCGCCATGGACGTTGCACGGCTCGGTGGGCATCTGCGCGGCTGTGGCGATCTCCATGTAAGTCGTACGTCGTTGAAAAGTATCGCCGTTACCCGTTTTCACGACGTCATAACATTTGTCGGTCGCGAGCAAGCCGGATCGCGAACAAATTTCCACCTGCTTCAGGCTTACCGACTGTCTAATTTCGCGCGGCGGATAATGCTGTGCTGCGGCGTTCATGATATCGATCCACACCGGCAGGGCGAGATCGCGCCCAAACGCCCCACGATAAATTTTCTGCGGCTTGTCAAAGCCTGTCCAAACTGCGCAGGTAAAGTTGGAATCGTATCCGGCGAAAAGCGCGTCGGTAAAATCGTAGGCCGTGCCGGTTTTCCCTGCCGCTGGGATTTTTCGTAGCCCAAATTGCGTGTAAGCGGCTCTCCCCGTTCCCGATTGCAGTGCATCGACAAGACAGGAATGCACTTCGTACGCGGTTTCAGGTTTGATCACGTTTTTGCGCGTGCGATCGCGCTTCGCATCCCAGACGAGTGTTCCGTCTTTTTCCTCTATCCGCTCCAAAACGTGCGATGCATTCGGACGCCAGCCGCCATTTGGGAAAATCGTGTAGGCGAGCGCGAGCTCGGCCAGCGTGATCTCGCTGCTGCCAAGAAATGTTGCAGGATAAGGACGAAGCAGAGACTGAATGCCCGCCGCAGAGCAAAGCTGCAGCACGGGATCGATGCCAGCGTCCATGCCGAGACGGACGGTTGCGCCATTTTTGGATTTCGTCAGTGCTTGCCTAGCGGTTATTGGACCTTCGTAGCGATTCTCTGCGCTTTCTGGGCCCCACTCACCAAGGATACCAGTCGTGCCGCCAATCATCACTGCGCGATTATCGAGGGGCGAATCTTCCACAAGCGATCCCGGGAACATCCCTTTCTCAAAAGCAGCCGCATAAACGAGCGGCAACATCGCTGTGCCAACTGGCCGTTTCGCTTGCAGCGCGCGGTCGTACTGGTTGTGCTCGAAATCGCGCCCACCGACAAGGACCAAAATGTCGCCCGTCTCATTATCCAGTCCGATCACCGCGCCCTGAAGATACTCGGGCGCAGGCTGGTCAGACATCGCTCCGTTCGCTTTCGCTTTTCGAAAAGTGGCTGCGTATTCGGCATAAGTCTGATGATTGTACTCAGGATTCTTCTCGATCCGCTCGAGGTTCGCGCGGAGAGAATCCTCGGCTACCTTCTGAAGATCCACGTCGATTGTGGTGTGAATGCGAAAGCCTTCGTTCTTCGCCCGGTCCCACCCGACGGCGGCGATGACCTGCTGGCGGATGTAATCGACAGCGTAGCTTTGCCCCTGCGCATTCTGCCGGCTACCGACGACGATTTTTTCCGCTCGCGCGCTCGCACATCTTTCACGACTGATGAAGTCAAGATCGCGCATGCGATCGAGCACATAATTGCGCGCTTCGCGTGAAGCGGCGCCATCGCTCCAGGGAGATAATTTATTTGGGCTCTTGATTAAACCGGCAAGTGTCGCGCACTCCGTCAGCGACATTTCGCGCGCAGATTTGCCGAAGTAACCTCGCGCCGCCGCTTCCGCGCCGTAGAGCCCGCCGCCGAAATAAATCCGGTTCAGGTAAAGTTCCATGATTTTCTGTTTGCCGAAGTTCTCTTCGATCCGGCGGGCTAGAAAAATTTCGAGCAGCTTTCGGCGAAGCGTTTTTTCCTTGAGCGAAAAACTGTTGCGCGCCAGTTGCTGCGTAATAGTGCTGCCGCCCTGCCGGACATGACCGGCCGTCAAATTCTTCAAAGCCGCGCGGATGATTCCGAGTAAATCGTACCCATGATGTTGATAAAATTTGGCGTCTTCCACTGCGACAACGGCGTTGATAAGGTCCCGGGGCAATTGATCGTACGGTACTGTCTCCCGGTTTTCGACGTAGATTTGGCCGAAGATTTTTCCGTTGCGATCGAGAATCACACTCGCTGATTCCATTTGTTCGAGTTTGTTCAGATTGAACCTCGCTGCCTGGGCTTCGAGATCCGCGACCACAATGGAAAGGTAAACAGCAAAGGCAACGCCGAGCGCCGCAATCAACGCGATCGGAACATAAAATTCGGGCCGCGAATGCCAGGGGCGACGGAAACCGTAGCCTGGCGTCAGATATGTCGTGGACGGTCTCAAGAGCTGGAGAATTTAAGAGCGAAACGCTCAACCCTCAATGCCCAACATCCAACGCCAATTCAGAGCACAGAAGTTGAACATTGAGCATTAAACGTTGAGCCTTGGACGTTGAACACGCAGGACGGAAATCTCGCGCTAATCAGAGTGATTCGCGCTGAAATTGAAAAACATGGGCCGGTCTCATTTGCCTGGTTCATGCAACAGGCGCTCTATCATCCTGAGCACGGATATTATTCCTCTGGCCGTTGCGCCATTGGCCGGCACGGCGACTACTTCACCAACGTAAGCGTCGGGCCACTGTTCGGGCAATTGCTGGCTGCGCAATTTGCCGAGATATGGGGACGGCTCGGCAATCCGGATAAGTTTGTTGTTGTCGAGCAAGGCGCGCATTACGGCGAATTTGCACGCGATGTTCTCGAATCGGCGCGCAAACAGTGGCCGAATTTCTTTGCGGCTTTGCGCTACCGGATCGTCGAGCCGTTTTCAATCTTACAAGATCGACAATCGCAAACTCTCCAATCGCTTGCCGACAAGGTCGAATGGTACGATTCAATCGAGGCGCTGGGACCATTTATTGGAGTTCATTTCTCCAACGAATTACTGGATGCCATGCCAGTGCGACTGATCGCCGGCGGCACGGAAAAATTGGTCGATTGTGAGGGCAAGAACTTTGTGTTTGTCGAGCAACCGCTCCGCGAGTCGGGAAAGTTCAACCAAGCGGCGCTGGATTGGGTCGAGAACGTAGCGGCGAAGTTGGACCGTGGTTATGTGGTCACGGTCGATTACGGGCGCGCGCAGTCCAGATCTCAAGTAACCGTTCAGGTGCGCGCGCGACATCGGCATCTTGATTCACCATTCGATTGGATCGGCTACGCGGACATCACCGCGCATGTGAACTGGACGAGCATCGCCCAATGCGCCGAAACGCACGGATTGCGCCTAGTCGGCTTCACCGACCAGCATCATTTCCTTACCGGGATCATCTCAGAAATTGGGGGGGGCGGTTCACCTAAACGATCCGCGGGCGATTGGGGTAAATCGCCTCTATCTGATTCGCCCAAATCAAAACGTGAATTGCAAACGCTGTTGCATCCGGAAATGCTCGGCCGAAGTTTCCAGGCACTCGCGCTTGCAAAAAACGTCGATCCCGCTGCGTCGCTCGCCGGTTTCAAATTTGCGCGTGATCCGCACCGCACGCTCAGTGCTTGAGGAACCGACTAAAAAAACTCTTGCCAGGGCCGGCAGCTTGCTCGATATGTTCACGGCTGTTTCCCACTGCGATGAGATTGTCGATCTTGCGGATTTTATTTTTGCTGCAGGGATTGTCAGTCGTTGCCTCTGCGTCGAACAGCGTCGTCAACCTCTCGCATTACGACTTGGTTCAGCCGGATTTTAGTGCCATGAAAGGCGATGGAATCCTCGGTGTGATCCACGAAGCAACGTATCCGCGGTTCGACATCGACTCGAAATATTTCGAGCGGCAGCAGGCCGCCACGCGGGCTGGGTTGCTCTGGGGTGCATATCATTACGGCAATGCAAGCGACCCTATCCGCCAAGCCGATCATTTCCTGAGCGTCGTCTCGAACGCCTGGACGCAGGCAGACCCACTCTCGCGGCCGTCACGTATGTTGCTGGTGCTCGATTTCGAGAAGAATGGCCATTACCCCGGCGGCACGATGCGTGTCGACCAAGCCGTCGCGTTCGTCGAGCGGATTCGTGAACGGACTGGGAAATACCCGGGCATCTATTCTGGCGAATATTATATGCATCGGAATATGAACAGTCTGAGGTTGGGTACAGCGCAGGCAAGTGTGCTGGGGAATTGCTGGCTATGGCTGGCGAACTACAGCAACCAGCCGCGGGCCACCTCGCCATGGAATGCCTGGCATATGTGGCAGTACTGCGGTGACGGCAGGTGCAAACTTCCGACATCAGCGTACCCGAAAAGTATCGCGAACGTTACCAAAGCCGAACGCAACATCTTCAATGGCACGTCGACTGCGCTGCAAATCTTCTGGCGGGAACATGCCTGGCAGCCAAGCGAAAAACCTCGCCGCGAACCGGAGCGAATGGTCACGGCGTCGGATCTGTAGCTCCTCGCCCAAAGGGCGCAAACGCTAAAACTGATTCCGGTAACTGGCCGCCGCGAAATCTTTTTTTCTGGTCCGCCAATAACTACTCGCTCCACTTCGGAAATCGAGCTCCATCCGCGACCGGCCGAATAAACGTTGCAGAAGTCCGATCGGTGTTACAACCAGAAAATAGACGATGCTCAAGATGAAGCGAGTCATGATGCAGCCGGAAGCGCGCGAAGAAACTGTCGCAGAACTTTTTGTCTAAGGCGAAGCATCTGCGGTTCCATTTGCGAGCTGCGCCCGTTTATCGAGAAGAAAGTTTCCAAGTAAATGCATGTCCGTGCGCATGAAACACCGGAACGCTTCTGCCGGCGTGCAAACCAGTGGTTCGCCCCGCACGTTGAAAGAAGTGTTGACCAGCACTGCGCAGCCGGTCTGCGCCTCGAACGCGCGCAGTAAAGAATAAAAACGCGGATTTTCGTCTGGGCTCACCGTTTGCATGCGTGCGGAATAATCGACATGCGTCACAGCGGGAATGGAGGACCGAATTCCATCCGGCCTTAGTACCAGCCAACCACCTTTCCCTCGGCAAGCAGCGCGGCGACCCGCAGCGGCAATTCTTCATCGGTCAACTCGACGTTTGCAATCCGCCTGCTCCGCAGGAATTCGCGCGCATCAAAGGTTGGGCCTAGGAACGATCCGCGTTGCGCGTCGCGTTCGCCAGTCACTGAGCGCGGCTTGTCTTCGTAATGATGCCAGGCCAGTAGAGCTGCCCCGATCGCGCCCCCGGCATCGCCGGCTGCGGGCTGCACCCAAATTTTCTCAAACAGCCCTTCTCGCAGAATGCGTCCGTCGCCGACGCAATTGAGCGCGACGCCGCCGATCGTCACGGGCAAACCATATTCGTATTCAGCGGAAAGGGATGTCGATCTTGACCTTGCAAGCGTCTGAAGATGGAGCGCGACTCCGAAAAGCTTCACGAGCGAAGCCGCAGGGTGCGCCGCCCAACTAATCGTCATGGAAGCAGTCATCCCCCGATCGCAGCCAACGGTTGCCGAGCAATTCGACGACATCGAGCAGCAAGGCGACGCCGCGAAGCTCGGGATGTGGATTTTTCTCGCTACTGAAGTACTCTTCTTCGGCGGGTTATTTCCCAGTTACACCGTCTATCGATTCACTTACGGTCACATCTTTGTCGAAGCCAGCCGGAAGCTCGACGTGATTCTGGGCGGAACGAACATGGCGGTGTTATTGATCAGCAGTTTGCTCATGGCGCTGGCCGTCCGCGCCGAGAAGATCGAGCAGTGTCGCACACTCGTCGGGCTCCTGCTCGGCACTGCCGCTCTTGGTCTCGTTTTCATGTCGATCAAAGCAGTCGAGTACCACAACGATTTCGTCGAGCACCTGGTTCCGGGAAGCAATTTCCAGTGGGCGGGCGCCGACCCGCGCAACGCAGAATTATTTTTTGGATTTATTTCGCGTTAACGGGCATACACGCCATCCCATGTCACCGCAGGCATTGGAATATTGCTTGTCCTGGCACTGCTGGCGTGGCGCGGCAGATTCGCAAATGGAAACGACAGCGCGGTGGAGATCGCCGGTTTGTACTGGCATTTTGTGGACATTGCTTGGGTTTTCCTCTTTCCGTTGCTGTATTTGATTGGACACCGCTGATGAGACGCATGCATGAATTGGACGCTAGACGTTGGGCGTTAAGCGTTGGGCGTTTGTGCCACTTTCCCAAGCGCTCTACCAACTGCTTGGGCTGAACCCGCTTGAGGGGGAGGTTGATGCGAAGCTGAGAATTACTTCGGTGAGTCTTTCTAGTGCCGCGCTGTTCATGCCTCTCATAAACGCGCGACGCGCGGCAGCGATCTCGTCAAGGGATAGATTCATTGCCTGCAGAATTTCGCGGTCGTCAGCGCTCAGTGATTTGCGCGGTCTGCAAGCCAATGCGCGAGTCTGGAATCGTGAGATGATTTCGGCGAACGCGTGAGCGTTAGCTGCTCCAACCAAATCGAGAAGACGTTGAAACTTGAGATGAAATGGAATCGTAGCAAGATCGATATTGCGATTAACTACGAAATCGTCTCGCGGCATCGCCACTTCATTGGAGGTAGTGATGGAATGCCAAACGTCTGCGGGCTGATAGTATCCCATCTCGATGCGATACGGGCCACTCCGCAGCGGAACCGTAACGTAGCAACTGCCGGCCATCGGTTCGACGGCGGTGCTTTGCTGTTCGCCACTGTCCGCCTGATATACGCGAAGATGAACCTCCCGATCCACGGGCACGGTGTCGGCGAAGAGCGTAGGCCAATCGATACTCCAGTGGAGGAAAATCGTCCGCGGATCACGCGCGATCGCAACCAAAACCGGTGCACCACAAACTGGCGGCAGCGTAACATGATCAAGTCCTCGAACGACCTTATCAGGCTCGACTTCCGAGCGGACAACCGGTCTCACCGAAATGCGAAAGTCATTCGCGGATTTCGACGTGCGCCGGCGTCGTTTGGGTTTTTTTCTCGACATCGCGTCCCAGATTCACAAGTTGGCGCAAACTACGTAAAGGCCAACTGCAAAGAGTGGCGTAATTTCATGAGTTGCGGTTTTCAGGTAGCCAGATGCAAACTCAACTGAGCTTCATCAAGAAAAATATGAACTGCAAGATCCTCGATATGGAGGAACTGGCCGCGCGTGCTAAGGAATTGCGCGCCGCCGGGAAGAAACTGGTCGCCACGAATGGCTGTTTTGATTTGCTGCATGTAGGCCACGTCCGTTACCTGCAAGCCGCGCGCGCGCTCGGCGATGTGCTGGCTGTCGGTTTAAACGGCGACCGTTCAGTCCTCGAACTCAAGGGCGTGGGACGTCCGATTAATAATGAGAGAGATCGCGCCGAAGTGCTCGCGGCGCTGGAATGCGTCGATTTGGTCACGATTTTTCAGCAAATGCGGGCGACGCAGTTCATCTCCGCAAGTGTGCCCGCCATCTATGTCAAAGGCGGCGATTACACCTCTGATACGCTGAATGAAGAGGAGCGCGCGGTTCTGAAAAAAATCGGCTCCGAAATTCGCATCCTTCCGCTTGAAAAAGGTTACTCCACATCTCTCTTGGTTGACCGGCTGCGAAAGATTGGAAAATGAAACCAATCCCTCTCGGCATTCTCGGCTCAGGAAAAGGAAGCAACTGCCGCGCGATTCTTGAAAGCATTAGAAGCGGCTCGCTGATGGCCGAGGTTCGCATCGTCATATCAGATGTATTTGACGCACCGATTCTTGACATCGCCCGGGAATTTTCGGCCCCAAATGCTTATTTGCCGCCGGGCAGATTCCACACGCGCTTGGAACCGCAAGCTGAGGCCGAGCTCGTTCGAATGCTTCGCGAGGCCGGCGTTGAACTGGTCGTGCTCGCCGGTTTCATGCGCGTTCTGAAATCGCTCATGCTCGAGGCGTTTCCCCGCCGCATCGTGAACATTCATCCATCCCTGCTACCGAAATTTCCCGGACTCGAAGCTTGGAAACAGGCGCTGGCAGCCCGCGAAGAAGTGACCGGTTGCACAGTTCACTACCTCGATGAGCAAATCGACCACGGCGAGATCATTGCCCAGCGCGAAGTGCCGATCTTGCCTAATGACACGCCGGAAACCCTCCACGCACGCATTCAAATCGCCGAGCACGAATTATATCCAGCCGTGATCGCTGAGTTCGCCCGGAAATATCAGGAAAGCTAGGCTTACTCCGCTTTCTGTTCCCGCTGTAGTAATTCTTCCAGTGCCATCGTCGGCCTTTTCTGCTCGTAGAGCATCGCGTACACCTGATCGATGATTGGCGTATCAACGTTCAACCGCCGCGCGCATTCGTAAGCGCTGCGCGTGGTAGAAATTCCTTCGGCTACCATCCTCATCGATGTAGTAATCTGCTCGAGCGTTTCGCCGCGGCCTAGCCGCTTTCCCACTGTGTGATTGCGGCTCTGTTCGCTGTAACAGGTCAAAACAAGATCGCCTGCGCCGCTCAACCCATAAAACGCATGGACGTTTCCTCCCATGGCAACGCCGAGCCGGATCAACTCCGCCAGGGATCGTGTAACCAGCGCGGCCTTCGAATTATCACCAAGTCCAAGGCCGTCACTGATTCCCGCCGCAATGGCGAAAACATTCTTGAGCGCTCCGCCGAGTTCGATGCTGGTGACCTCCTGGCTCGTGTAAATCCGAAAGCGGGGGCTGCCTAAAAACTTTTGAAGGCTCGTCGCGCAATCGGGATCGTGGCAGCCGACAACGGTGGCAGTAGGTAAGTTTTTCGCTACTTCTGCCGCGAGATTTGGCCCCGACAACACGCTAATTTTCCGGCCAGGAAAGATCTCGCAAAGAATTTGACTCATTCGCATCCCCGTGCCGTATTCCAGACCCTTCGTGCAACTGAGGAACCCTGCTTGGGCATTGGGGAGCGCTTCTCCCAGACGCGTGGCGATCCCGCGCAAGGCCGTCGATGGCGTGACAAAAACTATCAAGTCCGCGTCCGCGCAATCGAGAAGTTCGGAGGTGACGCGAACCGACTTTGGCAACGTGAGTCCTGGCACGTAATCGCTGTTCTGCCGCGTTTTTTGAATGCGCGCGACACGCTCGGGCGAATTGCCCCAGAGAGAAATTTTTCGCCCATCCTTTCCCCAGAGCCACGCGAGGGCCGTCCCCCAGCTGCCTGCTCCTAGGATTGCAAGTTTGTCGATCTTCACTTCCGCTTCTGAAAACGTGGCTCGGTACCGTGCACGAGGCGGACCAGATTGGAGCGATGGCGCAAAACTACAAGGGCAGCAAGGCAAATTGAGAAGTAGAACAGTACCTCCAGGTGCGCTTCGCCTCGGCGGGTCAGGACGAAAATGACCATCGGCAACGCTATCGCGGCTGTAATCGATGCAACCGACACATAGCGCGTTAACTTGAACGTGATGAACCAAATCAGAGCACCAACTAACGCCGCCAGCGGCATCAACCCAAAAAGTGCTCCGGCTGAGGTGGCAACACCTTTGCCTCCCTTAAATTGCAGCCACACGGGAAATGCATGGCCCATCACGCAAGCCACGCCGGCAATGATTGCGAGTAGTTCGATGGATGCTCCTGGAAATTGCGTCAGTTGCGCGATCAGGAACGACAGACGCACGGCAGCCAAACCCTTCAGGAAATCGACGGCGAAGACCGGATATCCATAGCGCCCCCCAAGAACTCGGGTAACGTTGGTCGCACCGATATTGCCACTGCCCACCTTCCGGATATCGATTCTTGCGATCCGGCCAGCCAGATAACCAGCGGGAAGAGACCCAAGCAAGTAACTGGCAATTAGGACACTGGCTAATGTGAGCATCTATCCGAAAAGGCGCCCGGTTTGCCTAACCCTGCCATTCTGTGCTGCAAGTTGCTCTTAGAAAGCCAGATAGAAATAATCGAAATGTCCGCCGGCGTGATCCCGCTGAGTCTCGCAGCTTGCCCCAACGACGACGGGCGGCGAGCTGCCAGTTTCTGACGAGTTTCCAGACGTAGCCCTGGGATCTGGTTATAGTCCAACCCATCGGGGATCAGCTGGTGCTGCCGACGTTCTATCTGCCGGTTTTGCTCCGACTGCCGCACGGCATATCCTTCGTATTTGAAATCGGTCTCGACCAATTCCCAGATGCAACATGGTGCAAGCGAAGCAATCTCACTAGGGAGATCCTTTACGGTGAAATCTGGTCGCTTAAAGAGCTGCGAGATTGGGATACCCCTTAACCAAGTCTCCATTGCGATCTTCCGGGCTTCTCGGAGAAGGCAGATCTTCCCCTGAAATCGACGCCAGCGCATCTGGGCCATTAGCCCTGCGTCGAACGCCCGTTGAGTCAAGCGTTGATCGGCATTGTCGTGTCGAAGAAACAATCGATCCTCGGCCCTGCTTGTAAACATGCGATAAGGCTCTTCGGTGCCCTTCGTGACCAGGTCGTCGACAAGGACTCCGATGTAAGCTTCACTTCTATCTAGTATCAAGGGCGACTCGCCCTTAACTTTCAGAGCCGCGTTGGCACCAGCTATTAATCCCTGCGCGGCAGCCTCTTCGTATCCTGATGTTCCATTCACCTGACCGGCGAAGTATAACCCGCTGATGAGCCTCGTCTCCAGCGTAGGAAGCAGCTGTGTCGGCGGAAAGTAATCATACTCAACGGCATAACCAGGGCGCATGATTTCTGCTTCTTCTAATGCCGGGATCGAGTGGAGAAATTCGAGTTGGACCTCGTAAGGCAAGCTTGTCGAAATCCCGTTTACGTAGTACTCCTCGGTATGACGTCCCTCCGGTTCTAGAAAGAGTTGGTGAGAAGTTTTATTGGAGAATTTAACTACCTTGTCCTCGATCGAGGGGCAGTAACGCGGACCGATGCCTTTTATCCGGCCGGCATAGAGCGGAGAACGGTGAATGTTCGCGCGAATGATTTCGTGCGTCTTCGGGGTGGTGGCCGTAATCCAGCAAGGAATTTGTTCCACATGGAACTCTCCATTCCGCACGTAATTGAGGGTGAAGGTCTCGCGCCCGCTTCTTGCTTGTTCATCATCATAAAATGCAAATCTTGGAGGCGGCTCATCACCTGGCTGGATCTCGCAGCGCGAGAAATCGATAGAACGCGCGTTAAGTCGGCATGGCGTACCTGTCTTAAATCGTCCCACTGCAAAACCGAGCTTCCGAAGGCTTTCGCTCAGACTCGAATGAGTATCCGCCATTCGGCCGCCCGGTTTAGTATTCTCGCCAACGTGCAAGAGGCCGCGCAAAAATGTCCCAGATGTAACGACCGTGCTCTTTGCACTGATCCGTAATCCCAGATCAGTCTCCACTCCAAGTGCCCGTCCACAATCCGCGAGAACGGCAGAGACCGTGGCCTGCTTTAAATCAAGGTTCTCTGTCGCCTCCAAAATCGCCTTCATCCGAAACTGATAGGCTTTTTTGTCGCATTGAACACGCGGGGCGCGGACAGAGGGACCCTTCGCTCGGTTAAGCATCCGGAATTGAATGCCCGTGGCGTCGGCATTCAATCCCATGGCACCGCCCATTGCATCGATCTCGCGAACAATATGCCCCTTGGCCAGGCCACCGACGGCCGGATTGCACGACATCTGGCCAATCGTATCCAAGTTTTGCGTCAGCATCAGTGTCCGGCATCCGATTCGGGCGGCAGCCAGTGCTGCTTCGATACCAGCATGGCCGCTCCCAACGACCAGCACGTCATATTCTGTCGGTAGTTTAAACATCTCGAATCGATCCGAATTTTTCCCTTACGGGACAACGAAAGCAATCTGAAAATGCGGCACCTTTGATCGCGCCAAGGTAGCTCGATTATATCCCCCTGGGCGGCCTCGATAAGGCATAATTTATAAGTGCCTTATAACAAGTCGCTTGAGAATCACGCTACTCAACAAGCCTCGATTGAAATCTCTTCGCTAGCCTGGCTCGTTGCCAAAGCCCTGCGATGCCTGTATTGCCCGATGGGCAATCCGACCCAAGACCGCTAATAGTAACGCTGTTGTGACAAAGGCGCCTCCCCATATCCAGTACTCGATGACCCGCGGATAACTTTTCCCACGAACAATTTTGAGCCCTAATTGACCCAGTGTTCCACCATACACATACAAAAATAACCCGGGCACCCGCCCGATCGAGGCCCAAAGCATGTAAGTCCCAAAACGCACCCGCGTCAGGCCATAAATATAGTTTAGAAGACTGGTTGGAAAAAGCGGATGCAGCTGACTCAGAAGAATGATCTTCCACCCTTCCCGTTTCACAGCGGGCTCCAATGCGCGCAGCGCGGTATCCCGCGAAAACTTTCGCCTGAACCATCGAGTGGCCACCCAGCGGCTCAAGGCAAATGAAACCCCAGTGGCAACAACGTTGCCCACGAAGACGATGAAAAACCCCCTCCATAAGCCGAAAAAGAAACCTCCACCTACCGCCA
>Ga0209159_1000785_pt1 | contig 26603 bp, 25 predicted proteins | sample GraSoiAngelo_144_FD_185901 | JGI IMG/M metagenome (GOLD analysis project Ga0209159, IMG submission 185901) | Grasslands soil microbial communities from the Angelo Coastal Reserve, California, USA - 14_1009_02_40cm (SPAdes) (version 2) | ecosystem: Environmental > Terrestrial > Soil > Grasslands ...
GATTCGGCCATTAAGGTTTGGACAGGGTTCCTTCAGGGATCAAAGGTCTTGACGAGCTTCTGGGCGGAGGATTTCCCGAAGGCAGGTGTATTCTGGTGGTCGGCAGCCCAGGATCAGGTAAGACGACTTTTGCTCTGCAATACCTCTATCATGGAGCGATGCTCGGCGAGACTGGCCTCTACGTTACCCTCGACGAACATCCTGATCTGGTAAAAAAGAACCTCCAGTCATATGATTGGGATATTGACGGAATGGAAAAGAAGGGTAAGCTACTCTTCATTGATGCCAGCGGCCTAAGACGAGCGAAAAGTGGAGAAAGTAGTCTCGTTTCATCCTACGGTTCGCCTACGGTCGACGTATCGGATTTCTCAGAGCTGCTGAAAACCATCAACAAGGTTGTCGAAGGAGAGAATATTCACAGAATTGCACTGGACCCCGTTACCTCGCTGATGCTTCGCTACGTGGAGGAGCTGAAGAGACGTAGGGCAACGGTAGCCTTCTTCGACGCTCTTGCTGATTCAGGCTGTACGTCCCTAATAACAAGCGAACTGAAGACATCTCTCATGGACAGAAGATTCCAGCTTGAAGAATTCCTGTCGCATGGAGTAGTGCTACTGCACTCGCTCTTTCACGAAGGTAACATTGTAAGAGCTGTCCAGATCGAGAAGATGAGAGGAATATCTCACGACACTCAAATCAGGCCTTACCAGTTCGGTGCGACCGGAATAGAAGTTTTTCCAAGAGACAAAGTATTTTGACGAAGCTCACCGTTTCGGTCTCTTCGAATAGAATATTATACCTTTACCATCTTCGATCGTAAAAAGAGCCCAACCTTCCAGGTGCTTACGAGCCCTGAACTTGGCGATCCGAAGCCTTCGCTTCCTACTTCCTGATTCCTCGAACGCTTCCATCTGTACGATACAATCAGATGTATCTTCAAGCTGGCGTTGCACAGTTCCATCAACACCAAGTCCAACCGCGAAGAACGCTTTACCTTGGAGACCTTTGACCTTTGCACCAACTGATTGAACGAAGGAAACGATGCTTTCCGGCCTCGCCTTAGACGCTAACGGGGTTAGCGAGTCGAAATATAGACTGCCGCCCTTGAACGATGGAGAAGGAAACGCGGACGATATCCTAATGCCCAAGGTGGTCAAGTCTCCGATCGACGGTACGAACACCTTCTCGCGTGACTCTTGGCCCGCTTCAGCCGAGTAGCCATCAACGAATGTCAAGAGCCCATTCTGCTCGTAGCCTGAGACGTCGACGCCCATTGTTTTCATGTTTGTTCTGATGCTATTAGGAAAGTCCCCGGTGCTAACGAACACGCACGGTCGTCCATTCCTCAGATCCTCAGCCATCAACTGTTCGAGAAGAAGGGTCTTGCCAGAACCCGTGTTACCTTCAACTGCCACGACGGTACCGCCATCCAATCCCCCTCCTGTCATAGTACTGAAGTGGTCAAACGGAATGAGGTAACTTTTCCTTCGTCTCCTCCGATATAGCATAGCTCCACCGGCTCCGCCCGAGGCGGCAGCTCCGGCGACAACGATGTATGGAATGAGGTTGTAGGGAAAGGGAACATACCCAGGTGGAACTAGACCGAAGCTCGGGCCTTGATAGCTGAACGCGATGTTTCCTTGGACATCTACAATGTCGATCCACACCTGATACGTCCCCTGAGTGGAGTTAGGCGGATAGGACCAAGTCGCAAGGAAGACGTACGGAGGAGGACTAAGCTGGCTGTAAGGCAGGTAGGGCGTCATGTTTTGATCAGCTGGACCCGTAGGCCGATTGTTCTGGTTCTGGTTCACGATTGTCAAATTAACCTTTGAAATGTCAAGTGGTCCGAAGGCTGAGATCACCGATACCTGAATGAGCACAATATTGTTCCCAGAATCGGGATTCAGGCTAAAATAGGTTGTTGGATTCCCGGAATGATCTAATATGGCAACGGGGTTGGGCTGGGGCATCGTCTCGTACTGTGAGAGAACCACTGAAACGTGCGAAGGAACCTGGATGGACCCCCAGTATAGGGTCACGTTTCCGTTTGGAAGTCTGGCGGTAGCATTCAAGGAGAATGATAGTTGAGTTCCATACGTAAGCGGGGGCTGGCCAATCTGCAGCGTGAAGTTGGCAGCATGGAACCCTCGTTGCAGAGTGTGAGGGGTAGGCGATGAGATGTTGTTCCAGAGGGAACCGCCCCCTGGAAGTAGATAGTCAAAGCTTCCAGTTACGGCGACTGGGGCCGTACTTGTGTTGTTGATCCACAGGAAGAACGTCACCGAGCCTGACACGGCTACGGGTGCCAACAGAGGTGACGGCATTATGAAACCTATTCGAGAGCCGGATAAGTTTCCTGAGGCACCGGGCCCTGAGGCAACTGGAAGTGACGTGCTAAGATAGCGTCCGGGAGTTGAGAAGTAGAAAAGACGCGTGTTCTGAGGAGCGGCACTAATCGCGTGGACTGCTGAGGAGGAGACCGAGGCAATTGTCAAAATTACGATTACGAGAAGGGCGGAACAAAGCGGCCTCACACCTTGTCATGAATCTCATCACACTCGAAACTTAAAAGAGTCTTTGGTGGATGATTCTTGAAAGGAGAGGGAGTTCGAGAGAATCTAGACTGTAAATCTGTGAGCTAGGCTTTGCCGATGCGGAATACTGAGGTTCCGCAGTTTGGGCAGACGCCTTTGATGGCTGGTTTGCCGTTCTTGAGCGTGACGTTCTGGGGGTTCTTGATTTCGATATTTGCTTTGCATTTTACGCAGTATGCTTGGGGCATTTCTCGTTCAACTGGGGCGGCGTTCATCCTGTGCTGGTATAATAAACTCACGCAGAGCGCCGAAATCCCTCGTGAGACCGCTGGCGAAATGAGCGGCTTTTCGTCGTCAGACGCTCGTGAGGCTGGTAAAGACAACCTATCGCAGAATTCGCAGTAATATTTAGACTCGTATTGCTCGGATTACCGTAGTATGGCCTTGAAACGGATCATGGTAAGCGTGATGGAGCTGGAGCTTGACTTGGCAGTTTGTCTCTGCGATGATAGAGAGATTTGATGAGGAAGTTCAGTAACGCCGCATTATCGCCTCGTAAGCATCTCGAAACTGCCTTTGAGTAGAATAGGTGCGAACTCTCTGTGCCCATGCTCTTTCGAAGAGGTCCCTCAGGCCTGGGGTTCTCAGCTTGTTCATATCGGCCCTTCTGCTCACCTCCATGAATTGGTCGACTACGCTTGCAAACTCCTCGTAGGTCGGGGGTCTCTGTGGGCTTCCACTCTCTTGCGCTAGCTTCTGGCGCTCCTTAAAGTGTCGAATTGCAGCTCTGACAGACTTGTGAATGGCCTCGTCGATTTTCTCGTCGAACTCATACTGCATTATAGGGTTCCCTCAGTTGCGCTCTTCGCGAAGGCTTGCTTGCACTGTCGATCAGGATATTGGCAAGGATTCCTTTCCTTCACGTATTTCTTGCGAAAAACGTTCTTCCCAAATGTAGCGTTCGTCCCTATGCCGTTATGATAGTCTTGATTGCTGTTCTTGAAGTCTTAGCATACTCCAGGCCCTCTTCTGCTTCTTCTAGTTTGTATCGGTCGCTTATGAGGCTCCCCACGTCGATGCGTTTGTCTGAGACGAGGCGTATCGCTTCATGCATCTCTGGCTCGACGCATGAGTAGCTGGATATTAGCGAGATCTGGCTGGAGAATAATGTGCTGACATCGAGTCGGTGTTGAGCGCCGACCGCGGGAGCGCCGAACAGCAAGACCTTTCCCCCCTTTCGTACTGAGCCGAAGGCTTGGTCGAGGGCTTTTTCGTTGCCTGTGGAGACTAGGGCTAGGTCAGTTCCAGTGCCGGTCATCTTCTTCACTGTCTCTGGAACGTTCTCAGCCTGTGGGTCAAGCGTCTCGTCGGCGCCGAGCCTGCTTCCCATTCTGAGTCTGGATTCTATGATGTCTGTTCCGATTATCTTTCCAGAAGTCCGTTCGCGGAGAATTTGTACTTGAGTTAGGCCTGTTGGACCTAGGCCTACGATGAGGACGTTGTCGTTATCTTTTAGCTTTGCTCTTCGGATTGCTCGTATGCAGCAGGCTGTGGGTTCGATCATGGCTCCCTCTTCGAGGGATAGTTCGTTAGGGAGGTGTATCAGCGCGCCTCTTTCGATGTTGTATCTGGGGACCCGGAATGATTCGGCGATTCCGCATGGATCTATGTTTGTTTTCTTGAATTGTGGGCATAGGGTTGGGTCTCCTCTGAGGCAGCTCGAGCAATTGTAGCAGGGGACGTGGTGGTGGGCGACTACTCTGTCGCCGGGTGCATACTCCTTCGTGTATTCCGGTGCTTGTTGTATTGTTCCGCTGACTTCGTGGCCCAGGATTCCGCCGGGGCCAAGGCGTCCGTCTATCTTTTCCAGGTCTGTGCCGCAGATTCCGCAGGCTTCCATCTTGACGAGGACATCGCCTTTGTCCAGTTGGGGAGTGGGGACTTGTCTAAGCTCGATCTTGTTTGACTCGTTGAGTAGGCATGCTAGCATGGACTGTAGGTGTCGGTATCGGATTTAACGGATTATTTGGGCTAGACGGGTTTCTTCCCTATTGTACAAGGTTTTTGTTTAGACTCTATTCTCTAGGAAGAGTAGGTGACCCATGTATAGTGCGATGAGCGGATGGGGGAGGGTGGGCTAGGTGATGCGGGACTCGAAACAGTCAGTGAAGTTCATGCAGGTATTGGATCGTGGCATTTTTCTGCGGTTGAAGGATCTGTCCCGGAGGCGGGGGGTCACCGTCCAGGAGCTCATTAGAGTGCTTGTGATTCCCGACTGGATGCGGAGGTTTGAGGAGGAGTCGAACCGTCTGGAATCGTTGAGGAGGCATCGCCGGGCCAGGGTTGCGCGTGGGACGAGCGGGCTGGCGGTGGCGAGGGTCCGGGCGGGTCCGAAAAGAGAGACCACGGCTTAGTCTGGCTTCTTCCGACGGTCGTCCGCCTCGGCGGGTCCGCGTCGCGAGAGTCAACGTTTTCGAGACCGTTCGGGAGAGGGTCGCGTCAATTGAAACGGTTCTGGGCGGGTCTCACGGTTCGGGTCCGAGAAACGGTTGCTCAGGCTTTTCGAGGTTGCGAGTTGTCCGCAAGACTCAGCGTTCTGGATGATTCCAATGATGGTCGGTTTCCAAAAGACACGTTTGTGTCGCGGGAATTTTTTTATTTCTAAATCCTGGAGGGGGGTCATTCGCTGTCTGGAACTGTTTTGGACGAGATTATCGGTTTGTCGCGCAGAACGCCGTTATCGGCGTTTTTCAGTAAGTGTTGGTGAGGGCCCTTCAAGCGTGAATAAGGTGTTCAGTGGGACCCCCCTCCCGGATCGCTGATCAGGGCTTATTCTGAACGATTTCTAGAGAGGAATCCCAGGCTTCAGGGGTCTTTGTAGCGAACGACTATCTTGGCGTTCGAAGGCCACGTTCGCGGAATCTTTCTTGTCATGATTGCTCTCGGATGATGCCTAGGAAGTTTTTGAAAACATCGACACCTTTCGGAGTGTGGGACACTTCCGGATGAAACTGGACCCCAAACACATTCCGCGTCTCGTGTCTCATCGCCTGTATCGCGCAATTGTCCGAACCGGCCAGTACGTTGAAGTTCGGGGGCACGACGATCACCTCGTCGTTGTGAGACTCCCACGCGGTGAACGAGGGTTTCAAGCCTTCGAGTATGGCGTCCTCGTCCTCGACCGAGATCTCGACGGGTCCAAACTCGGGCTTACGGGCTAGATTCGTCTTGCCACCGAAGGTGGTGGCCATCAGCTGGTGGGTTACACAGATGCAGAGCATTGGAAGCTTCGTCTCACGCATCAGGTTCGACGCCTCCCTCAACTCCTGAGCCAGACCATCGAGCGATCGGACGCTCTGGGGCCCGCCGCCCATGACGAGCGCGTCAGCACCCATCGCCTCTATCTTCGCCAGGGGCGTCGATGGAGGCATCAGGTGCGAGTCGACACCGAGCTCTTGAAGTCGTCGTGCGATCAGATGGTTGTACTGGCCCTTCACGTAGATGACAGGTACAAAGGTCAAGCCTATTCGAACTCGACGGTCGCGGGCGGTTTGGGAGTGAGGTCATAGTAGACGCGTGACGCGCCTCCCGTCTTCAGTATTGATTCCGCAGCATCTTTGAGGATCTTCCAGGGCACCGATGCGACGGCCGCGGTCATGAAATCGCGGGTCGAGACCGCTCGAATTATGACCGACAGAGCGGGTGCTCCCCTCCTCTCCTTTACCATAACAGCCACGCGGGTCACCTCAGGCGATCTTTCAACAATGCTTACCTGAGCCTGACGGAGCTTGTCAGGCAGCCAGCCGAAAGTCTCGCGACTATCCTCTTTGATTTTTATTCCAGCGAGTCGGCCATAGATCCGATCGTCACCCTTCACTCCTGTAACGCGATCCTCGAAAACATCCACATGGGTCTCAGAGGCGGGAAGGCCTAGAGCCTCTCCGGCGATGTCCTTCAAGTCCTTGAACTCAGGATTCCTGGCAAACCGGTTCTCTATCACCCCGGGGAAGTATTGTTCATAGTTGAACGGGCCAAGTTTCTCTTCCACGATCTTCGTGGCGTGTTTTAGAAGATTCAGCTTGGTCTTCGAGACGCTGCCGATACATCTAACGAGCAGCCCAGGGCCTGGAAACGGTTGTCGGCGGGACATGTCGCTGGGCATGTTCAAGTGGCGTCCGAGAATGCGGACTTGGTCCTTGTACAAGTCAGATAGAGGCTCGATAATTTTGAAGCCGAACGATGAGACCGGATCGATGCCGACCTGCTCAAGCACGTTATGCTGGGTCTTTATTCCGCCTTGAGTCTCGATCCAATCCGGCGCAATCGTGCCCTGAACAACATAGTCACAACCATCCTTCCTAGCCTCTTCGGCCAGAACTTGATAGAAGGTTTCTCTGAACCTCTTCCTCTTCTCCTCGGCACCAGTCTCACCCCTGGTCGCTTCAAGGAACCGACCTCCCGCTCGCACCAGCCTTACCTTGAGGCCTATTGCCGGATCCGCAAGGCACGACTTGACATTTTCCGGCTCCCCAGCCCGCAGGAACCCTGTGTCTATGAAGACCGGGACCAACCTGTCTCCCAAAGCTTTCTTCGCTACGAGCGCCGCTACGGTACTGTCCACTCCACCGGAGACGGCGGCGATGGCCTTGCCCGTGCTGATCGTCTTCTCAAGCCGGGCCGTTTCGACTGTCAGAAAGCTCGAAGGGTGGAATCCTTGGACGGCCACCGACAACCGTTCGCCACTTGCAACATGGCTCGGATGGCCGAATTTATTGTTTATCAACTGCCTTTGACCCCAGGGAGGCGAAGATTTCTTGGTCCTGGAAGCGCCCCAGATAATAGGGCGGGGCACATGGCTCGACAAGGTCGCCTCCGAGATACTTGACCGTGAGAAGAGACTCGGAAGAAACGCAGAGATACTTAGAGTCGAGAGCGGTCTAGGCGCTTCTGGAATTCCCCACATCGGCAACTATAGCGACGCAGCCCGGGCCTATGGGGTCCAGCTCGCTCTTGAGACGCTGGGAGCAAGGGCGGAACTGATCGCGTTCTCGGATGACAAGGACGGATTGAGAAAGGTCCCGGCGGGTCTCCCGAAAACGCTTTCGAAGTACATTGGTTTCCCAGTCTCGAGTATTCCCGACCCGTTTGGCTGTCACGATAGCTACGGCGTCCACATGAGCGGTCTGCTACTGGACGCGCTTGACAAGACGGGCGTCAAGTACCGGAGCATCTCTGGAACCCAGGCCTACAAGGATGGCTTGTTCAATCAGCAGATTGACAAGATCCTCACAAACGCCAGGCGGGTTGGCGAGATAATCAGGGAGACATTGGGCCAGGAGAAATACACAGAGGTTCTCCCGTATTTTCCCGTCTGCCAGAACTGTGGCAGAATCTACACGACTAGGGCTCTAGAATATGTCAGAGAGAGGCATGTCGTCACATACTCCTGCGATGGTATGGAGCTTCGGGGGGAGATGCTCAATGGATGCGGCCACAAAGGAGAGGTCGACGTCTTTTCCGGTGATGGAAAACTGAGCTGGAAGGTCGAATTCGCTGCTCGATGGTCCGGTCTCAAAATTAACTATGAAGCATACGGCAAGGAGCTAATCGATTCCGTCAAGGCGAACGATCGGATAATGGAAGAGATACTCCATGAGCCCTCTCCCTACCATACGCGATACGAGCATTTCCTAGACAAGACTGGCGCCAAGGTTTCGAAGTCGGTCGGGAACGTTCTAGCTCCACAGCTCTGGCTTCGGTACGCCCCTCCCCAGACGCTGCTACTGCTAATGTACAAGAGGAGCGTAGGGTCAAGAGCTATCTGGGTCAAGGATATTCCGACCTACATTGCAGAGCTGGACGAGCTGGAGGACGTCTACTTCGGCCGCAGGGAAGTGAAGGATCCAAGGGAACTCGCGAGGCTTCGGGGATTGTACGAGTACGTCTGGGGGTTATCGCCACCGAAGAGCCCGTCAGTGCATGTGCCCCACAACCTGCTGGTCTATCTCGTCAAAGTGGCTCCGAAGAGCAGGGAGAAAGAGTTCGTACTGGAGAAGCTCCGCGGCTACGGCTACCATTTCGATCCGGAGGACCGCCGCTTTCTAGAAAGGCTTGAACATGCTGCGAACTGGGCCAGGGAGGTGGACACGATTGCCACTCGGACGATTCAGATCCAACCTGATGAGCGGGACGCAATGCTCGAGCTGGCCGGGATCATCAACGCGAGTGACGACGAGAACTATCTACAGAATGCAATATTCACAGTGGCGCGGAAACACAATTTGCAGACGGGGGCTTTCTTCAAAGTACTTTACCGGGTTCTGATCGGCGCGGACTCAGGTCCCAGGCTAGGACCTTACATACTAGCCATGGGTAGAGAAAATGTTGCCGCGGCTCTAGCCGCCGCGGCGAGAACGGCGATCAAGTGACATGGGGACAGTAGCAAGTCAAGAGTTCCTGATCAGAGCCGTCAAGGCCGAAGACATGATTTCTGTCTCCGAACTCGAAAACGCATGCTTCAAGGACCCTTTCCCATCATACTTCCTATCGCAACTAGCCGATGCGAATCCTGACACGTTTCTCGTTGCCTTGGACAGAGGAAGAATCGTCGGATATGCGGTCGTCGACGACTGGACCGACCATCAGCATCTGGTTTCAATAGCCGTGCACCCTGATTCAAGAAGAAAGGGGATTGGACAAGCGTTACTCGACAACTTGACCGAAGGACTGCATGATGGTCCTTTGAGACTAGAGCTTAGGAAGAGCAACAGGTCCGCGCTGGGTCTCTATCTGAAGAACGGATTTCAACAGATAGGCCTGGCTCACAGTTACTACACTGATGGGGAAGACGCGATCCAGATGGAAAAGCTGTTACAAAAGAAAGTGGAGATTCTAACCCCCGCCTGAGTTCTATTTTGGTTCAGTTCAAGTTTGTTGGTGCGTCCAATGAAAGGCGTCTCGCTGATAGTGGGACCCCCGGGGGGAGGGGGGGTAGGGTGAATGACTGTACTGATCCGGGGCGATTTTCGGTTTTCGGTGCCATTTTGAACCGTAAATGCCTTTTTCTGAGGCACGGGAAGCGAGCAGGTACCGCAAGGAAAACGAGCACCTGTCATCGGTAGCCTCTGCATACTGGATGTCCCGAGGCAAGCAACCGTGGGCGAAGCCTAGCTTCCATTGCATCACGCTTTTAGAGAGTTTCTTCGTGAGGTGGAGGGGAAGCCTGGGTGAGTTGCCACGATGAGACCATCTGTGAGGGTCCATGGAAGCCTCGATTGCCATCACTACTGACAAAGGCCTTCGACTAGGACAGCTTAGTTGCTTGGAATGGGTTCGCGCATATTGGCGGGCCGGGTGGGATTCGAACCCACGATTTGCGAACCCTGCTCTGTTGTCATTTGTTTATGGTGCTGGTGCGGGGGTGGGTGCATAGTACAGAAAGACGGCTGATGCGATAAGGACAGTTGGTATGAGGGTCCAGAGCACGCCGAAAATTAGCAGATTTCTCGCTCTCCCTGGGTCCTTATCTCTGTTCACTGCCCACGCGATTATCCCACCTATAATTCCGAAGAAGAGCGGCAACAAGTACCAGGCCCCGCTAACATGCTCCACGGGTTTCATTAAGAGGCACCCGGGGGCGTGATCCCTCTAACTGGTGCACCGCAATTTGGACATACAGTAGCTGGCTCGGCTATCTCTCTGCCGCAGCTCTGGCAAAACATGGCGAGACCACTCGGTCATTCTTAGTTGGATTCGGCTTTTGGCTTTATGGTGTATATAGGCGGCCGGGAACATTAGCTAAAGTTTCATGGTTGAAATGCATGAATCCCGTGTTCCTGGGTCAAACGGTAAGGTTTGCAATCAACAAATGTGTCGGACGATAGCGACCGATGTCAATCTATGGCTACAGAACGACAACCAATAAATAATCTCGGGTCAACGACTCCAAACGAAAACCTTCAGGAGATGCAAATGACATCACTTAGTCGTGCTAGGATTCTGACCGTCGCTCTATTGGTATCCCTGTCTATGGCAGCAGTGGGGATCAGACCTGCAGATGCTAGCCCACCCGGTTTAAAGGCTCACCCGCCGATACTGATTGACGGACCCTACGCGTTCACAAGCGCGAACGGAGTTACCAGTGGAAGTGGCACCGCAAAGGACCCGTACATAATTCAAGGTTGGAGTATCGATGCAAGCACGGCCAACGGAATTGAGATCAGAAACATTCCAAACTACAACCCCAATCCTCCAGCGTACTTTGTCATCAGGAACGTCTTCATTCACTCCAATAACAGCAACAACGGCGTCGTCCTCAACTCGGTCTCGTCACCGCCTTATTGCCCCTTCTCATGCCCCTACAATGGCGTAATAGCCAACAGCACAATTGCACAAACTGCAAATGGAATTTCTATCATCGATAGTAACCAGATCCTCATCTCAAGCGTCACAATCCATAACGCACAGACAGGGGTCAACTGCGTCAACTCCATATTTCTGCAGTTCAACACAGACCTGATTACTGACTCTGGAACGGGAGTCAGTCTCCACTGTGCCGTCACGAACGTATTCTACAACAGGATACTTGACTCAGACAATGGAATAGTCATAGGTAACTATGGAAGTATCGATATCGAGCACAACTACATTGCCAGTCCCAGAGGCGTCGCACTGCTGGGAGGTGGCGATACAATCGTAGCAAACAACCAGATAATCGGTGCAGCCGGCCCCACAGTAGCGCTCTACCAGTACGGCATACACATGATCGCAGCCGACACGACGTCGATCAACAGCAATGATATAACCAACACTGGACCAACACAGTCCCAGAGCGCGCCAGCCGGCATCAAGATAGACGGCTGCCCCACCGATCCAGTCACGGGTCAGACAAACCCCTGCTACACCACGATAACGGGCAACACCCTCTCTGTCGGCAACGCAACAGGAATCGCGGCGTATTCAGCGAACGGCGTACAAGTTTACCACAACAACTTCCTCAAGAACCGAGTCCAAGCCTTCGACCAGACCGGCCAGAACACATGGGACAACGGCTATCCCAGCGGCGGCAACTTCTGGTCAGACTACCCTAGAGTCGACAACTGCAGCGGACCTCAGCAAAACATCTGCCCGAGCCCTGACGGAATAGGCGATACCCCATACGCGTTCAACTATAACCAAGACAACTACCCACTCATGACTCGAGTCCAATAAAGGAGAAACCTCTCAAGGCTCCCAAACTTCTTTTTTAGCAATACCCAGAACTACAATCCACCCGAAAAACGCGAGATACGACTACCTAACGACCAATTAGGGTCTCGAAGCCGGGGGAAAAAATGCAGTTAATCGTCCCAAAATGGGCTGATTAACAACGGTACGTCGTGCGGACAGACGGTTAATACGGTCATTTTTGTCTGGATTAACAACGTCTTGGCTAAGTCTCGATGCACTACGTGCGGTCAATGGTTCGAAAGACAAGGATTTACGAATTTGACTATTAGCCGAGACCTCTACGCGCAATTGATGGCAGGAGCGAGAACGCATGGAAACTCGGGTATCCCGAATTATCTCACGTGGCTCCTCTCAGGGGATCCGGAAAAAACGCCGGTAGTACCGTACTACGGACTAATGAAGTCCAAAACGGGGTTTCTTTCCCGGAAGCGGAAGGTGGCGGGCCGGGTGGGATTCGAACCCACGATTTGCGGCTCCGCAGGCCGCCGTCTTGGTCCTGGCTCGACTACCGGCCCTGAGAAGAGCGACCGATTCCTTTCCTTATAACGCGATCATATCGACCCAGTCTGAAATTCCGCTGGTCACTAGCGACTGTGGAACAGTTTCATATGCCCCGAAAAGAGGAGATCGATAGCCATGTTTACTTGCAACAAGTGTCAGAAGCGCGAATTCCAGATCACCCAATTGTCAGAGATGCGACTGCTCGCTGAGTGTGTGGGATGTGGAGCATCTTTCGTAGTCGATTCGGTAAGCGAGAAGAAATCATGGGTTGAGGCGACAGACCCGAACGACCACTTGGTGTGGAACTGGAAGAATGAGCAATGGGTTCCCGCTAAGCGAGCCTAGAAGCTAGGATCGCTGTTCGATAGGCACGTAGGGCGTCGCGGATGGACCGACATACTCTGTCAACGGGCGGATTATTCTATTATCCGCGTACTGCTCATAGATGTGAGCAATCCACCCCGCAACTCGATTACAGGCAAAGACTGCGGGCATGAGATCTCTCGGAACACCCAACTCGTTAAGGACGACTGCAGCGTAGAACTCGATGTTGGGCCTGAGATGCCGCTTCTCCCAGACATCCTCCTCAAGTCTAAGAGCGATATCAAGCCACTTGCGCTGACCACTTCGCCTCGTCAGATCATCCGCCACGCCCTTCAGGATCACCGCCCTAGGATCAAATGTATGGTAAATGCGATGCCCGAAGCCCATTATCCGGTTGCCCGCTGAAAGCTCATCCTCGACGTACTGGTGAACCCGGTCCAAGCTCCCGATCTTCTCGAGCATCTCCATGACACGCTGATTGGATCCCCCGTGCAGAGGACCTGCAAGAGCTGCGATCGCACTCGTCACAGCCCCCCCAAGGTCGGCAAGAGTCGATGTCGTAACCACGGCAGCGAAGGTGGACGCGTTCATCTCATGGTCAGCGTAGAGGATTGAAATAGTGTCAATGGCGCGCCTCGCAGCCTCGTCTGGCTTCTTTCCGAACAGCCCGTAGAAGAAGCTCGCCGCGTGGTCCAGCCGGGGGTTAGGATTGACCAGAGGTTTCCCTTTACGGACTCTCTGGAATCCAGCTACGATTGTAGGCAGAGTCGCAGTCAGCTCCCGGGCTTTGCGTCTGTTCGCCTCCTCAAACGTCTCGGCTTTCTTGGCGGGATAGGCTGCGATGAACGATGCCGCTGTGCGGGCTACATCCATCGGGTTTGCTGCTTTGGGTATGGTTTTGAGAAGCGACCTTACCTCTCGCGGTAGTGGCCGGTGCTTGGCGAGATTCTTCTTGAAATCTGCCAACTCACGGTGCGTGGGAAGCTTTCCGTTCCACAGTAGGTAGACTACTTCTTCGTATGTGGACTTTTCAGCGAGTTCCTTGATGTCAATACCGCGATATCTCAGAATTCCCTCTTGACCATCAATGAAAGTGATTGCACTCTTCCCGATAACGACGCCCTCGAGACCTCTCTCGATCTCTGTGGTCGCCTGCCCCGACAAGCTTTGAGTCCAGCCGTGACTATCCAGATTCTACTCTTAATTAAGCAATACCAAGATAGAGCAAACAATGAAAGCCTTTTTCAAACCCTAGTTGGTGACCCGGTCCCAGAGATCGACGAATTGCCAGGGAAGACTCATAGAATCGCTGTCCTGCCAGGTGACGGAATTGGCCCAGAGGTCGTCGACGCGACCCTCGCGGTTTTGAAGGCGGTACAGAGAGCTGACGACGTAAGGCTGGAGATGATAAAGGGCGATGCAGGTTTCTACTGTATAGAGAAGTTTGGAACAAATCTTCCCGATAAGACCGTGGAGATGATCAAGAGAACAGATGCCTGCCTGAAGGGTCCCATGACGACTCCCGAGGAGCCAGGATCTCCGCGAAGTGTGGCAGTTACGCTCCGGTCAATGTTCGATCTATATGCTAACGTGCGTCCTGCCCGTAGTCTGCCGAATGTGCCTTCTCTAAAGCCTAACATCGACATGATCGTGGTGCGCGAGAATACGGAGGACCTTTACGTCGGCAAAGAGTTCGAAGTGGCTCCGGGAGTGGGCATCGCGATAAAGATCAACACGAGGCATGCCTCTGAACGGATCGCCAAGTTTGCCTTCGACCTAGCGAAGAAGAGACGGAAGAAACTAGCCTTCGTCCATAAAGCGAACATTCTGAAGATTACCGACGGCATATTCAAGCAGGCTGTACTAGACGTGAGCAGAGGGTATCCGGACGTAGAAGTGGAAGACATCCATGTAGACGCCGCGACCATGCAGTTCATTCGTCGACCTGAGACCTTCGATGTCGTAGTCGCCACTAATCTCTATGGGGACATACTTACCGACGAGGCGGCGGGACTCGTTGGAGGGCTAGGAGTCGCAGCTGGCGGAAACATTGGTGATAGTTACGGCATGTTCGAACCCGCAGGCGGCTCGGCTCCGAAGTACACCGGCCAGAATAAGGTGAACCCTGTCGCCATGATCGAAGCGTCCCGAATGATGCTGGACTTCCTAGGAGAAGAAGGAGCAGCCCAGAAGGTGGAGAAGGCGACCATGCAAGTCTTGGAAGAAGGAAAGGTGTTGACATTTGACCTAGGAGGTTATGCGAAGACCAGCGAGATGGGTGAGGCTATCGCAAAGAAGATTCTCTCGCTGGGTCCTACATTCTCTCTGCAAGCTCAAAGCCCAGCAAGCTGACTACCGACTTGAGCACTGTGCTTGAAGCCTCGACCAACGCGGCTCTCTCCAGCTTCAGTTCCTCGTCCGCCAAATGCGATATGTCGGATTTCTCGTAGAACTCGTGAAACCTCTGAGCGACCTGGTTGGCGTAGAGGCAGAGTAGTGTCGGGTTCAGCTCCTCGGCCGATCTAGCAAAGGTCTCAGGAAACCGCGCTAGCGAGAGAATCAGGTTCTGTTCGACAGGCTCATTGAGTCGGTCGAAAGCCTTGGGTGTCTCCAACTTGCCCAGTTTCTTGAGAATGCCCAGTCCTCGTGTATAGGCGTAGTTGATGAAGGGTGCACTGTTTGCTTCGAAGTTCAATGCTCTGTCCCATACGAAGTTGGTCGATTTCACACCTTCGACCGATAGCATAGCGTACCTGACTGCCGCGATGGAAATGCGCTCTGCGATGCTATCCTTCACGGTGTCGGGTAGGTCAGGTGATCGTTTGTCAACTTCTTCTTTGGCTCGGACGAACGCTTCGTCCAGTAGCTGGTCGAAGGTTACGTATCGTCCCCTTCGAGCCGACATTCTCTGCCCTTCGAGGACAAGTAATCCTATTGGGAAATGGAGGAAATTCATTGCTTCCTTCCGGTGTCCGAGAATCCAGACTGCGACTTTGACCTGTAGCTGTGCGAGCGACTGTTCAACTCCGATCACGTTGATGACCCGTTCCGCCCACTCGAACTTGTAAAGAGTGTAAGCGATGTCGCGGGTTGGGTACAGAGATGTCCCGTCCGACCTTGTTAGTGTCAACGATGCTACCTCGAACGTCGGGGAGAGACCCAGTTTCTCCCGGAGGTCATAGTCCTTCACGGCCTTGCCAACGTCAAGCTCCCAGGACCCACCTTTGCTGTGCGCGAGGCCAGTTTCTTTGAGCCGATCGAGCAGTTCTGGAACCCTTCCAGTCCAGAGCATCTCGCTCTCCCAGTCCCACTGGTCAAAATAAATTCGGGCTCTTCGTAGAGTCTCTTCGAAGCCGGCCAGTACCATCTGGCTGACTCGCCGGATCAACGAGCGAGTCTCCCGTTCTCCTTTCTCGTATTTCCGGATCAAGTCGAGGATGGATTTTTGAGGGTCCGGGTCTTTAGAAATGTGCTCGTTGAGGAGATCGAATTCCTCAGGATACTTGCTTCGAAGCTCTGCGGCTACGCCTACCCATTCGTCAAGCGATTTGGTTACGGCCACGATGTCGATGTCAGAGGCTTTCGTCTTCTTTAGAAGGGCTAGCCGCCTCTTGTTCTCGTCTATCTCTGCGAGAGTTGACGTGATCGAGTATATTCTCCCAATGAATTCGTCGGTCTTCCCCTTCGGTTCGGGCTGTCCAAGTAGTTGGTAGCCATAGGCCATCTGGGCGACCTGTCGTCCGGTGTCGTCAATGTAGAAATGGGTCTGCACGTCGTGTCCTCTCGCTCGAAGAATTCTGGCGAGAGTGTCTCCAAAGATCGAATTCTTCGAGGTGCCGATATGAATTGGTCTTGCTGGATTAGCGCTCGTGTGTTCCACAATTACGCGTTCGGGAGCCTTGGTTTCAAGCAGTCCGTACTCCTTTTCTCTCTGTGTGATCGCGTCTAATGTCAGTTGGGTGAGCCCGAGAAGGTTTGCTTTGAAATTCACGTAGCCTGGTTCAGCCGCCCTTATGGATTCGACTAATTCGAATGGTTCTCCGTTAGGCGCCTCGTCTGCAATCTGTGACGCTACTGTCATCGGTTTTATTTTTTGAATCCGCGCGAGTTCGAACGAGATGGAGCTTGCGAGGTGCCCATATTCTTCGTTTGGGGGTTCTTCAAGCGTGGAGGCGAGGTCGATTTTCGGGAAGACTGTTCCAGCCTTGTTTTGCAGTCTTGAGTAGGCTCCTCTGAGGATGTTCTCGCATTCTCTTCTGAATTGGCCGAAGGGATTCCACCGATTCTCAGCGTCATTGGAATCGACCCTCATCCTCTTTCGACCGAGTCTCTCACGCTGAGAATCTTCTTAATAGCACTCACTCCTGCCGCCTAGGTGCGAACTGCTTGATTGCGGTCGGACTGACTGAAGTTGTCGTGATCTTGCTCGTCTCCGTATTGGCAGGATTCATCGGCGCAATGTTTGGTCTTGGTGGTGGAATCCTGATCATTCCGTTCCTGACACTGGTCGAAGGAGTTCCCGTCCCTCTCGCGGTCGGCGCCAGCATCGTATCGGTCGTGGCCACGTCAAGCTCCTCTGCCGCCACCTATGTCAGAGATCGCCTGACCAACATCCGTCTTGGAATGTTCCTGGAGATTGGGGCGGTTGCTGGAGCGATAACGGGGGCGTTTGTTTCGGTATTTCTTCCCGCTGCAGCACTCTTCATTCTTTTCGGCATGCTACTACTCTACGCGACAACGGTAATGATTAGAAGCCGAAGATTGGACTTCCCCTCGACAGTATTTCCCGACAGAACAGCTACTCTACTCGGCCTTGGTGGGCAATACGAGGAGCATACCAAGAACACTGTTGTGAAGTATGAGGTCACTCGGACCCCTATCACGCTCTTCGTCGCCTACTTTGCCGGAATCGTGTCGGGACTATTGGGCGTCGGTGGAGGAATTATCTACGTGCCCACGATGAACCTGGTCAGCAAAATCCCGGTGAAAGTGGCTTCAGCCACAAGCAACTTTATGATCGGTGTCACCGCCGCGGCAAGCGCCTCAGTCTATCTCTTTCGAGGCGATGTTGATCCTATACTGACCGCCCCCCTAATTATTGGGGTTGCGGGAGGAGCAATTCTTGGAACTCGAATCCTCAAATTGACTCCTCCGACCCGTGTCAAGCTTGCCTTTGGACTGTTGCTCGCTGCAATTTCGATACTGATGATACTCAAAGGTTTCAACATCCCAGTGGTATTGTAGTATTGGACCTGAACCGTCTCATCTCATACTCGCTTAGAATAGGAGTTTTGACGAGTGCGCTGCTGAGCCTAGTTGGACTGACCGCTTGGGTGGCCACGGGCTATCCCAATCTCTCCGCGGTATCGGGATCAGGCGTTACCGGCACGATTGCGTCCGCAGCGAGCGGAAACGCCGCGGGCCTGATCTACCTTGCCGTAGCAGTACTCGTGGCAACTCCTGTTTTTAGAGTAGCATTATCCACCTTCTATTTTGCTCGTGACAAGGACAAGAGATATGTTCTGATAACTCTAGCAGTCTTGTCAATGCTGATGTTCGCCCTCTTTTCGGGAGTTAGCGGTTAGCGGGGACCCTCGTTCATGCGAGTCGGAATAGTCGTGTCTGGAATCGTCATTCTTGCGGTGGGTGTTCTCTACCTTCTGTATTCTTCTTCCAATCCGGACTATTTTCAGGTGGCAGTCTTCGCACTACCCTTTGGGTGTTTGAACTTGGGCTTTGGAATCCTGACTGCGAAGGGTGGAGGAGTAAGTCTTCCGTCAAACGCTCAGGACCCTGTTAAGATGGTCGTTGACAGGGGGGTCATTGGATCAACCGTCTATCTCATGGTTTTCTCGGACAAGAAACTAGTTCTGAAGAGGCTCACCTCTGGAAGTGTAACAGTCCTGGCCGTCGTTGTCTTTGCCGTAGTAGGTCTGTTATTCGCTGGCTTCATCGGAGCAGCGATTGGAGGACTCACAGCCTTCTCACTGCAAGAGTTCCTGACCCAGAGAAGAAGAGACGCCACGAAGATGGGTAATCCGCTATCCGCTTCAGGCAAGGGAGACCTAGAATTCGCGTACGCAGATCTAGAACGGGTTCAGCTTACCAAGTCTAGGCTTCGCCTCCACCTTCGGAATGGAATAATGGGGATTGTGATTTCGCGGAGGTATCCGGAGAAAATGCGACCTATAATCGAGGGCTTGATTTCTTCGTCAAAGATGGCAGAACCGATCTAGTCTCTGTGGGAGAGAGCTCTGAGAAAGAGAATGACTAGAGCCACCATTCCGGTAGCCACTGTGGCCAGTTCTCCAGCTGCCAAGATTCGGTTCGGCTCTATGAAGAGAGCGCCCCGCCCTGTAGTCTCTACATAGAACGCCCATGCCATGAAGATCATGCTAGCCAAGCCCGTGGCAACGGAGAAGACCCACAGGCCGCTCCAAAACAGACTGCGTCCGACCGAGGCCATTGCGTGAGCGATACAGTGACTCCAGCCTATTAACGTGGCGAGATGCCTAGAGTCCACACGGCCTTCCAAAGGCTAGCTTTTATTCCGAAGAGTTTCGGACCGGGGTCCGGGACCGTAGTCTAGATCACACCTGGCCACTTTGGTGTTGGCTGGGAGCGAGGACAGCCAGGATAGGACATCGGGCTCCGGCGTATTTCGCACGGAGAGACCCGAAGGTCGTGGGTTCGAATCCCACCGGTCCCGCCACGTCAACGGTGCAATCAGTGGTTTCGGGGAATCTCGTCCATTGGAGGATTGCGCAACTCGTCCCTGATTGCTGTCATGTAGGCCCGGATCTCAGCCTTCTTCCTCTCTATGAGATCGGTGCTCTTTCCTGGTCTTTGCCGTTCAACCATCGCTTCCTTTCCAAACTCCGATCCTACCGGAATGTCTTTCAGAAGACATTCGGACAAAGCTAAGCATTCTCCGCGCGAAGAAAACGTCGAGCAGTGCCTACCAACAGCATCACCCTCTGGGGATCCGATTCCGTGGGCTAACCATATAGGGTCGATTCTGCTTTGATCATGATCCCGTCTTGAGACATGGATAAGTCGTCAAGGATTTCTACGGCTATTAGAAATATTCCCGCGCCTCTAAGCTTCTTCATACTCGTTCTGAGTGCTGGAATTATTCTCGTCGTTGCGGTAGCGCCGCCATCGGCCTATGCGACTCTAGGCCTTCTCAGTCTTGCAGGACTTTTCAGCTTCTTGACCACGATGGTCAGATTCTCAGATGCTTGCTTCCGGCAACGGTCTGCGCTCACGCTATCATTCCTTGGCGGGTACGCTGTCCTACTAGTGCCGTTGTTCGTTATCAGTTCTGATTATCCTATTCTCCCTCCGGAATCTTGCAGCATTGCGAGCATGCACTTCTACTGCTTTGGAACCCCCTCGAGCGTCTACTATTCAGTGATTGATAGAATGTGTATCGCGGGAGTGGGGTCCATATTTGCCGCAATGCTCTATGCCATCTACACCCGAGCTTATCTGCTTTCCGCGGCTATAATTGGGATCTCTGCCTGGCTCTACCTCAACACCATCTCTTCGACCTTGCTACCCGGATGGATGGTCTTGATTTCAGCGCCGATTGTCGCCGGGATCATTTTGACAACAGGTCAAGTATTAGACCGTGCAAGGCCAATGTCGGCTGTGCGTGGACGAATGAGTCGAGTACTCTCGCGTCCCACGACCGCTGTCCTTCTGCTGATGATCTTGGCTGGTGGAACAGCCAGCGGTCTGTGGGGACTTGGAACGGAAGCAATCGATAGTTTGGAAGTCACATGCACTACAGGATGGGACGGAGGACCCGCGCTTACGCTTGGCCTGTCGAATCCGTCATTTGGGCCTGTGTCCTTGCTCTGGAAGGTGATCTACAACTATTCGAACTCGCAACTTCATCGCTCAGATACGGAGTCGATAGAAGTTGCAGCCCACTCGGTAGCTTTCCTACGGTTCAATTTTGGCCCACCGCCTTTGAACGCAACCCTATCAGGAAGCACTTTTGATGTCACCTACGCCTCGCTCCTCGCCGCAATCCATCGCCGGTTCGTGCCTGTCCAGTATGGAGCTGGCGTTAACGTGCTATGTACTTGAGTAGTCTAATATCCCAGCCTGGAAGTTTGGTCGACTGGGCTCTCGGCCTTTCATGGACAAACATAGGACTAAATCCTGACGGATTCACCAAAAACAGACACATGGTCCTTGTCACCGCTGACAACCTGGCAAAATCCTACGGGAGTGTCCGAGCCGTCAACGGGCTGAGTCTCAAGATAGATGACGGCTCAATTTCCGGTCTCATTGGACCGAACGGAGCAGGCAAGACCACGACTATCAAGATGATTCTTGGACTCCTCCGACCAGACGGTGGAAGGGTCGAAACCTTCGGTCATGACCCCTGGGACAACCCGGAGATTCGTAAGCTGATGGGTGTTGTGTACGAGAAAGCTTTCTTTCCTTCGCATCAAAAAACCCTGGACTACCTCCGGAGGGTATGCCGAATCTATGGCATGCCCGAATCCCGGGCCCTAGAGGTTCTGAGAATGGTCCAGCTAGAATACGCGAAGGACCGTCCCATCAAAGGACTCTCAGCCGGAATGCTCCAGAAATTTGCCATAGCTCATTCCATGATAAACCATCCCCAACTGGTCATTGCTGACGAGATGACATCCAACCTCGACCCGCAAGCAAGAAGCTCCCTCCTCGATCTGGTTCTCCAGCTAAGGAGAGAAGAGAAGGTGACCTTCCTATTATCCTCTCACATACTCCCAGAACTGAGCAGAGTGTGCGACTCCGTCGCTATTATCAACTGGGGCAAGGTTCTGGCGTCCGGAAATGTGACGGAGCTTTATTCAAGGTATAGCTCAGGCACGGTTAGGATCACGACAGACAAGCCTGACGCGTTGGCTGTCGAGCTTCGAAAGCTACCGTATGCGAAGGCTGTCCAGTCAGACTATAGATCGGTCGCGGTCCAGGTGCAGCCTCAAGACCAGGACAAGCTGTACGAGGATTCTCCTAGACTCGCGAGGTCGATAGGCGCGAAGATTCAGGGCATCGAGACCGGGAGCGCATCACTCGAAGAGCTGTACAACATGGTGGTAAGTGGGAGGGCTTGACAGATTCTTGACAGTAATCGATAGGAAAAAGGGCAGGCCCTTCCTAGAACTATTCGCCTCATCTCTAAACGAAGACTACCGCTTTCCAGTGATGGAAGTATTCTGCTTTCTCTACGCAATCGGCGCTTTCATCTTCGCCGGTTTCTCGTCCAGCTTGTTCGGGTTTGGGACATCGGAGGACAGTGTCGCTTACTTTCTGACATCCTCGCTGCTAGGCTTCCCCCTCTTCATTTTCGTCATTCTAAATCTCAAGAACGTCGCATTTGGGCTAGGAAACGATCTGGAGAAGGGGATCGTCCAGACCTTCTTCTCCTACCCTATCAAGCGCCGCTGGATTCTCTCCGCCAAACTCCTCTCGGCAGTCGGAGTCGGCCTGATCCCGTTTGTCGGAATCCTCACGTCGGGTCTGTATGTCTTGGCTCCGGACGTGGTCGGACCCCACCTCGGCATCGTACTCTTGACATTCGCTACAAGCCTGAGTGAGCCACTGCTAGTGACGGGAATAGTTCTTCTGGTGACGCTACTTCTCAAGCGTGGCGCTCTGGCCCTTGTCTTGGGAATAGTCACCTACTTCGCCCTAGCCATTCTTCAGCAGATAGTCAGCGTCATAGCCGCTTTCACCAACAATGTTGCAGGATTGCAGGTGCTCTCCTTGATCTCTCCTAACCTCATCGCGAGTCGATACTTCAGCACTCAATCGGCCGGGCCCTTCTTCTTCGGCCAGACCTCATCCTGGACTCCAACATTCGGCGACGTGCTGGCGTACACTGCCGGGAGCTACGCTATTGTCATCATCATCTTCCTGTTAGGATACCTGTACTTCTCGAGGAGGCTAAACCTATGAACCGCTGGCTAGCGCTCATCAGCCGGATCGGCACGATCATCACTTCGATCGGCCTCGCATTCCTCCTGATATCCCTAATTCCCTCCAGCTCGTCTGGAAACTCCGCACAGTACAACGACCAGGTTCAAGCGAACATGTTCCATTCTCCGTTTGCCTCGATAATGACACCTCAACAAGTCGCAACCTTTACAGTGACATCTGATAGGACCGTTGATGTCTACGTCCTCGAAGTAAGCAACTCATTCCTCACGAACTGGATCGTCTCCCATTATACTGGAAAGTATTTTTACACCAATAATGTGACGTATCTGAAATCGTTTCTGGGAAATTTCTCCCAATCCATCGCTTATTCTCAGAGTACAACTGCCTTCGACTATCGATATACTCCGACCAAGGTCACTAACGCCACTTTGATCGTTTCCAACCCGTCGTCTTCTGAAGCTCTTATTCAAATAGGCTGGAAGATCACCCAGCAGGTCGCTCCGGCCTCCAGGGTCGCCACTCTTGCTGACTGGAGCATACCAATCGGGCTGGTCCTGGCTATACCCTGGTTCATCGACCTCTACCAGAGGAGAGCTCGAAAGCCAACCAGCGGAGCCAATGTGCCAGTCTAGCAGTGTCCCATCCAAGCTCTAAGAACCCAGCCAACACTGGCGATGAACTCAGAGTCCAAGCTGTTCCGTCGCTTCTTTTCCAATCGCGTTTCGGCAGAGCACTTTCACCGTGTCCCGGGCAGCCACTACAAACCTCTCGTCCATATGCAGCAATAATCTTGGTACAGTATACAGATCAAGCTCCGACGGCATGAATGCGAGGCCCGTCAGCATATCTCACATTGCGAAAATCACACAGGTCTCTGGCCACAAGAAGGGCAGAAGAAGAGTCCAGAGTCGAAGACTCGCCCACACTTCTTACACGTAACCGCAGTCCCATGGACCGCGTCGCGGGTCGTTTGGGAGGTAGGTGCTTTGGGGGTAGGATCAGGCGCGAATACTCCTACGAGCCCCATGATTATTCCAGTGACGAAGAAGGTTCCGCCGATTATGACATAGGCAAGGTCCGTTACGCAGCCTAAAAAGTGTCCAGACAGAATCGTTCCCAGGCACGAGGTGAAACCTAGGACCGTCACCACGGGGCCGAGAATGACGAGGATCATACTTATCAGAAAAATGTCAGTTCGCGCTCGTCTTCACTTCCGGATCGAACGACTGTGGTCTCCCAAAACGTCACTGGAGGCTTTCTAACGCTCTGTAACTCGGTGTCCCCACTCAGGGGAAGAAGCAGAGACTCCTGCGGAGGACGAGCCCCTGATCCAGCCCTCCCCGATTCAGGAAGGCTGGGCTAGCTCGTGAAGGGTCGTTTGTCCACCGTAACGTTGAGTTCCCTTAGATAAGACGGGGACTCGGCGGTTGCCCCTGTCAGGGTGAATACTGCGTCGGCATGGAGCTTGAACCGGGCCTTCTTGCTCTCACCAATGAAGCTGGTTCGCACCTCGCCTAGTCTAGAACTGTCCGCCGCTTCAGCCTTGAGTTTGAGGTTCTTGTCCCTTCGCCCGAACCACGCGATCAGACTATCACTCAGCAGCTTGGGAGTCGCGTTGAAAGGTATCCCCTTATGCTTCTGATTGAACTCCAAAGTGAGTGCTTTCCGAGATTCTTTGGCTACTGATTCGACATAGTCGAGGATTCTCTGAGTATCCTCTCTTCCCGTTAGCTGGTCAGTCATTGAAGAATAGCACTCGACACTGTCCTTGCCGAATCCGCTTCAGACGCGTTCACTATCCCTACCATCTGCTACGACCGCGTTGCCTTGGCCGATTGTCATAACGCCTCCGCTGATACCTCTCACCTCCACTACCCATCGGCCGCGGGGGCAGATTGACAGTGGGAATCTTGAAACCTGGAATACTAGGCTCTTGGATCTCGTCGAGAGTCGCTGATGTCATTCTCCGGATCCCTTCGAACACGTCCCAATCATCCCTTGTGAGAAAGGATATGGCAATTCCTCTCTTCCCAGCCCGAGCAGTCCTTCCAATGCGGTGGAAATACATCAAGGGGTCCTCCGGCATATCATAATTGATCACATGGCTGACCTTTGGAATGTCAAGCCCACGTGCCGCCACATCCGTCGCGATCAGCAGACCAGTCTTGCCAGTCCTGAAGGATTGTATCGCCATGTCCCGCTGCCGTTGAGATAGGTCGCCGTGTATAGCCATCGCATCGTAACGGTTTGCCTCAAGGGCCCTTGACAATCGATCCGCACGGATCTTGGTAGCACAGAAGACGAGGCCTCTGCTCACGAGGTGCTTCTCCAATAGAATGCATAGTGTTGGGAACTTCTCCTCTTCTCTGAGCTGCATTATCTTCTGGTCAACGGTTTCGACCGACGACTCTTCGCTGTCAATGAATACTCGCAACGGGTTCCGAAGGTACCGCTGACTCAGCCAAACTATCTGCTCTGGCATAGTAGCCGAAAACAAAGCCGTCTGGTGGTTTCGGGGAACATAATTGAGAATTCGAGTAATATCATCGATGAATCCCATATCGAGCATCCTATCCGCCTCGTCCAGAACCACGAACCTCACCTTGTCCAGACTTGCAGTCCTCCTTTCGAGGTGATCAGTCAACCTCCCTGGTGTGGCTACAATTATCTTGGTCCTCGGGTCTTCCAATCGGTCCATCTGAACCCCAATGCTCTGGCCACCATACACAGGGACGGTTCGAACCCTCAGATGTCTAGCCAGCTTCTCGAATTCTCCAGCCACCTGTACGGCGAGCTCTCGAGTAGGAACCAGGACTAGCCCCTGTACTCCTCTCTGTTCCTGGTCAATACTCTGGAGCATAGGAACAGCAAATGCAAGGGTCTTGCCGCTGCCAGTGTGGGCTTGCCCGATCAGGTCTCTGCCTTGCAGTATAGGTGCTATGGCTTCGGCTTGGATTGGGAATAGCTCATCAAAACCTAGGTCCTTGATCCCTTGCAGGAGCCGGGGATCTAGATCGAAGGCTTCGAAATCGCCTGCTGTGCCCATCCTTGTCTTGAATGTTCATGAATAGGGCGTTGGATAAAGATGTTCGAGCAATAGCTCGAGGGTGATGCGTCTTGGCGGAGGCTATGATTATCCTCCACTGAGGCGTCTATCCACGGCATTTCAAGGAATGGGCAGTTGAGGATACTCGGATCATTGGAGTTAGGCTTATGCGGAACCCTTCCGGGCCATATCGTAGTGGACTCACTGAATGGTGAAGGTCTCTAAAGACAGAATCGTCCTATTCTTGGTCTTCGCCCTCGTATTCCTGGCGTTGCAGGCGTCTCTCCCCGAGAAGGCACACGCACAATCGAACTTCTATGTTGCTTCTCTGAACCAGGACATTGACCCTGGTGCCGAAGACTTTGTCATATCATCGATCAACGATGCGACCTCCTCGGGAATTCACAATTTCATTCTGATCCTCAACACGAACGGAGGTTCTGGAACTAACATGGAAAACATCATCAGCGCGATCTCCAATTACGAAGGTGCTGGCAACACATTTTACACTCTTGTGGCGCCGGCAAGCGCCCACGCCTTTAGCGCAGGTGCCTACATCGCTGAGGCTTCAAACAATATCACAATGATCCCCGGTACGCTAATCGGTTCTGCAACACCCATTGTATCAGGAATCCCCACTGGCGAAGAAAACACCACGTTGACCAAGGACATCAACGCGTTTACAACTTACATGGTCGCGCTCACAAAGCACAACGGACGCAACTGGAACGCTACAGCGCTGATGGTTACGAAGGGAGTATCTTACGAGTGCGGGACCGTTACTTCTTGCACTGCCTTGCAGCAGGGCGTCATAGATACGGTCCTCCCTGCCAACAATACACAGCAAGCTCTGACGATGATGCGTGCTGGCGATGCCACGATCCACACTCCTGGGACAAGATCGATCTTTCTCTCGATCATCAGCGATCCGAACCTAGACAGTGTCCTCTTCCTCGCTGGAGTATTCGCCATACTGGCTGACCTTTACCACCCAACGCTCATCTTCACTGTAATTGGAGGGGCAC
>Ga0209159_1000787_pt1 | contig 26557 bp, 24 predicted proteins | sample GraSoiAngelo_144_FD_185901 | JGI IMG/M metagenome (GOLD analysis project Ga0209159, IMG submission 185901) | Grasslands soil microbial communities from the Angelo Coastal Reserve, California, USA - 14_1009_02_40cm (SPAdes) (version 2) | ecosystem: Environmental > Terrestrial > Soil > Grasslands ...
CGATCCACTGCTCGAGGGTCCCTGCCACGGCAAAGAGATCTGCGGCGATAGCGTCCGGTCGCGCTCCCGCTCCGGACAGATCCGGTCGTCGCCTCCCTTGGATCAGTATGCTGCGCATGGCTAGGCGTTTGGCGCCGGCGATATCCGCGGCTGGCGTATCGCCCACCATGACAACCTGCTCCGGTGTCAGCGACCAGGCAGACAGAAAGGGATCAAACATTCTGCGATCAGGTTTCTGCCACCCCACGGCGGCGGACGACACGATGGGATCCAGGAACGCATCAAAGGCGAGACGCTGGCAGCACGTCTGGACGAAATAATCTGAGGATGCGTTGGACGCGAGTCCGGCGCGAAGTCCCAGCGCGCGGAGCCGCGTCAGGATCTCCGGCGCGCCCGGCAGCGGTCGCATCGTGAGCAGTTCCGGTTGGAAGAATGCTACTTCCGCTTCACTGATGAAGCCGTCGTCGTGCGGCAGATGGTAACGTTGGAGGACCGGCCGCAGGGCATCGACCGCGGTGACCTCGCTGGCCACGCGGGCGCGTTTCACCTCGTTGGCCCGCCGTTCATCGACCAGCGCCTCGACAAAGTCGCCGTCAACCTGAAGGCCCCGCTGCCGCAGCCAGCGCAGGAGTCCACCCGCGTTGAGGCGGTCGAGCGCGTCGTCGGCGAGGTGGTTCTCCGGCGCGGCTAATGTGCCTCCAAGGTCGAAGATGACGCCACGCACCATTTATCGTTCCTCCAGTGGGCGGATGCGGCGGAACACCGCAAACAACACGATATCGTACACGATTTTCAACCCGCCGCCCAGCACGAACGGCAGGCCCAGCGCCACTGTCTGCATCGCGACACCAGAGAGCACGGGCGTGATCGCCTGCGCGACGTTGCGCACGACATTGGTGGCCGCCGCCGCGGCGGTGCGCTCGGCCGGGGTCACCACTGCCATCGTATAGCTCTGCCGGGTCGGCACGTCCATCTGCGACAGCGCGTGGCGCGCCAGCAGCAGCCCGATCGCCCAGGGTAGCGAGGGAGCGGCGGGGACCAACATCAAGAGCAGGTTGCTGGGCAGGTGCGTGAACACCATCGTGTTGATGAGGCCGAACCGGGCGCCCAGTTTCGCCGCGGCGAGGAACGAGCCGGCCTGCAGGAGCCCAATGCCGAGAAACACCGGCCCTAGCACCTCCGGTCCAGCGCCCCAGCGCAAGTGCAACCAGTAGGCCATCAGGCTCTGCACGACAAAGCCGCCGGCCAGCGAATCCAGGCCGAAGAGCGCGGCCAGGCGCATCACGATACCGCGTGACGCCCGGAGTCCCGGCCGCGTCGCGTGGCGAGCTGCTTCCGCGAGCTCGACCGCCGGACTGAGATGCGTGAACAGTAGCAAGACGCACAATCCTAGCGCGGCGTACAGCACGAACATCACCCGCAGCGCCCCGACCGGCGGCAGTCCCAGCCAGCGTTCCATGGCCGTGGGAGCCGCGGCAAACAGTGACCCCGCCGCGCCCCCCAGCGCACCCGCCGTGTTGTACACGCCAAAGAGCGCGGTGCGGTGCTGCGCATCGGTAGTCTGAGGAAGGATCGCCTGCTCGAGAGAGAGGAACGGTCCGACTTCGCCGGACGTGGCGCCCACGGTCCCGGTCAACGAGGCGAGAAGGAGCAGGAGGTAGTTGCTCGTCACCGCAAATGCCCCGCCGCCGGCGGCCATCAACACGGCGCTGATGAACAACATGCGTCGCCGCCCCGCGGTATCTGCGATCACCGAGAAGATGACGGTCAGCGCCGCGGACCCGGCCAGCGTGACGGTCAACACGGCGCCGATATGCCAGGGCGCCAGACCAAGGCCCTCCAGATACACCCCGAGGATGACGCTGAGATATCCGTAGGCGAAGGTGCGGACGGCGCGGGCGGCCAGAATGAGGCGGCCGTCGTGGCTTAGCCATGGAACCAAGCGACCCGGGACCAGGGGGCCAAACCTCACGACATGTCGCTGTTCAAATTTCGAATTGCATGCCTTCTATGCCGGAGACGAGTTCGAAGGGGAAAGGCCCGGCGTTGCCGGCCTCGGCGAGCAGGCGATCGAGCATCGCGTCGCTGTGACCGGGATCGTGGTGGAACATGACCAGCCGCCGCACCCGCGCCAGCCGCGCAAACGCAATGGCATGATCAATGGCCGAATGTCCCCAGCCCACGTGCTCAACATATTCCGGCATGGTGTACTGCGTGTCGTGGATCAGCAGGTCCGCCCGTTGGGCAAGCTCGTACCCTGAGGTCCACGCGGCGTCAAGTGGAAAGCGCGGGACACCCAGCGCAGGTTCATGGTCGGGCAGGTAGGCCAGCGTCCCTCCGCCGTCGGTAATGCGATAGCCTACCGTGGGGCCAGGGTGCGCCACCAGTTCACAGGTGATCGTAAACTCGTCGACCTCAAACCGGCTCAGCGGGACATCGTGCAGATGGGGACGGCTCGGGAGGTCGCGCAGGCGCACCGGGAACAGCGGAGGCGACAAGTATCGGGTCAGGCGAGTGCGTAGGTCCTGGGTGGTGGAACGGGGGCCGTAGACGTGCACCTCCACCCCGTCGCGATAGAGAGGGGCGAAAAACCCCAGGCCCTGGATGTGATCCATGTGCAGATGCGTCAGCAGGATGTGGATCCGGGTGACGCCGGGATCGACCGTCCCGCCGAGGCGCCGGATCCCGGTGCCGGCATCGAGCACGAGCAGTGCGTGACTGCGCCCCCTCACCTCCACGCAGGAGGTGTTCCCACCGTACCGGACGGTCTCCGGTCCGGCGCTGGGCAGCGACCCCCTTGTGCCCCAGAGGGTAATTCTCATCGCGCGTTGACGCTGTAGAAGATGGCCACCGCGCCAAGAAACCGGCGCCCCTGACCCTCCAGGGGGAAGGCAACCACTTCGAGCTCGCGGGGCACACCGTCGAGTCCCGTGATCCGGATCCGGCGGTAGGCGGGCCGGCGCTTTTGCAGCGCAATCGCCAGGGGCAACGCGTCCGGGGGCAGAGGAGCGCCGCGCTCGTCAACAGGGGCGAAAATCGTGGACCACTCTCTTATTGGCATCTCTCCCGCCTCGTCAAACTGGCGCCCCAACAGCGGCTCGGCCGAGGCGTTGTAGTAGAGAAGATTGCCTTCGGGATCCACGACAAATACTGGCAGCGTGAGGTAGCTGGCGAGCTGCCGCATCAGGATGATCTCCACCTGTTTCTGGAGCATGATCCTGAACACTCCTTGAAGGAGGGGACAGTCCCCTCCTGCTGCGGCCCTTGACGGCGGCGGGTGGGGCAATCTAGAATTGTCATAGTGTGTCCTATTGATGATAGGACAATTCAGCCCATGCCCCTGCGGGTGCGCCGCGACGGGCCGCTGCCGATTGCCGAGCAGATCGCCGCGCAACTGCGCGGGCTCATTCGCGCAGGGCGGCTACGCGCGGGTGAGCGGTTGCCGCCGGTCCGGGTGCTGGCCGGCTTCCTGCGCGTGAACCGCAACACGGTGGCCAAAGTGTACGCCGCGCTGGAGCGAGACGGTGCCCTGGTCACCACACAGGGGCGGGGGACATTTGTCGCGGCAGTCTCATCGCGCCCGGGCGAAGAGACGCTCGGGCCGCTGATCGACCGGCTGCTGGACGAGGCCGCGGCGCATGGCATCGGTGAGGCGGAGTTGCATGCGCTCGTGGTCGGCCGCGCCGCGCAGCGGGTGCGTGCCGACCGTCCCCGGGTGGGGTTTGTGGAGTGTAACACCTCTGACCTGGCCTACTTCTCCCGGCAACTGGCCGCGCGGCTGCGGGTCCCGCCCGTTCCGGTGCTGCTCTCCGATCTGCCGCGTGCGGCCTCAACGCTGGATCTGGTGGCCACCACGATGTTTCACGTCGAAGAGGTCCGCCGGCTCCTGCCGCATCATGAGGTGGTGGGCTTGATGGCGATGCCGGAACTGTCCACGCTGGAGGTCGTGGCGCAGCTGCCGTCCGACGCGAAGGTCGCCCTGGTCTGCGCGACAGAAGAGGGCGTGCGCAGCAAGGAGCGCTCCATTCACGCCGTGGGGATTCGCCGGCCCAACTTGATGACCGCCACGTTGCAACAGGAAGGAAAACTCGCCGACGTGCTGCGCCGCGCGGACGTTGTGCTGGCGTCGCCGAAGGTGCTGGAACGCCTCAGCGGCAGGATCCCGTCCAAAGCGAAAGTGGTTGCGTTTGCCAGCGTGCTGAATGACGGCGCGGTGGGCTTGCTGGAGGACCGCATTCGAACCTGGCGGCCTTCCCCGCACGGGCGCCGCGGTCGCGCGGCGCGCATGCGCACCCGGCGCGCAGGACGGCCGGCATGACGCGCCTGCGTATCGCCGTGCTCATGGGCGGGCCCTCCCCCGAGCGTGACGTGTCGATGGCCACCGGGCAGGAGATCGTCGCCGCGCTCGATCCACGGCAGTATGACATTCTGCCCGTGGAGATCACGAAAGAGGGCCACTGGCTGCCGAGGCCGGACCTCACACCGCTAACTACCGGCAACGCGGCACCGCGGCAACGCGGCAACGCGACGACGATCGAGCGAGTCGTGAGTCACGGATCCCGTCTTCCGGTTCCCGTGAGTTTCGAGCAGGCCGTGGCCCGCGATCACGTCGACGTCGCGTTCATCGCCATGCACGGGCCGTACGGAGAGGATGGGACCGTGCAGGGGCTTCTGGAGTTGCTGGGGATTCCGTATACCGGCTCGAACGTACTGGCCAGCGCGCTGGCGATGGACAAGCTGCGCAGCCGGCAACTATTTGAATGGCACCGCATCCCGGTGCCGGGCTACCTCAGCGTGACTGCACCGGTCTGGCGTGACCGCGACCGCGTCCACCGCCAGGTGGCCCAGGAGCTCGGCTATCCCTGCGTCGTCAAGCCCAATGCGGCCGGCAGCAGCATCGGCGTCTCGCTGGTCCGTGAACCCGCCACACTGGATCCGGCGGTTGAGGCGGCCTTTGCGTATGGACCGATGGTGCTGATCGAGGAGTACGTGTCGGGAACGGAGATCACCTGTGGGATCATCGATGACCCCATCACCGGAGACCCCATCGCCCTCCCGTTGATCGAGGTCGTTCCCAACGCGGAGTTCTACAACTATCAGGCAAAATATGCCACCGGCGGCAGTGAACACATCGTTCCGGCCCGGGTCTCTGCGCAGGTCGCCCAGCAGGCGGCAGCGCTGGCCGTGCGCGCCCACCAGGCGCTGGGGTGCGAAGGGATGTCGCGGGTGGACATGATCACGCGCGGAGACGATATTGTTGTCCTGGAAGTCAACACCATCCCAGGGATGACGGTCACCAGCCTGCTGCCCGATGCCGCCAAAGCTGCCGGTATTAAGTTCCCGGAGTTATTGGACCGCATTATTCGGAGTGCTCTCCGCAGGTCGCGGCAGCAGTCTACCCAGTCTCCACGGTCTCCCCAGTCTTCACAGTCTTCCCGGTCTACATAATTCCAGACGCGGACGCTTCGCCACTCCTAGTTCTCTGTTTTCCGACTGGATCATTGAGACTGTGAAGACTGAGCAGACTGGGAAGACTGGGTAGACTCAGAAGGACGCTTATCTGCATCACCGAAGAGAACTCCCACCGTGGACCGCAATGCCTTCGTAAAAAGCCATGCGCTGGGCAACGATTACCTCATCATTGATCCACAGGCGCTGTCCTTTCCGCTGACCGAGCGGACCATCCGCCTGATCTGCGACCGGCACCGCGGCGTGGGGTCAGACGGGATCCTCACTCCGGTCCCCCCGGTGAAGGCCGACTTTGGGTTGCGCATCTTCAACCCCGATGGCAGCGAGGCGGAGAAGAGCGGCAACGGGCTGCGCATCTTCGCCCGCTACCTGTACGACCATGGCCTGACGAGGAAGACACAGTTCACCGTCGAGACGGCCGGAGGAGTCGTCGCCGTCCGGCTGCACCTCCGGGGGAGCGCGGTGGATCGCATTACCGTGGAGATGGGGAGGGCGACGTTTCACAGCGAGCGTATTCCTGTCACCGGCCCTCCGCGGGAGGTCATCGACGAAGCGGTCGATGTGGATGGGCAGTCTCTGGCGATCACCGCCGTCTCCATGGGCAATCCCCACTGTGTGGTTTTTGTCCCCGACCTGCACCGTGTCGATCTGCACCACCTCGGGCCGCGGCTGGAACGCCACCCGATGTTTCCGAAGCGGACGAACGTGCAGTTCGCGCAGGTGCAGGCGCATGACCGTGTGGCTGCATTGATCTGGGAGCGCGGAGCCGGCGAGACGCTGGCGTCCGGCAGCAGCGCGTGCGCCGTCGCGGCTGCCGCAGTCCGCAAGCGGCTGGTAGACCGGATCCTCACCGTCGCCATGCAGGGCGGCGAGTTGCAGATCTCCGTGTCGCCGGACTGGTCGGTCGAGATGACCGGTCCTGCGGTAGAAATCTGTCGGGGCATCTTGTCCGCGCCATTCCTCAGCGCGCTCGAGGCCGGTGAATGAAAAAGATCCTGTTTATCGTCCTGGACGGGCTGGGCGACCGGCCGGTTGCGGAACTGGGCGACCGGACGCCGCTGGAGGCGGCCGATCTGCCTCACCTCAACCGTCTGGCCGCATCTGGGCAGCAGGGCACGGTGATCACCGTCGGCAAAGGCATCGCCCCCGAATCCGACGTCGCCGTCATGGCCATCCTGGGGTACGATCCCCTACGCTTTCACGCCGGTCGTGGGCCCCTGGAGGCGCTCGGCGCGGGGCTGCCGTTTCAGGACGGCGACCTCGCGCTGCGCGGAAACTTTGCGACCCTGGGCGCCGGCTGGACCATCCTGGACCGCCGCGTCGGCCGCAACCTGCAGTCGCAAGAAGCCGTGGAGCTGGCGGAGGCGGTTGAGCGCGAGGTGCGTCTCAGCGCATCGGGAGCGGACGTGGTGGTCCGGGCCACCAGCGGTCACCGCTGTGTCGTCGTCATGCACCCGAAGGAAGGCCGCCTCTCGGCGAAGATCTCGAACACCGATCCGGCGTACGCGCGGGTGGGAGGTCTGGGCGTGGCGAAAGCTGATGCCGGCAATAAGGTGGACGAGTGCCGGCCACTCGATGACAGCCCGGAGGCGTGGACGGCGGCGGAGCTGGTCAATGAATTCACCCGCAAGAGTCGGGAGGTGCTGGACGGCCATCCCGTCAACCGGCGACGGCGCGAGCGGGGCGATCTGCCCGCCAACGTGATCCTGCTGCGCGACGCGGGCGACCATCTCCCGCAGACGCCATCGATGCAGCAGCGCTTCGGCGTGCAGTTCGGATGCTTCGTGGAGATGCCGGTGGAACGCGGGATCGCCCGGCTGCTGGGGATGACCATCATCGAAGTGCCGCCGAGCGCGGACGATCGAGAACGGGTGTACCGCCTGTGGGCGCGTCGCGCGATCGAGGAGCTCCCGCGGCACGGCGGGCTGTACCTGCACCTCAAAGGACCCGACGAGCCGGGTCACGACGGCGAGTTCCTCGCGAAGCGCGACGTCATTTCCGTGATCGATCGCGCCTTCTTCGGAGAGCTCCTGCCGAAGATCCGTCTGGATCAGACCATCGTCGCCGTCACGGCGGACCACGCCACCCCGTGCGCGCTGAAGAGTCACTCCGCCGATCCGGTGCCGCTGCTCGTCGCGGGAGGCGGCGTGACAGCGGACGGGACGGCGACATTTGGCGAACGTGCCGCCGCGCAGGGGCGCATCGGGCAATTGTTCGGAGTAGATATCATGCCGATGCTCGTCAAACTCGCGCAGTAGGAGGAGATTGCGTGGAAGGTTTGAGGAGGTTCGTGACTAGCACTGTGATGGCGCGGGCAGAACACGCGATGATGGTCCGCATGCGTTCGTTTGCCCCATTCGTCGCGACGCTCCTGGTCTGTCTGATCTTCGTCCCGGCGCTGGCTCAGAGTCCTGAGGTCTTCCCCGGCGTCGACGGCGTCGAACTGGCAATTGACTCTCTGACAGGCCGTCGGATTGGCGTCGTTACCCATCAGGCCGCCGTCTCCCGTGATGGTCGGCTGACCATGCTTGTCCTCACCTCGCTCCCCGACGTTCAGCTGTCCGCGCTCTTCGCCCCCGAGCACGGACTCGGGGACGATGCGCCGGTCGCTCCGCCCGCCGGCACGCCCGTCTACAGCCTGTTTGGGCGCGTGACCCAGCCCACCCAGCAGATGCTGTCGCGGGTTGACGTGCTGGTGATCGATTTACAGGACGTGGGTGTGCGCCCGTTCACGTATGCTACGACGATGGCACTGACGATGGAGGCGGCGCGCAGCGCCGGCAAGCCGGTGATCGTGCTGGACCGTCCCAACCCGATGGGCGGGCTGCTGGTGGACGGTCCGGTGCTGGAGCCCCAGTTCCGCTCATTTATCGGGATGTATCCGATTCCGTACGTGCATGGGATGACGATCGGTGAACTGGCCCAGCTGTACAATAAGGCCTTTGGCATTGGGGCCGATCTCCGCGTGGTGCCGATGCGCGGCTGGAGCCGGCGGATGCATTGGGCCGACACCGGCCTACCGTGGGTTAATCCGTCCCCCGGATTGCTGACCCAGGACAGCCCGTACTATTACGCCACCACGGGGGCCATCGATGGGACGAACCTCTGGAACGGGGTCAGCACCGACGCGCGCTTCCAGGTGATCGTGGCGCGATGGATCGACGGCGCCAGGCTGGCAGACCGCCTTAACCGGTACAAGCTGCCCGGGGTGATCTTCTCGCCGACGGTAGTGCCACTGCCGTTTTCCAAACAGGTGTGGTCAGGGGTGCAACTACATGTGATGGACCCGGCGCAGTACAAACCGATGACGACGACGGTGTACGTGCTGGTGGAGATCCACAAGATGTATGGCAACCGGCTGGTGTTCAGGCGGCCGCGGCGCGGCCTGGCCCTGTTTGATCGGGTCTGGGGCACGCGGCAGGTGCGGCTGGGCATCATGCGGGGCGATGATGCGGCGACGATCGTGGCGCGCTGGCAGCCGGGCCTGCAGGAGTTCCTGGCCCTCCGCCAGGGCTACCTCCTGTACCCGGATACTCCGCTATCGGACACGCCCGCTTGGACCAAGGCCCCTGACATGCCGGGGCGCCCACAGATCAAACTTCAGGAATAATCGGAAGATATTCGAGTAAGTTTGGATCTATTTTGGAGCCGGGTGGATGGTTCCGTGGCACCGCGGTTGCTGTGTAGTTGGGCGGAAGGCCGCGCGGTGCGGCGACTACCACCATGGCACGACTCCGATGGATATTCCGACGCGTCGTTACCCCTGTTGTGGGCGCATTGCTTATCTGGATCGTCGTGCTTGCGATTGCGCAAGGTCCTGATATCGCCCTTGGCGTTGACGGCGTTGGGGACGTGGCCGATGCACTGGCCGGTCTGCGGATTGGGATCGTCACCAATCACGCCGCTGTCACGCGCGACGGGCTGCCGACCGCCATCGTCCTTCCTTCCGAACTTCCCGATACGCAGCTCACCGCAGTGTTCACACCCGAGCATGGGCTGAACGCGTCGGGAGCCGAGCCGGCGATCGCGGCCATTCCCGGCAGCGCCCCGGTGTTCAGCCTGTTTGGGCGGGTTACGCGGCCCACCCGGCAGATGCTGTCGCGTGTTGACGCGCTGGTCATTGACCTGCAGGACGTGGGCGTGCGCCCGTTCACGTACGTCTCGACGATGGCGCTGACAATGCAGGCCGCGCGCCGTGCCCGCAAGCCCGTGATCGTGCTGGATCGTCCCAACCCGATGGGCGGGTTGCTGGTGGACGGACCGGTACTGGAGCCCCAGTTCCGCTCATTTATTGGGATGTATCCGATTCCGTACGTGCATGGCATGACGATCGGCGAACTGGCCCAGCTGTACAATAACGCCTTTGGCATCGGGGCCGATCTCCGCGTGGTGCCGATGCGTGGGTGGAGACGGCACATGAGCTGGGCCGACACCGGCCTGCCGTGGGTCAACCCGTCCCCCGGATTGCTGACCGAGGACAGCCCATACTATTACGCTACCACAGGCGCGCTGGATGGAACAAACCTCTGGAACGGGGTCAGCACCGACGCGCGCTTCCAGGTGATTCTTGCGCCGTGGATCGATGGCACCAAACTCGCCGAGCGGCTCAACGAGCACCAGTTACCAGGCGTCACCTTCTCTGCATCGTCGGTACCGCTGCCATTTACTCATAAAGTCTGGTCGGGGGTGCGGGTGCACATTACCGAACCCTCACTGTATCGGCCAATGGCCACGACGGTGTATGTATTGGCCGAGATCCGCAAGCTGTACGGCAACCAGCTGGTCTTCCGGCAGCCCCGGCATGGACTGTCCCTGTTCGATCAGGTCTGGGGCACGCGGCAGGTGCGGTTAGGCATCGTGCGGGGCGATGACGCCTCAGCGATCGTGGCGCGCTGGCAGCCTGGATTGCAGGAGTTCCTGGTTCTTCGCCAGCGCTACCTCCTGTACCCCGACGTTCCCCAGTTCGGCGACCAGGCAACCCCACAATAACCGCCTGGCGGTGGACATCGCGACCCACGACCATTACCACGCCGCGCAGATTTTCGTCCTGAAGCGGCTCCGCACGGGTGCCGTCGCACCGTCACAGGCTTGACCGCCGGAGAGGTTTCTGCTACTGTCGTGTGCGCAGGTTGACCGGAAGGGAGGCGCACCAGTGTTCATGCTCTTGCCCGTCGTCTCTGCGCTCCGTCTGCGTGCGCCTTGTGACCTGTAAGCGGTAACGCGATTACGCTCAGCTGGCGGCCACGGGCGGACTGATCCCGTGGCCGTTGCGTGTCTGACCGACCACGGGTCGCCGTGGCCGGTTTCGTTTTTCGCGTCGCTTGGGGAGTTTCCATGACGGTTTCGTTCCGGCAGCACCGAGAGTTTCTCATCGACTACCTGCGGCCGCAGCGGCTGGCGGTGGCGGTGATGAGCGTCCTGCTGCTCGGCAGCATCGCGTTGCAGCTTGTAACCCCCCAGATCCTCAGCCGTTTCATCGACGCCGCGCGGGCCGGAGGGGCACCCGACACGCTGGTGCGACTGGCGGTACTGTCCCTCATGGTCGCGGGCGCGGGGCAGCTGGTCTCGACGTGTTCGGCTTACGCCAGCGAAAACGTGGGATGGGCCGCGACCAACAAAGTCCGCGAGGACCTGGCCCTGCACTGCCTGCGGCTGGATCTGCCGTTCCACAACGCCAAAACTCCCGGCGAGATGATCGAGCGCGTGGATGGCGACGTGACTCAGCTGTCGTCGTTCTTCTCGCAGTTTGTCCTGAGGGTATTCGGGAACGCCGTGCTCCTGGTGGGTATCCTCGTCTTGCTGTTCCGCGCCGACTGGCGCGTGGGAGTCGTCTACTCCGTCTTCACGGTGACCGCGCTCGTGATCTTGCGCCGCCTCATCGAGTCGGCTGTCCCCTACTGGAAGGAAGCCCGGCAGACCAGCGCCATCTTGCTCGGATTCCTCGAAGAGCGGCTGTCGGGCACCGAGGATATCCGTGCCAGCGGGGCGGTGCCCTATGTGATGCGGCGCCTGTACGAGGCGCTCCGCAACCAGTTGGACAAGTCGCGGCGGGCGTGGCTGCGCGGGACGATGATGTGGGCGACGACCGCCGGATTGCTCGCCGTGGGGAACGCGATCGCCTTTGGGATGGGCGCGTACCTGCTGCGGCAGGGCGTGATCACGCTGGGGACGGTGTACCTCTTCTTCCATTACACGGAGCTGCTGCGCCGGCCGTTGGAACAAATCACCCGGCAGATCCAGGAGCTGCAGCGCGCCAGCGCGAGCATCAGCCGCGTCGGCGATCTCTTCGCGCTTGGGACCGCGACCAAAGATGGTCCCCGCCGACTGCCGGCGGGGCCGCTAGGCGTCGACGTCGACCGGGTCGCATTCGGCTACGTGGAGGGCGATCTGGTCCTCGAAGACATCTCGGTGCACCTGGCTCCCGGCCGCGTGTTGGGGCTGCTGGGGCGCACGGGCAGCGGGAAGACCACGGCGGGCCGCCTGTTCGTTCGGTTCTACGATCCGACCGCGGGCGCCATCCGGCTGGGTGGAACGGACATCCGCGACATTCCCCTGGCCGATCTGCGCAATCGCGTCGGGCTGGTGACGCAGGACGTTCAGCTGTTCCACGCATCCGTCCGGGAAAATCTGACATTTTTCAATCCGGGCATCTCAGACGCCCGCATCATGGAGGTCCTCCACGCGCTGGGCCTGGTGGAGTGGATGGAGTCCCTGCCTCGCGGTTTGGACACCCAGATCGGCCCGCGCGCGCTGTCGGCCGGTGAGGCGCAGCTGCTCGCGTTCGCGCGCGTGTTCTTCAAAGATCCCGGGCTGGTCATTCTCGATGAAGCGTCCTCCCGCCTGGATCCGGCCACCGAACAACTTGTGGAACGGGCCGTGGGAGCGCTGCTGCGCGGCCGCACCGCGGTCATCATCGCACACCGTCTGGCCACGGTGCAGCGCGCCGAGGAGATCATGATTCTGGACGCCGGTCGGGTGATCGAGTACGGCCCCCGGGCGGCCCTCGCCGCCGATCCGGCGTCACGGTTTGCCTCGCTGCTGCGCACGGGGATGGAGGAGGTGCTGGCGTGACCCGTTCCAACCTGTGCCGCACACGTTACTGGAGACCGGTTACGCTGCCTGGAGGTTGGAACGGGCCGTGAGCACGTGGCGCGTGCTCGGGCGGCTGCTCATCTACCAGCCGGGGCTGTACGCCCTGAACATGCTATTGTGGACGGCGTTCTGGCTGACCCCATTGCTGGTCGGGCTGGTGACGCGCGCGATCTTCAACGCGATCACGCACGGCGCGACGGTGCAGACGGGCCTGCTGAGTCTGCTGGCCTTGCTGCTGGGCGTGGCGGCTGCGCGCGTCGTGATTAACGTCTGGGGTGTGGGGGCCTGGGCCACGTACTTCTTCAGCCGGGCGGCCCTGCTGCGCAGTAACCTGCTGGAGCGCATCCTCGGCCGGCCCGGCGCGAGGGCGCTGCCCGACTCTCCCGGCGAGGCGATGAGCCGGTTCCGGGACGATGTCGAGGAGCTGCTGCGCCTGGTCGAGATGGCCGTGGATGGCGTCGGCATCGTCCTGGCCGGGATCATCGGCGCCGCCATCATGTTCCGGATCAATCCGGTCATCACGAAGGCGGTGCTCGTCCCGTTGGTGCTGATCATTGGGGTGGTGGCCACGCTGCGCCGCCGCATTCTCCGCTACCGGCGCGAAGCGCGCGAGGCGGCGGGGCGGGTCACCGACCTCATCGCCGAGATGTTTGGCGCGGTCCAGGCCGTGAAGGTCGCCGGCGCCGAGGACCACGTCATCGCGCATTTCCGGACGCTGAATGAGACTCGGCGGCGGGCGTCGCTTCGGGACAGCTTGCTCACCGAGGTCTTGGGAATGGTGTTCTCGAGCTCGGTGAACCTCGGGACCGGTCTCATCCTCCTGCTGGGCGGCCAGTCCATCCGCGCCGGTACCTTCACGGTTGGGGACTTTGTGCTGTTTGTCTTCTACCTCAGTCTCGTGACTGAAGCGATGACCGCGATCGGGAACTTCTCCGCGCGCATCCGTCAGGCTGGGGTGTCCGTGCAGCGTCTTGTGGAGCTCCTCCAGGATGAACCGCCCGAGCGGTTGCTCGAGTACCATCCCGTGTATCTCAGCGGGCCGCTCCCGCAGGTGGGGTTTGCGGAGAAGACCGAGGTGGACCGGTTGGAGACGCTGGCGGTACGCGGCCTCACGTTTCGCGATCCGGTGACCGGGCGGGGGATCGAAGACGTCAACTTCACCCTAACGCGTGGCTCATTCACCGTGGTGACCGGGAGGATCGGCTCCGGCAAGAGCACTCTGGTGCGCGTGCTCATCGGCCTGCTGCCCCGCGATGCCGGTGAGATCTATTGGAACGGGCAGCCGGTGGAGCATCCGGCAGGATTCTTCGTGGCTCCCCGCGCGGCGTACATCCCGCAGGTCCCGCGTCTGTTTAGCGAGGCGCTGAGAGATAACGTGCTGTTCGGCCTCCCAGTCACGCGGGCGGATCTGCCGGGCGCGGTGTGGTCGGCGGTCATGGAGCGCGACGTGGAGATGCTGGAAAAGGGGCTGGAGACCGTGGTCGGCCCGCGCGGGGTGAAACTCTCCGGCGGTCAGATCCAGCGCACGGCCGCGGCCCGGATGTTTGTCCGCAAGCCGGAGTTGCTGGTGATCGATGATCTGAGCAGCGCCCTGGACGTGGAGACAGAACGCACCCTCTGGGAGCGGTTGTTTGCGCTGGAGGACGTGACGTGCCTGGTGGTATCCCATCGCAAAATCGCCTTCCGCCGTGCCGACCGGATCATCGTGCTCAAAGATGGCCGGATTGAGGCTGTCGGCACACTGGATGAGTTATTGCGGAGATCTCCAGAGATGCAGCAGCTATGGCAGGGCGAGCCGCTCGCGCCCCTCGGTGCGCCCGCCTCAGGTTAGTTCGACAATGGCTCTCCAGCCGACTATATTGCCCATTCTTGGGCATTTTTTTGATATGAGGGGTTGTTTTATGACACCTTCCTTCGGTTGGAGCCAACTGTGAAGGCGCGGATGGGCGCGTCCCTTGCGAAAGTGCGCTTGGTCGCGGCGCCCGAGTTTGACTATTCCGACGTCCTCAGCGGCCTGCCGGTAGGTTTGTACCGATCCACGCCCTCCGGCCAGATTCTCGACGCCACCCCGCCAATGATCCAGATGCTCGGCTATCCGAGCCGCGAAGCGCTGCTCGCCGTCAATGCGGGTGATCTATACGTGAACCCGGAGGACCGGCGGCGATGGCAGGCCCTGATCGAGCGGGAGCGCGTGCTCGTCGATTTCGAAACCCAGTATCGCCGGCATGACGGCGCCGTCATCTGGGTGCAAGATCGCGCCCGCGCGGTGGCCGAGGAAGACGGGCAGGTGATGTACTACGTCGGTATTCTTGTCGATATCACGGCTCGGAAGCACGCGGAAGAAGTCCTCAGACAAAACGAAGCGTCCTTCCGTCTCCTTTTCGCCGGGAATCCCCTCCCGATGTGGGTCTACGATCTTTCCACGCTTCATTTTTTGGAAGTGAATGCGGCGGCCGTCGCGCACTATGGGTATACGCGCGAGGAGTTTCTGGCGATGCGGATCACCGACGTCCGGCCCCGGGAGGACGTCGAGCGTCTGGTGGCCAACCTGGCCAATCCACGTCCGGTCCTGCAATCCTCCGGCGAATGGCGGCACCGGCGCAAGAATGGTCAAGTGATTGATGTGCAGATCGAGTCGCATGCCATGCAATTCGCGGGCCACAACGCAGTCCTCGTGGTGGCGCAGGATATCACGGACCGGAAGCGCGCGGAGGAAGCGCTGGCGGAGAGCGAGGAGCAGTATCGCTATCTGTTCGAAAATGCCAACGACGCGATCTTCACCATCGACTTGAAAGGGAACTTCACAACGCTGAACAAGGCGGCGGAGCTGCTCAGCGGCTACCTGCGCGGGGAGGCGCTGCAGAAGAACATTGCCGACGTACTGCCGCCCGAGCACCTGGGGACGGCGCGGGCGATGCTGACATCGAAGCTGACCGGGGGCGACCCCACCCGCTATGAGGTCGAACTGCTGACGAAGGATGGTCGCCGGGTTCCGGTGGAGATCGCCACGACGCTGATCAGTCGCTTCGGCCAGCCCCTGGGGGTCCAGGGGGTCGGCCGCGACATGACCGAGCGCAAGCGTGCTGAGGAAGAGATCAAGCGCCACCTGAACCGGCTGACAGCGCTGCGAGCCATCGACGTGGCCATTGCGTCGAGTTTGGATCTCTCTCTCGCGCTGAACGTACTACTGGATCAGGTCACGAGCCAGCTGCAGGTCGATGCAGCTGCGGTCCTCCTGTTTAACCCCCACACGCAGGTCCTGGAACTCGCCGCCGCACGCGGCTTCCGGTCACACGAGATCCAGCGCACGCGGCTGCGGCTGGGCGAGGGCCTGGCGGGTCGGGCGGCGCTGGAACGGCGCATGGTGTCGTCGGAGAATCTGACTGATGAGGGGCGATCGTTCACGCGGGCAGATCTCCTCGTCAAAGAACGGTTCAGATCGTACTACGCGGCACCCCTGGTGGCGAAGGGGCAGGTCGAGGGCGTGCTGGAGGTGTTTCACCGGGGTCCTTTCGAGGCCACGACGGATTGGTTGGACTTCCTGGTGGCGCTCGCCGGACAGGCAGCGATTGCCGTTGACAACGTGACCCTGTTTTCTGACGTCCAAACGGCCAACATGGAACTAAAGGCGGCCTACGACAACACCCTGGAGGGATGGGTCCGAGCGCTCGACCTCCGCGACAAGGAGACCGAAGGGCATACGCAGCGGGTCACTGACCTGACCGTCCGGCTGGCAAGGGCCCTCGATGTCCCTGAGGCCGACCTGCTCCACGTGTACCGGGGCGCGTTGCTGCACGACATCGGCAAGATGGCGATCCCCGACGCAGTCCTGCTCAAACCCGGGCCGCTGACCCCGCAGGAGCGGCAGGTCATCGAGCGCCATCCCGGGTATGCGTACGAGTTTCTGTCCTCCATCCCGTACTTGCGTCCGGCGCTCGATATCCCGTATTGCCACCACGAAAAATGGGATGGGACAGGCTATCCCAGGGGGTTGAAGGGGGAGCAGATCCCCCTGGTGGCACGGATCTTTGCGGTGGCCGATGTGTGGGACGCCTTGCGCTCGGATCGTCCCTACCGGAAGGGCTGGTCGGATGAACAGGCCCTGCAATACATCCGCGAGCAGTCTGGAACGCACTTTGATCCGAAAGTCGCAGGACTCTTCCTCAAGACAGAACCCCTACGCGGATAGGCTAAACTAAGGAGAGACTACCCTTCACACCACCGGCCCCGCACAATGCACCTTGACATATTCCCATATAGGAATATAATATGTTTGCGATGCCGCGAGCGGCCACAACCACAGACGTGTTCAACGCCATTGCCGAGCCCCGGCGGCGGGAGATCATCGGTGTGCTCGGGGACGGCAAGGCGCACGCGGTCGGGGAGCTGGTACACAGGCTCCACATGCCGCAGCCGGCGGTATCGAAGCACCTCGGGGTGCTTCGCAAGGTCGGGATCGTGTCGAGACGCAGGCACGGGCAGCGGCGTTTGTATCGACTCAACGCAGAGGAGCTCCGACCCGTGCACGATTGGGTGAAGGCTTATCAGCGATTCTGGGCCCACCAGCTCGACCGGATCAAGGAGCGGGCCGAGCGCAAGGCGGCGGAGCGACTGGATAGCAAGAGGCGACAGGATAAAGACGAGGAGGAGAAACCATGGTGACAAGCACTTCAGAACAGACGATGCATGCGCTCGAGGTTACGAAGGATGTGCAGATCGCCGCGCCGGTTGAGATTGTCTTCGAGACGCTGCTGGAACAGCTCGGTCCGCGCCACGAAACGGCGCCGGGATCGCCGTTACCGATGAAGCTCGAGCCGTGGCCTGGCGGCCGCTGGTACCGGGATCTTGGCAATAGCGCCGGCCACTTTTGGGGGCACGTGCAGGTCATCAAGCCGCCTACACTTCTGGAAATCTGTGGGCCGCTGTTTATGTCGTATCCCGCAATCTCACATTTGGCATACCGGTTGACGGCGGAGGGCAACGTCACGCGCCTCAGGCTCACACACCGTGCTATTGGCCAGATCCCACCCGACCACCGGGAGGCCCTCCGCGAGGGGATGGAGCCGTGGAGTCACACGCTCATGAGGGTTCGTGAAGCTGCGGAGCGTCGCCAGGGGGCGGTTGGCGGAAACCGTTAGACGAACTGCCTGCACGGGCTCTCACTGAGAAGGAAAGGAACCGTAGTGTAGGGGCGCACCCCGGCGTTGTGTCCACCGCGCGGCGGGAGCGACGGGTTCGACTCCCGTTCGGTTCCTTCGTTCCTCCAACAACGATGAATCGGGGGGCGTATCCTGACTATGAGAAAACTCATCATGTGGAATATGGTGACGCTCGACGGCTTCTTCGAGGGTCCAAAGAGCTGGGACATCGACTGGCATGAATATGTGTGGGGCGACGAACTTGAGCAGTTGTCGATCGATCAGTCGAAATCTATCGGCATATTGTTGTTCGGCCGGGTGACGTACCAGGGGATGGCCAGCTACTGGAGCACCGCACATGGCGAAATTGCTGATTTTATGAACAGTGTGCCGAAGATCGTCTTTTCAACGACGCTGGAACGGGCCGAATGGAAGAACACGAGGCTGGTCAAAGAGAATGCCGCGAAGGAAGTTGCCAGGCTGAAACAGGAACCCGGCAAGGATCTCTTCATCTTCGGCAGCGCCAACCTCTCCTCGACGTTGATGCGGGACGGCCTGATTGATGAATACCGCCTTGGACTCACTCCCGTCATTTTGGGTGAAGGGAATCCGCTATTCAAACTCAGTCCGGAGAGGATGAAGCTGACGCTCGTGGAAGCAAGGCCTTTGAAGGCGGGCTGCGTGATCCTACGCTACCAGCCCGAGCAAACAGTGAAGGGTCAGGCCTAGTTCCCGCGCCGTAACGCCTGCTCGAGTGTCGATTTGGGGGCCCCGCATTCGACGTATAGCTAAAACCACAAGGAGGCAGGACGATGCGATTCATGGTGATCGTCAAGGCCAACAAAGACTCGGAGGCGGGCGTCCTCCCCAGCACCGAGATCCTCACCGCGATGGGGAAGTTCAATGAGGAGCTGGTCAAAGCCGGCGTGATGCTCGCGGGCGAGGGGCTCCACCCGAGCTCGAAGGGCGTGCGCGTCAGGTTCTCCGGCGGGAAACACACTGTGATCGACGGTCCCTTCACCGAGACAAAGGAGCTTGTCGCCGGCTTCTGGCTCTGGCAGGTGAAGTCGAAGCAGGAGGCGATCGAGTGGCTGAAGCGTGCCCCGTTCGGCGGGGGGACCGAGATCGAGATTCGCCAGGTGTTCGAGGCGGACGACTTCGGTCCTCAGTTGACTCCCGAGCTCCGGGCGCAGGATGACCGCGTGCGCGCTCAGGCGGCGAAGCGAGCGAAGCCATAAAGGACGCAGAAGGAGAACTCGTGACCTACCAGCCTCGCTAGCCGCGATGGCGTCTGATATACGTCGCGCGATCGACGCGGTCTACCGGATCGAGTCCGCCAGGCTCATCGCCGGACTCACCCGGATGGTGCGTGACGTCGGGCTGGCCGAGGATCTCGCGCAGGACGCGCTCGTCGCTGCGCTCGAGCAGTGGCCGGAGTCTGGAATCCCGGACAACCCTGGTGCCTGGCTCATGACCACCGCGAAGCGTCGTGCCATCGATCTCTGGCGCCGGAACACGCGGTTGGAACGCAAGCACGAGGAGCTCGGTCGCGAGCTCGAGATCCAGCAGAAGATGGCTGCGATGGATCTGGACGCCGCAATCGATGATCCCGTCGGCGACGACCTCCTGCGCCTCATGTTCATCTGCTGCCATCCGGTGCTGTCGACTGAGGCGCGTGTCGCGCTCACTCTCCGCCTGCTCGGAGGCCTGACCACCGAGGAGATCGCGCGTGCGTTCCTCGTCCCGGTCCCGACCATCGCCCAGCGGGTCGTCCGGGCCAAGCGGACCCTTGCCGAGGCACGGGTGCCTTTTGAGGTCCCCGAAAAAGCCGAGCTCACCGTCCGCCTCTCGTCGGTGCTCGAGGTCATCTATCTCGTCTTCAACGAAGGCTATGCAGCGACCGGCGGTGACGCGTGGACACGCCCTGAGCTCTGCGAAGAGGCGCTCCGTCTCGGGCGTGTCCTGGCCGGGCTCCTCCCGAAGGAGCCGGAGGTCTGGGGCCTCGTTGCGCTGATGGAGATCCAGGCGTCGCGTCTGAGGGCACGAGTCGGCCCGTCGGGGGAGCCCATTCTGCTCCTCGATCAGGACCGCGGTCGCTGGGATCAACTCCTCATCCACCGCGGTCTCGCCGCGCTCAAACGCGCCGAGGAGCTCAGCGGCGCGCTTGGCCCGTACGCGCTCCAGGCCGCGATCGCCGCCTGTCACGCGCGTGCCCGGACCCCGGCGGAGACAGACTGGGCACGCATAGTGGCACTCTACGATGCGCTCGCGCAAATCGCACCGTCCCCGGTGGTGGAGCTGAATCGGGCGGTGGCCGTCGGGATGGCGTTCGGTCCGGCTGCCGGCCTGGAGCTCGTTGATGCGCTGACTTCGGAGCCATTGCTGGAGGGGTATCACCTCTTACCGAGTGCGCGCGGTGACCTTCTGACAAAGCTCGGCCGGTTCGACGAGGCGCGTGCGGAGTTCGAGCGGGCGGCGTTGCTCACGCGCAACGCGCGCGAGCGCGAGCTGCTTCTCGGACGCGCCGCCGCGTGCGTCCGCTGAAATGGAGGGAATACTATGTGCCGGAACATCAAGACGCTGTTTAACTTCGACCCTCCCGCGACTGAGGAGGAGATCCGGGGAGCTTCGATCCAGTTCGTGAGAAAGGTCTCGGGGTTCAACAAGCCTTCGAAGGTCAACGAGGCGGCATTCAATCACGCCGTCGAAGAGGTCGCGGCGGTGGCCCGGAATCTTCTGGGTTCGCTGGTGACTACTGGCAAGCCGCGCGATCGCGAGGTTGAGGCCGCGCGCGCCCGCGCCAGAGCTGCGGAGCGGTTCGGGGGCGCCGTCAACTAAGCTCGTAGACCACGCACCTTCCTCATGGACGCCGTCCTGAAAGCCGCAGGCCGCGACGTGGTGATCACCAACCCGGACAAGGTATTCTTTCCACACGCCGGCCACACGAAGCTCGACCTGGTAAAGTACTACCTGGCGGTGGCCGAGGGAGCGCTTCGCGGGATTGCGGGGCGGCCGATCGTGCTCAAACGCTACGTAAACGGCGCGGAGCACGAGCCGTTCTTCCAGAAGCGAGCGCCTGCCAAGCATCCCGAGTGGGTCGAGACGGTGGAGCTGCGTTTCCCCTCAGGCATGACAGCACGAGAGGTCGTCGTGCGCGACGCGGCGCAGCTGTTGTGGATCGTGAACCTCGGGTGCATCGACCTGAACCCGCACCCGGTGCGCGCCGACGATCTCGAGCATCCCGATGAGCTGCGTGTCGATCTCGACCCCGGCCCGAGCGTGGGCTGGGACGACGTGCGGCGCGTAGCCCTAATTTTGCGCGACGTGCTCGACGAGTACGGCCTGCGCGGCTGGCCTAAAACCTCCGGATCGCGCGGCATGCATGTCAACGTTCGCATCGAACGGCGCTGGAGCTTCACCCAGGTGCGCCGCGCTGCGCTGGCCCTCGCCCGCGAGGTGGAGCGGCGCGCGCCCGATCGGGCGACCAGCAAGTGGTGGAAGGAAGAGCGCCACGGCGTGTTCCTCGACTACAACCAGAACGCCAAGGATCGCACGGTGGCCTCGGCCTGGTCGGTCCGGCCGACAGCCGACGCGCGTGTCTCAATGCCGCTCGAATGGGATGAGGTCGCCGGCTGCGATCCGGCGGTGTTCACGCTGGTCACCTCTCCGGCGCGTTTCGCGGAGCGCGGCGACGCGGCGGCGGGTATCGATGCTGCTGCGGGATCTCTCGATAAACTGCTCGAGCTGTCCGCCGCACACGAAGCGGCCGGACTCGGCGATGCGCCGTGGCCTCCACATTTCAGGAAGCAACGTGGTGAACCGCCGCGGGTAGCGCCGTCGCGACGCAAGGCCGCCGCGGCGAAGGAGAAAGGGACCGGGCGCCGCCGGCCGACGCAGCCGCTCATCACCGTCGCGAAGGCGGAGCACGAAAAAGACGCGCTCGCCGGTCTGGAGCGGTGGAAGGCGAGGCATCCCGAGGCCGCGGCGCTGCTGGAGGTGGATGACATCCTTGTCGACTCCATGCGCGGCCGTTCGAGCACGTGGACGCGGATCCGTATTAACCTGCGCCACGTGCCTGAAAGCCAACGTCCCGCCGAGGAGCCCCCCGATCCCGATTACGACCCCTGGCGCAGTTGGAGATCCGGACCGCCCCCGCCGCGCCCGCCGAAGACCCGCTCCAGTTCGTAGGCCGGTGTGACCTCCAGCTGGTCGTAGCGGCAGTCCTGGGGGCGCTTATCGGGACGCCAGCGTACGAACTGCGCAGCGTGGCGGAAGCGAGTTCCCTGCATGTGATCATACGCGACCTCGCAGACGCGCTCTACCCGCAGTGGTTCCCAACTCAGGTCCTTGCCGCGATTCCAACGGCTCGTCGCGCCGGGCAGGCGCTGCCCTTTCGCGTTAGCCTCTTCCTGGGCCTCCGCCCACCCGCGCCACGGATGTCCTTCAAGCGCACTCTTGCGCAGCGGCGCCAGCTCGGTGACGAGCTGTCTGCGCTGTGCGTTCGTGAACGCAGCGGTCACCCCGACGTGGTGCAGCGTGTCCTCCTCATCGTAGAGGCCGAGCAAGAGCGATCCGACCATCGTGCCCGCGCCGTTCTTATGCCAGCGGAATCCGGCGACCACGCAGTCGGCTGTGCGCGTGTGTTTGACCTTGACCATCGTGCGTTCGCCGGCCCGGTAGGGAGCGTCCAGGCGCTTGGCCATCACGCCGTCGAGTCCGGCGCCCTCGAAGCGGCGAAACCAGTCTTCGGCCACGGCGCGATCCCGCGTGGCAGGCGAGAGATGCACCGGGCGCGCCGCACCCGCCATCGCCTGCTCCAGGCGAGCGCGCCGCTCCGCGAGCGGCGCTTCGCGCAGGTCTTCGTCACCCAGGGCCAAGAGGTCCCAGGCCACAAAGGACGCCGGCATCTGCGCGGCGAGGAGCTTGACCCGCGACGCGGCCGGATGGATTCGCAGCAGCAGCGCCTCGAAGTCCAGCCCGTCTTCGCCCACGATCACGATCTCGCCGTCCACGACGCAGCGCTTGGGCAGCACGGCAGCGAGCGGCGCGATCAGCTCAGGAAAGTAGCGGTTCATCGGCTTCTCGTCGCGGCTCTGCAGCAGGATCTCATCGCCGTCGCGAAACACCAGTGTGCGAAAGCCGTCCCATTTGGGCTCGAATTGCCAGCCGTCACCCTCGGGCAGGGCGTCCGCAGCGCTGGACAACATCGGGGCGAGAGGTGGAGCGAAGGGCAGGCGCATGACACAATCCTAAAGCGTGCCGGCGAGTGGTGCTAGTTGGTACTCACGGTCTCCTTTGTCATCGCGAGGCCCGAAGGGCCGTGGCGATCTCCAGGACCTCAAGGAGATGTCAAGATTTTGAAAGCGAGGAGATACTCCAGCAAACTCCCCGTCGCCTGAGGCATCCTTCACGCGGTCGCGTCCTGACTCATAATCGTTGGATGTGGGTGTCTTTGAAGTCCGTCGCGTACTTTAATCCGAATCCCAGGAATCGATCAGCCCCGATGTGAGCAATGAGGATTACTCCGAGAGAAGTAAGTAATTTGTTTGACGTGAAGAGGCCAATCCCGATGAGGAGGGCTGCTAGCGCGAAGTTGTGGACGAGGTTGTAAGTGAGTGCACCGGTCTGTTTGTCCTTGAGGTACCCGACCATCGAGAGGTCTGGAGCGAGCAGGAGAATAACAAAGAGCAGCCAGCTCGCGTTGAGAACACGATAAAAGTAGAGCGCCCCAAGGAAGACGATCAGGCCTTCGATCCGGATAATCTTGCCTACCATAGCCGTATTCTAGCAACAGTCTCTGGTCGGTGTAGGGAGAACTGCTCAGGGTGTTGAAGACTTAGCGACCAACTGGAGATGAGGTGTTGCCCATGAAGCCGCGTCTCATTAATATGCTCGCAGCCGTGGGGACAGGGTTGTTCCTGCTGTCAGCGACGGCGACAGCGCAGCAGGTGCTCGTAACTAAGGCACTGACCGAAAAGAAGGTTTCGCAGTTGCCGGCCAGACCGCTCTTCTGGCGGTTAGAGAACTTCCCCACGCTTGCACAAGCGGAGGCCGCCACGGGTCCGTATGGGTTAGCCGTTGGGTCGGGGGGCAAGGTTTGGTTCTTCACCCTGGGCCCTGCGGGTGGGTCATCAGCTGGCGGCACCAAGGTTGTCGACATCGGACCGCTCCCCATGCTGATTGCATCCGACTATGTCCTTCGAGTCAACGAAGCCACCGGCCCCCCTGGCAGCATCACGCCCGTACATACTCATCCTGGCTCGGAAGCATTCTACGTGCTGGCCGGAGAGCAGTGTGTCCGTACTCCCCAGAAGATGATCCACGTGGTGGTCGGCCGAGCCGAGACGGGACCTGGTGGCGATACGCCGTTGCAGGTCTCCAGCTGCGGTTCGACGGATTTGCTTTCGCTGGTGGTGTTCGTGGTGGATGCCACGAGACCGTTCTCATCGCCAGCCAGCTTCCCGTAGACTTTAGAGTGCCGTCAAGACAGGATCCCATGCCGATCTATCTTATGCGTTTCAGTTACACGCCAGAAACGTCGGCTCGACTCATCAAGAAGCCTGAGGATCGCAGACCTCCTGGAGCCAGCAGCTAGGTTCATAAGCTTCAACTGGCCGAGAATGCGGGCTGCCTAAGAGCTCGCTGGAACGGAGCTCCCTGCGCTCTCTCCCCGGTCTTGAAGAAGATGTAAATTTCACAGGAACAAGTTGAGCCCAGCAAGAAACTTGGCCTCTACGCAAACCTTCCACGCAAGCATATGAACCGGAATGCTCTGAGGCACACTCCGAGGGGGTGAGGCCGAATGCGCTTGAAGTGGAAAGCCCCGGCGGCACTTTTGCTCATGATTCCCGCGCTCTTGATGCTGGTGCTCACCGCAAACTCCCAGGATGTCGAGTCCGTCGCAACGGGAGCCAAGCTCAGTGTCGCCGTGGTACTCGCACAAAGAGGAGACGGCGTCGTGTCGGGGACGGCGTTCATGGCCGCGGAGAGGCTCCTACTGACGGCCGAACATGTTGTGGCTGCATCGCGGCGTGTGGCTGTCAAGTTCCCCGACTATCCTGCGGCGGACGTCCAACTGGTTGGTTCAGACAGCGAAAATGACGTCGCGGTACTGTCGATTCCTGAGTCAGGCGTGCGGCCTCTACCTCTCGGTGATATTTCGCAGGTTCGAGAAGGCCAGCGGGTCGTGGTTATTGGCTTCCCCAGGGTTGACGTCCTTGGGGCGGAAGCTGCCACCGTGACGGAGGGAATCGTGAGCGCCATTAGGCCAGGACTCATCCAAATGCAGGCTCCCGTGAATCCGGGAAGCAGCGGCGGACCAGTTCTGAGTTTGAAGGGCGAAGTCATTGGAATCGTTCGAGCGACCCTGCGCGGCCAGCAGCAAGGCCTAAACTTCGCCACACCAATCAATGCTGGCAAGTCACTGTTGCGTGCATCAGCTGCTGGGCCGCTACGGCCCCCTTCTCCATCCCCGGTCAGTCCTGCCGGACTCTCAATAGAGATTACCTCCCTAACTTCCCCCGTCAGTCCGGGTTCTAGTGCGAGACTAGAGATCCAAACGGCGGCAGGAGCCGTGTGCAACATTCTCGTTGTCTATAAGTCCGGGCCAAGTCAAGCTAGGGGCTTAGAGCCAAAAGTCGCGGACACCAGAGGTCAGATTTCGTGGGTATGGCGCGTGGGGACGAATACGAGCTCTGGGACGTGGCCCATACTTGTTGAATGCGCTTTCGGGAACCAGAGAGCCGAAACCCAAACCGAATTCACGGTCCGGTGATTGACGAGGGCGGATCTGCTTGCGGCTGTGTCAATGGCCCGACTGAGTCAATTGCCCCCGGTCTCAATGGGCCAAAAACGGTACCAGGTACCTTCTTTCACGGCCGGCGGGATGGACAGGATCTATCGGATGTTCTCACGGACTGACTGGTCGTTGTGGGGATATTTCAGACGGAGATGTAGGGGAATGGGTCTCGGAGCGATCCCATCGAGTTAAGGACATCGACGGGGCAACGTAGCGGCTCAGAGATTTTGCGGTTTGAACTTTCGTCGCAGGTTGATGTGTCGTCCCGAGACCATGAATATGCCCTGGCCGCGGTAGTGGACTGTGGTGGGGTATTTCGGCGTTCGGGCGACGTGCGCTTTCACAACGCGCCAAATAAATAGGCCTCTTCGAACGATCATACTCCCATCTTCCAAGCGGCATTCAAAATTCGCGTAGCACTCTTTGATCATTGGCACGGCGACCTTGTCACTGGCCACCTGTGTCAAGCCGAATTTCGCGAACTTGTCAATTTCCGCTCCGGAGCTGTTGCCGATCCCCACGATCGTATCGATGAGGTCGATCGTGGGCAGATTGATGACACATTGCTTGCTTTTTCTGATCAAGTCGAAGCTGTGATTCTCGTCCCAGATGTAGCAGCCGATCCGGTCGTACTCGAGCATCATGTGCCATCCCATGGTCATGATGTTTGACTCGCCCTGCCAATGCGAGCTGACGAGTACGATGGGTCCAGGTTCGAGATAGCGGCGGGTTTGGTCCACCGGAAAGCTGCGCTTCTGAAATGTCTTCATGTGTTTTCGCTCCTTAATTTTTCCTGTGCGACCTTGGAAGAAGATCAGGCACCTTCGTGCCTCAGCTGATGCCAAGACTAGATGTTTGGATTCCTGTGATCTTCCTCCCGCCGGTTCTGCGACTACTGCAACCTAGTGGTAGGAGGTGATCCACTAATGAATCTAGAGAAACAGGTCGGCGAGTTGGAGGTTGCTTCAATCACTTGGGGTGCTCACACGGAAGAGGACGCTGCACGTCTCATGGACACATCTACTGCTGGCGGGTGGCAACTTGCGGCATGCAGTGCCAC